>LWDU01042890.1_pt1 | contig 17008 bp, 9 predicted proteins | sample 727161 | NCBI WGS metagenome assembly LWDU01 (sample SAMN04566230, study PRJNA314399) | hydrothermal vent metagenome | isolation source: deep sea hydrothermal plume seawater | place: Mexico: Gulf of California, Guaymas Basin | collected 2004-07-11
AGACCTTGGAAGGAAAATGATGAATTAAAACTTTATCAAGATGCTTTGGATCAAGTGGAGCTTGCAGACAATCTTGGAATAGATTATGTCTGGGAAGTAGAACATCACTTTCTAGAAGAATATGCTCACTCATCTGCCCCTGAAGTTTTTTTAGCTGCTTGCTCACAACGAACCAAGAATATACGCCTAGGACATGGAATTAAGCTGATGCCACCCAACTATAACCATCCCGCAAGAATAGCGGAGGAAATAGCCACTTTAGATCTGGTTTCGAATGGTAGAGTAGAGTTTGGAACAGGAGAATCTTCCTCCTTGGCTGAACTAGGCGGATTCAAAATTCCTGTAGAAGAGAAAAGGAACCAATGGCTAGAAGCGGTCGAACAAACTTGCAATATGATGGCAATGGAGCCTTATCCAGGATATGAAGGCAAGTATTTTTCCATGCCTTGTAGAAATGTCGTACCCAAGCCAACGCAAAAACCTCACCCCCCTCTATGGGTAGCATGTTCAAACAGAGAAACAATTAAATTGGCGGCTAGACTTGGTATTGGTGCCCTGACCTTTGCTTTCGTAGACCCGGACGAAGCTAAACTCTGGGTGGATGATTATTATAGAATCTTAAAAGAAGAATGTATTCCCATTGGACATTCTATAAATCCTAATATTGCCATGGTAACTTCCTTTGGGTGTCACCAAGATCATGATGAAGCAGTCAAGAGAATGAAAGAAGGATTTCAATTCTTCAGTTATGGTCTTGGGCATCACTATATTTTTGGGATTAACAAACCGGGTAGAACCAATATTTGGGAAGAATTTCAAAAGAATAAAATAAAAACTCAAGGTAGATCTACAATTGAGCAAAAGGTATCTCCTGATATCGAAGCTCCTGGAATTGGAACTCCTAAAGAACTTTCCGCCTACCTCAAAAGATTTGAAAAGACAGGGGTTGACCAAGTAACCTTCATTCAACAAGGTGGGCGAAATAAACATGAACACATTTGTGAAGCACTTGAACTATTTGCATCAGATGTGATGCCAGAATTTAAAGAAAAAGAGATTCAAAGAGAAAAAGAAAAAATGGAAGAATTGGAACCTTATTTAAAGCAAGCTATGAAGCGCAAGAAATGGATGGCAGAACTTAAAGATGACGAAATACCTGATGTAGAAGCTCTAGGTCGTCAAATTATCGCAGAATCCAAAATTAAAGAAGAAACTAATAAGAAGAAAAAAACCACTCTTTAAGGCATTTTAAATAATTAATTTTTTTTAATAGAAATGATTAAATGGCCTTTCCTTCCTAAAGACGCTGGTCTGGAGGTAGTTAAGACTGAAGGCGCTTATCTTTACACTCGCAAGGTCACAAAATTTTAGAAGTTGATATGCAAAAGTTTTTAAACTATTGTTAGAAGAGGAAGTTTAAGCTAACAGAAGGATAAGGAAAGACTGATAATGAGCATCACTAGCAAACAGGCAGAGTCCGAGCTTGGTGCTAAATCACATGCTGTAAGAGTCAAACTTATTGACAGAACAGCCAAATGTGAAGAAATGGCGCGCCGTGGACAAGCTGCCTTAGCACAGGAAGTTGTTCAAACTGTTGATCTTCCGCATCAAATTTACATTGCCTCCGCTGAGGGACCTTACCTGACAGACCTGGATGGGAATCGTTATATCGACCTAACGGGCGGTTTCGGTCCTAACGTACTTGGTAACAAGCCAGAACCGGTGGAAGCCGCTCTGGCCTCGCAGATTGAAAAAGGTTGGCACTTCGGAATTCCAGGAGCGGGACAAGCACGACTTGCTGAACTGATCAAGGAATCTGCTCCAGCGGTGGACGAAGTCATGTTCTGTAACTCAGGTAGTGAAGCCACTATGTTTGCGTTTCGCGCGGCTCGAGCGGTTACCGGCAAACGAGTGGTTGCCCTATTTGATGGTTCATACCACGGCATTCACGACTACGCGCTGGTAAAAGCTGATTCAAAGAGTGATCGTTCGACACCCTCCAGCACCACGCTTGGAGCAGGTATCCCTGAAGAAGTTTCAAGGGACCTGATGCTGATGCTGCCATATCGTGATACCAATGCATATGAACTGATTAGAAAACATAAAGATGAGCTGGCATTAGTCGTTATTGAACCGGTGCAAAGCTCCAATCCTCGTCTCGATAATCAGCAGTTTTTACAAGGTTTACAGGGCGTGTGCACCGAGTGCGAAGTTCTGTTAATGTTTGACGAAGTCATCACTGGGTTTCGGATAGAGTATGGTGGCTGCCAGCAATACTTCAATATCAAGCCAGACCTTGTGACCTATGGCAAAGCTGCCGGTGGCGGACTACCGATTGGCGTTGTTGCCGGAAGTCAACATGTGATGAATACATTTTCTGGTACTGACGACACTCCAGGGATCTTTGCAGGAGGAACATTTAGCGGCAATCCGCTCACAATGGCCGGGGGTATTGGCGCACTGGAGTATCTAAAGAAGAATCAGGAGGAGGTTTACCCATACTTGCACGAGCAGGGGGACCGAATGGCAACTGAAATCAACGAATTTTGTCGATCGAATAATATTCCAGCACAGATGATGAACGCAGGCTCTATGATGCACCTGGTTTTCGGTGGCGAAACTATTGAGTCGTCACGCGATATAGATCATAGCCACTATTCTTTGGAAAAAGAGTTCTATCTTCATCTGCTCGGTCACAACGTGATCGTACCTGGGATTCATCTTGCTTTCATTTCATTCGCACACAAGCCAGATGTAATTGATCAGGTCATCGATGCCTTCAAGAGAACCTTTGAAGACCTGAGAGATGATGGATTAATTTAGCCTCAGCTACAATTAAATCAGCTTAAATAAACCCTGCCATGATTTATTTTCCTTATGATTCATGATTTTATACGCGTCATTTTTGCATCATAGAACGGACTCAATGATGGCGTTACTTTGTAGCGCTCACATTCAACTTCTATTTCGAAATTAGCACTTTCCAACCAATCTTTAGTAACACCTTCTTGGTTTTCAACATACCCCATAGCAACCGTCGCTCCAACTGTATGACCGAACATTGCTGATGTTACGCGACCAACAATCTCTCCGTCGGCACAAATAGGTTCTTCGTGATAACAAAGCGGCTTGGGGTTTTCAAACAAAAATGCAACCAAACGCTTATTCAATGCACCCTGTTCTTTTTGTGCAAGTAGCGCTTCTTTCCCAGTAAAACCGTTTGCTTTGTTAAAGTCTGAAGCAAACCCCAAACCCGCTTCAAGCGAGGTATCTTCATCGGTAATATCATGTCCCCAATGACGGTAGCACTTTTCTATGCGTAGCGAGTTCATCGTGTGATAGCCATAGGGTTTGATCCCAAACTCAGCCCCGGCTTCCAACACAGCCTCAAATACGCTTGGCGCGTATTCAGTCTGGATGTAGAGCTCCCAGCCAAGTTCACCAACGTAAGTGATCCTAGATGCACGCACAATGGCATATTGCATATCAACTTCGCGCGACGTTGCGAACGGAAAACCCTCATGGCTCATATCAGCTTGAGTCAGCTTGCTTAAGGTATCTCGAGACTTTGGCCCCATAACGGTAATCACCGCATAGGCTGACGTCACATCATTGATAATAACCATTTGGTTGTCATCTTTATTTCGTCGTAACCAATTCATGTCACGTGTTTGGCACGCCACGCCCGATACGACCAAGAACTTATCTCGTGTAACACGAGTGACGGTGACATCCGCTTCAATACCTCCTCGTGTATTTAAGAATTGTGTGTAGACCATCTTACCAATAGGTACCGCCACATTGTTTGAACATACTCGATTCAGAAACGCTTCAGCGTCAGGGCCTTCCACTTGGTATTTTGAGAATGAGCTTTGATCAATCACGCCCACAGCGTTACGCACTGCTTCGTGTTCAGCCTTATTATTCTCAAACCAATTTTGTCGCCCGTACGACAGTTCATATTCAGGAGTTTGCCCTTCGTTAGCAAACCAGTTTGCGCGCTCCCAACCACTGTCCGAACCGAACACAGCTCCCATTAAGGCAAGTTTGTCATGCAACACTGAACGACGAACACCGCGCGCCGTTTTGTATTGCTTAAAAGGGAAATGCGTTTCATACAAAAGCCCCAACGTCTCAGTGGTACGTGCTTCTAGATAACGCTGGGTGTTTTGAAATGGCATATTGCGTAGGATATCGACACACCATAAATCTTGAGGGGCGTGGCCTTTTTGAATCCACTCTGCCAATACCTTGCCAGCACCTCCGGCGGATTGAATACCCACAGAATTGAAGCCAGCGGCAACAAAGTAATTTTTACATTCAGGTGCCTCACCAAGGTGGTATGCGTCATCTGGAGTAAACGATTCTGGACCGTTAAAAAAAACTTGCAAACCAGTCTCTGCCAATTGAGGCACACGGTGCATCGCTATTTCCAAGTACGGCATCAGATGATCAAAATCTTCTGGCAGCTCATCGAAACAAAAATTCTCAGGAATACCGTTCATTCCCCAAGGCTTGGCATCAGGCTCGAACACGCCGACCAATAATTTTCCAGCATCTTCTTTGAAATAACTGTAGGCATCCATATCGCGCAAAGTGGGCAATCCGCGACCCAAGCCTTTGATCGGCTCAGTGACAACATAAAAATGTTCGGCGGCGTGAAGTGGAACATTTACCCCTGCTTTTTTACCAAACTCGCGGGCCCACATGCCTGCGCAGTTGACTACGTATTCGGCATCTATGTCACCTTTCTCTGTGATAACGCCAGCTACTTTGCCATCATTGATCTTCATATCCAGCACCTGAGTATGCTCGAAGATTTGTGCGCCGCCTCTACGCGCACCAATGGCCAATGCTTGCGTTAAATCAACCGGGTTGGTTATACCATCCTTGGGCAGATGAACCGCACCAATAACGTCATTGATATTCAATAAGGGCCAAAGATCTTTAGCTTGTTCTGGATCGATAATATCGCACGGGAAACCCGCCACCCTGGCCATAGACGCGCCACGTTTTAACTCTGAAAAACGCTCTTTGTTGGTGGCGACAGTAATTGAGCCGTTACGAGTATAGCCGGTGGCTTGACCCGTTTCAGCTTCTAGGGTTTCGTATAAACTGGCGCTGTAATTAGCCAACATAGACATGCTGTAATTAGCTCGCAAGGTCGGCACTAAGCCAGCCGCATGCCAAGTTGTACCGCAAGTTAACTGTTTGCGCTCCAATAATATGATATCAGTTATTCCTAACTTGGTTAGGTGATAGGCAACACTACAACCAATGACGCCACCGCCAACAATGACGACTTGTGCGGAAGATGGTAATTGTTTGGCCATGGCGTCTCCAGTTGTATCTACTATTTATTGCCGCTTATTTTGAACAATCAAAAACAAGATGATAAGTATGCGTCAAGGGTTTAAAGTTAGGCAACTATTAAATGGGAGTAGTTCAAATAACATAAAAATGATTGTTGATTATTCTGAAAGTTACATAAAAGAAATACTTAAAGAAGTAAAAACTATTGCAGTAGTTGGAGCTAGTGCAAATCAAGATAGAGATAGTTACAAAGTTATGCAGGCACTCATTCAACATGGGTATCAAACATTCCCGATCAACCCTAATGAAGAAGGTAATCTCATTTTAGGGCAACTATGCTATGCAGATCTCAGTTCTGTTTCAGGAAAGATCGATATGGTTGACGTTTTCAGAGCTGCAGATGCAGTCATGGGAGTAACTAAAGAAGCAATCAAAATTGGAGCAAAAGTTCTTTGGACTCAATTAGGCATTGTCAATGAAGAGGCGTCAGAATTAGCAAAAAAAGCTGGTCTAAAAGTTATCATGGATAGATGTCCTAAAATAGAATTAGCAAAAACTATATTAGACTAGAAAAACAAAATTGCTTTTAATAGATTTGACATGAAAGAAAGTTTAAAAATATTAATTAAAGAATATTATCTGAATTAGTAAATCACTACTGAACGAATACTTTCCCCCGAATGCATTAGATCAAAAGCTTTATTAATATCTTCTAGTTGCATAGTGTGAGTGATCAAATCATCAATATTTATTTTTTGATCCATATACCAATCCACAATCTTTGGCACATCAGTTCTACCTCTAGCTCCACCAAAAGCAGTTCCTTTCCAAGAACGGCCAGTGACCAATTGAAAGGGGCGAGTTGAGATTTCTTGACCTGCTCCAGCTACACCGATTATATAAGATTCACCCCAGCCCTGACGCATCACATCAACATTGCCAATACATTCGAAGCTATAATCCACACCACCTGTAATTTGGATAATTTGATCTACGACATTATCGACTTTTTTAGGGTTTATGAAATCTGTCATACCAAATTTTTTACCTAATGACTCCCGTTCAGAATTAATGTCAACACCAATAATTCTACTGGCACCAGCTAGTTTAGAACCTTGAATAACATTAAGGCCAATGCCTCCAAGACCAAATACTGCTACGGTAGAACCTATTTCTACTTTAGCCTGAAAAATAACAGCACCGATGCCTGTTGTAACACCACATCCGATATAACAGATCTTATCAAAAGGAGCATCTTCACGGACTTTGGCTAAAGAGATCTCTGGTATAACGGTATATTTTGAAAAAGTAGAGCAGCCCATGTAATGCATTAAAGGTTTGCCATTGAGAGAAAATCGGCTCGTTCCATCGGGCATCACTCCCCGACCTTGAGTTTCCCTTACCGCCTGACAAAGATTAGTTTTAGGATTTAGGCAATATTCACACTTCCGACACTCTGCTGTATACAGAGGGATTACATGATCACCTGCTTTGAGAGTCGAGACACCTGGACCTACTTCAACTACTATTCCTGCTCCTTCATGACCAAGAATAGAAGGAAATAGTCCTTCTGGATCTTGACCGCTTAAAGTAAAAGCATCTGTATGGCAAACACCGGTAGCTTTTAATTCTACCAACACTTCACCTTTTTTTGGCCCCTCCAATTCAACTTCACATATCTCTAAAGGTTTACCTGCTTCAAAAGCTACAGCAGCTTGTGTTTTCATTAATCTAAACTCCTTGTGAATTTAAAAACTTTTCATTTCTTATCTACTTTTTAAACTTAGCTGCTTCTTCTGAACCGCCCGTTGCTGTCCCTTTGGTGTAAGAATGAGCACCCATACCTGCAAGGTCTCCTTCTTGAACAATTAAATATTCATTTCTTATTTCTTCCCCATCAAACAAGCATTCCAATATTTCTCTAACTCCATCAGCATACCTTGCCTGTGCCGATAAAGAAGTTCCAGAAGTATGTGGAGTCATTCCGTGATGTGGCATTGTTCTCCAAACATGATCATTTGGTGCCGGTTGCGGGAACCAAACATCCCCTGCATATCCACTTAACTGTCCTGACTTTAACGCCTCTGCAATAGCGTCCTTATCACAAATTTTTCCTCTGGCAGTATTAATAATATACGCACCAGGTTTACATTTACTAATTAACTCATCATTAAATAAATGTTCTGTTTCAGGATGAAGTGGGCAACTTATATTAATAACATCACAAGCTGCAACTAGAGATTCAGCTGAATTATGATAGGTTAAATTCAGTTCTCGTTCTTGATCTGGATTCAATCTATGTTTATCAAAATAATGTAAATGTACATCGAACGGATGCATTTTTCTTAACACATCATAACCAATACGACCGGCAGCAATTGTGCCTACATGCATACCTTCGACATCATAAGATCTCTTAACAGCGTCAGCGATATGCCAACCACCTTCATTCACTATCCTGTGTTGATTATGATAATCTCTAACTAAAGATAAAATCATCATAACAATATGTTCTGCAACTGACCTTGAATTACAATAGGTCACCTCAACGACATCAACTTTATGGTCCATTGCGGCCTGTAAATCTACATGATCAGAACCAATGCCAGCTGTAATTGCCATTTTTAAATTCGGCGCACTTTCTATTCTTCTTCTTGTTAGATAATACGGCCAAAATGGTTGAGAAATTACAATATCAGCATCAACTAATTCTTTATCTGCAATGCAACCATCGGCGTCTTTATCAGATGTAACCACTAGTGTATGCCCTCTATCTTCTAAAAACTTTCTTAAACCCAATTCACCAGATACACAACCAAGTAATTCACCTGGTATAAAATCTCTTCCTTTAGGACTTGGTAATGCCATTCCATCAGGATATTTTTCGAGTTTAGGTAGTTCCTTTACTGGATAACTTGAAGGCATTCCGTCCTTTGGGTCGTCATATAAGATACATAGTATTTTCATTTATTTACTCCTATTTAATTTCAATCACAATATTTAAAATAATCCTTGAATTAATCCTTTATCATCCACATTTATATTTTCCGAAGCCGGTATTTTTGGTAACCCTGGCATAGTCATAACTTCACCGCAAACAACTACAATAAATTCTGCACCTGCTGATAACCGGACTTCCCTGATTGGAACATCATGTCCTGATGGGGCACCCATTAATAATGGGTCTGTTGAAAAGCTATATTGAGTCTTGGCCATACATATTGGGTATTCGCCAAATCCATCATCTTCTAATTTCTTAAATTGATTTCTTACCTTTTTATCAGCAATTATGTCTGCAGCACCATAAATATTTTGTGCTATGTATTGGGTTTTATCCCAAAGAGACATTTTATTATCATATAAAGTTTTAAATTCAGCAGAATTTGAATCAGCAATTTTTGCAACCTCTTCTGCGAGATCCGCTGCGCCTTCACCACCCTTTTCCCAATGAGAAGCAATTTTGCATTGAACACCAATATTTTTACAATAATTAATGATTGCTGCATGTTCTCTTTCTGTGTCAGTTACATAGTCATTTATCGCAACAATAACAGGGACTCCAAATTTTCCAATATTTTCAATATGTCTTTCAAGATTCTTGCAGCCCATCGTTACAGCATCTACATTCTCCAAACCAAGGTTATCTTTTTTAATGCCGCCATGCATTTTTAAAGCTTTAGTGGTAGCAACTAAAACAACAGCGTCCGGTTTTAAGCCTGATTTTCTACATTTAATATTAAAAAACTTCTCAGCGCCTAGATCAGCTCCAAATCCAGCTTCCGTAACAACATAATCAACAAGTTTTAATGCTGCCTTAGTTGAAACAACCGAATTACAACCATGCGCAATATTAGCAAAAGGCCCGCCATGTATGAATGCAGGATTATTCTCAAGAGTTTGTACTAAGTTTGGTTGAAATGCATCTTTCAATAATGCGGTTATAGCTCCATCAGCTTTTAGCTGTTTTGCTCTTACAGGCTCATTAGATCTTGTATAGCCTATAACGATATTTCCTATCCTTTTTTGTAGATCATCAATATCTGGTGCTAGACAAAACACTGCCATAATTTCTGAAGCAACTGTTATATCGAAACCACTTTGTCTAGGTATGCCATTGCCGGTCCCACCAAGACCACATGTAATATCTCTTAAAGATCTATCATTCATATCAACCACTCTCTTCCAAGTAATTCTTCTAGGATCAATATTTAGCTGATTATCCCAATGAATATGATTATCAATTAGTGCAGAGAGAAGATTATGAGCTGCTCCAATGGCATGAAAGTCACCAGTAAAATGTAAATTAATATCTGTCATAGGTATTACTTGAGCATGTCCACCTCCCGCAGCGCCACCTTTCATACCAAAACATGGCCCCAAGCTTGGCTCTCTGAGACAAATCATTGCTTTTTTACCAATATGACAAAGCCCGTCGACTAGGCCAACACTTGTAGTAGTTTTACCTTCTCCTGCAGGAGTAGGAGAAATTGCAGTAACTAAAATTAATTTACCGTTACTAAGATCCTTGAGCTTTTCACGATTAATTGAAAGATTAACCTTACACTTGAATTTTCCGTAATGCTCAAGATATTCATTACTAATACCTAACTGAGCAGCAATTGTGTCAATTGTTTTTGGTTCTGCTTCTCTAGCAATCTCTATATCTGTTTTCAAAATAAACTCTCACATTTACATTTAAGTAAACCAAGACTATATATTATCTTTGAAGATTACAATGATTTCTGAGCCGTCTAGGAATTCCTATTTACGAGGTTCTTATACAAGTTACATAATGTTCTAAACCATCATCTAATCAACGTTAATATTGACAATGGTAATTAGTTTAAGTAGTGTCTGTAGACAAACTTAATTTATTTGGGGGTCTGTATAAATGTTTGAAAAAATTAGAAAACACTTTTCCTTTTGTCTTTCAACACTTGCTCTAATAAATGCAGCAGTATTTACTGGATTCTTAATGGGTCAAGCAGAATTAGAAGAAATTGTTGTCACTGCTCGAAAGAAAACAGAAAGTCTACAAGACGTGCCATTATCTGTATCAGCACTTCGTGAAAGCGATTTAGAAGAGAAAGGAATAAATGTATTTGAAGATTATTTATTACAACTTCCTAGTGTAACTGCAGGCGGTGCAGGACCCGGAACAAGTACAATTTATATTAGAGGTCTTGCCTCAACAACACCTAATCTCACTACAGCTGGTGTTGCTGGCTTAGCTCCAAACGTATCATTCTATTTAGATGAGCAACCATTGGGTCAACCTGGAAGAAACTTGGATGTATATGCAGCAGATATGGCACGTATTGAGGTTCTATCCGGTCCACAAGGAACTCTTTTTGGTGCTAGTTCACAAGCTGGTGTTGTTAGAATGATTACTAACAAACCTGTGATTGGTGAATATGAAGGTAACTTAGAAGTTGAATCAAGGATGATGCCAGACGGAGATTCTGGAGGCAAAGTAGAATTAGTATCGAACTTTCCTCTTGGTGATTCTACCGCAGTAAGATTTGTTGCCTACAGAGATGAAAAAGGCGGTTATATTGATCAAGTTGAAGGCCTTCTTAATGCAAGTCAATCTGCACGTTTCAGATCAGCAGGTACAGTAAGACAAAATGGTCTTCCTGTTTCTTCATCTAGAGGAGGTTTTCAAGCTGGAGCTGATCTTTCAGGAGTTACTTTAAACAATGCAGTCGCAATTGTTAAAGATAATGCTAACACATTAACTTATGAAGGCTTTAGAACAAGTGTAGCCCATGAAATTAATGAAAATTGGGATGCGCTAGTAACTGTAGCACAACAAACTATTGAAGCTGATGGTGTGTTTTTTACAGACCCAAATTTAGAGGATCTAGAAATCCAAAGATATACTGATGACATCATTGAAGATGAATTTGACAACATGAGTTTAACTCTTGAGGGTTCAATAGGCGATCTTGAAGTAGTTTATGCCGGAGCATATACAGACAGAACAACAGATCAAATGGTTGATTACACTGACTACTTATTTGTTGGTCAGTATCTTCCTTATTATATTTGTGATTACTATGTAACATACACAACTTATGCACCTGGTAATGTTCCAACAGGAACTTGTGGTGCTCCTAACTTATTAGTTGATTCAACAACAAATACTGAAGTTACAACTCATGAATTTCGTATAAATGCAACGATTAACGACACTACGAGCTTAACAGCAGGTACTTTTTTCAGTGATCTTGAACTAACTGAGTTAAATTTATTTACATATCCGGGCTCAGTAGATAATGATATTACTTACGCTGCAAACTATGCTTTAACAGATACATCAGTAACTGGAGAAATTAATAAAGCAAGTCCTGGCTGGTATTCAGCAGGGCCTTTTTCAGAACCAGTTATATTCTTTAATGATATTAGGAGAACTGACAAGCAAAAGGGCGTATTTGGTGAGCTAAGTATGGCTCTGTCTGATACTGTTGAACTCTCAGTGGGTGCTCGTTGGTATGATATTGAGGTTGACTTTGAAGGTAGTGCTAACTCTTCATTCTATAATGGTTTTGGTGCTCCTGATACCCAACAATTTGGATCTAATTTATCCGCACAATATGCACCAGGAAATGCAAACGGCTATCCTGACAAAGCGCAAACAGACGGTGTTATTGGTAAAGCTACTTTAGCTTGGAATAAAAATGAAGATGTTATGATGTACGTCACATGGTCGGAAGGTTTTAGACCGGGTTTATTAAATCGCCCTGTAGGCTCGTCAAGCGCTGATGGTTCTTACTCTGTTAAACCTGAAGTAAAATCTGATGAAGTTACAAACTATGAGTTTGGTTGGAAAACTGTTCTTAATGATGGTGCGCTTAGATTTAATGGAAGTGTTTTCATGATTGATGTAAGCGGCTTACAAAGTACTATTTTTGATCCAAGTATCGTTAATTTGTTCTTCTCTGATAACGCAGCTGATGCTGAAATATTAGGAGCTGAGGGTGACTTTATTTATGTTACAGATAACGGTTTAATGTTATCAGGTGCTTTTTCGCTCTTAGATACTGAAATCACTAAGAGCTTAGTTCCAACTGCTGACGTGGTTGTCGGTTCTGATTTAGCATTTGCCCCTGGATTCCAGGGTAACTTAGGTGCTAGAAAAGAGTGGGGAATGTCATCGGGTAATACAGGACATTGGCAAGCTCAATTCGTGCACTCGCGTAAAAGTTATTCTGACATAATGGCACCTAACAAAGCTACGCAAGCTCAGTATAGCTATGCCAATATCAGAGCTGGTATCAGCAACGATTCTTGGACGGCAGAAATGTATATTAATAACATCACAGATGAAAGGGCTGAAATAAGCAATACTTTCGTCTTTGATAGGCCACGTGTAGCCGTTATCAGGCCAACTACGTTTGGTGTTAGGTATAAGCTAAAATTTTAGCTTAGATAAATAATATTTAAAGGGAGCTTAGGCTCCCTTTTTAATTTTTTTCAGAAATTAGATTTTATTATCTTTGTTAGAATGAGATTGAAATGAAAGAAGATCAATTAAATATAGATGAAACTTCACTGTCGGTAGACTTAATCGATGCAACAGAAGCCGTAAAAGAAAGTAGGTTTGAAGACGCACTAAATTTGTTAAGTATTGTCCTTAAAGAACATCCTGACCATATAGATAGCTTATACCTAGCTGCTGTTTCAACAAGATATTTAAAAAAATTTGATGATTCAAAAAAATATATTGAAAACCTGTTGTTCAATGCCCCGGATATGGGCCGTGCTTATCAGGAGTTGGGGCATCTTAATAGAGACATGGGAAATGAAGAGAAAGCTGTCGTGCACTATAGACAAGCCTGTGAACTTAACCCGGCACTTTTAGCAGCTTGGAATTCTTTATATAAATACTTTGTAAAAAATAAAAATAAACCAGCAGCTGATCATGCCCTTGAGCAAATCAATAAATTACAATCACTTCCAGGTGTACTTTTGTACATAGACCAGATTCTCAATGAAGGCAGACTCGGCTTGGCGGAGGCAAAGTGTAGGTATTTTCTTAAAAAAAATCCTACTCATAGCTACGCAATGTCATTGCTTGCTGAAATTGCTAATCGATTAGGCTATTTTGATGATGCAGAATTTTTACTTGAAAAGGCTGTCGAGTTCAAACCAGATGATGGCGACCTAAGAATGAAATATGCTTCGATTCTAAACATATTGTGTGATAAATATCCTGATAATCTTACTTATCAAGCTCAAAAAGCTAGTGAAATTATGCAAAATGGAGGCCATGAAGAAGCAATTACCTTATTGGACGATATTCTGAGTAAAAACCCATTTAATTTCAGTACACTTACATCAAAAGGTCATGCACAAAAAACTCTAGGCAGAACAGACCAAGCCATTAAGAGCTATCAATCTGCCTATCAAATAAAGCCAGATCATGGAGAGGCTTTCTTTTCTTTGGCAAATTTAAAAACCTATTCTTTTACCAGTAATGAATTAGATAGCATGCGAGAACAGGTTGGGAGAGTAGATTTATCATTAAGAGATAAAGCATATTTTCATTTTGCTCTTGCTCAAGGTTGTGAAGTGAATGGAGAATATGATGAGGCATTTTTTCATTTAGAAAAAGGGAACAAAATCAAAAATGATCAAAGTCAATATTCAATAGAAAGAATGGAAAAAGAACTACAAGCTCAAATAGAAGTTTGTGATGAGACTTTTTTTAGAGATTTAGGTAGTGGAGGCCATAACACAAAAGACCCTATATTCATTCTTGGCTTACCCCGGGCGGGCTCAACTCTTATAGAACAGATCTTAGCATCGCACTCTATGATCGACGGAACACTTGAGCTGCCAAATATTCTTTCAATTGCTCAAAGCCTAAGAGGAGATGATATTTACGGCAAATTAGGCAATTACCCTAAAAGTATGAAGTTATTAACGCTCGAACAAAGAGAAACTTTGGGTAAGGGTTTCATTGAAGACACTAAAATGCACAGAAAAGATGCTCCAATGTTCACAGATAAAATGCCAAATAACTTCAGACATATTGGCTTAATCCATCTAATAATGCCAAACGCTAAGATTATTGATGCTAGAAGATATCCCTTGGATTGTTGTTTTAGCATGTTCAAACAACTTTTTGCTCAAGGACAAGAGTTTTCATACGGTCTAGCCGAGGCAGGAAATTATTACAATAGCTATGTTAAGTTGATGAATCACTGGAATGGAGTCTTGCCCGATAAGATATTAAGAGTAAATAACGAAGATATCATTGAAGACCTTGAGGGGCAGGTTAAAGGAATACTTGAATTTTTGGAGTTACCTTATGAAGAAGAATGCATTTCATTTTATGAAACAGACAGAACAGTTAGAACCGCTAGTTCTGAACAGGTAAGAAGACCAATCAACAAAGATGGCATGGAGCGCTGGAAGCCCTATTCAAAATACTTAAAACCATTACTTAATAGCTTGGATGAAGAGTTGTTAAAACCTGAAGACATAGCACTGCTAAACCGATAAGAAATTAAATGAGAGAGAACATACATAACACTTCAATATCAGAAAGAAAGGGAAGGGCCAACACGCAATTCCTTGGGCTGGATATAAATTTACCAGTATTTGTTATTAGTTTAGGCTTAGCCGTTATCTTTTCTGTCCTCGTATTGATCTATCCAGAAATATCTTATGAGTTACTTACTAGTGCTAAAGATTTTGTAGTAGTTACTTTCGGTACCTTATTTACGATATCTATGTCTGCCTTTACTTTGATCATTTTCTTTTTAATTATCTCGCCATTTGGAAAAATAAAACTCGGAGGAAATAATTCAGTTCCGGAATTTGGATTCTTTTCTTGGGTCTGTATGTTATTTGCAGCGGGAGTTGGTATAGGTATGACTTTTTATGGAGCAGCTGAACCTCTTTCCTATTACACAGGAGTCTTTGGAACACCTCTAAACGTCTCTCCTGAATCTGAAGAGGCTTATCGATTGGCTTTTAGTGCAACCATTTTTCATTGGGGCCTTAACGCTTGGTCAGTGTATGCAATCATAGGATTAGCTCTCGCCTTTTTTTGTTATAACTGGAAATTACCTTTAACGATTCGATCAATCTTTTATCCTCTTTTAGGTAATAGAATTTGGGGATGGCAAGGTGATATCATTGATATTATTGCCGTATTGGCTACCCTTTTTGGTTTGACAACATCTTTAGGATTGGGAGCACAGCAAGCTGCCTCTGGTCTGTTTTATCTATTCGATCTACCCAACAATCTTTTAACTCAATCTTTAGTAATAGTTTTTATTACTTCTGTAGTTATTTTTTCTGTTTATAGGGGTTTGGATAAGGGTGTAAAGGTTCTTAGTAACATCAATATAGGGCTTGCTCTAGTTTTATTAGCTTTTGTTGTACTTGCTGGACCAACATTCAAGATCATTATGGCTTATGGGGAGAATTTAATTTCTTATTTTCAGGATATTGTTCGTTTAAGTAATTGGAACAGGCCTGATGACCTGCAGTGGTACCATGACTGGACAATTTTCTATTGGGCTTGGTTTATTTCTTGGTCTCCTTTTGTAGGGATGTTCATTGCAAGAATATCAAAAGGGAGAACTATTAGAGAATTTCTTTCTGTCGTAATGTTCGTACCTCTTTTATTTTGTCTAATATGGTTTACTTCGTTTGGAGAAACTGCCATTTTTCAATTTCAAGAAGGATTAGGTAATTTAAGTGAACCAGTTGGAGACATTTCTCTTGTGCTCTTTCACATGCTAGATAATCTTTTGTTTCCTATCTTTTCAAGCATATTTTCCTTATTCATGTTGGTACTATTTTTTGTGACATCATCTGACTCAGGTTCATTAGTTATCAATAGGATTACCTCTGGCGGTAAAGATAATACCCCTAGAATACAAAGAGTGATATGGGCAATTATTCAAGGATTGATTGCCATTGTTTTATTAGTAGCTGGGGGTGCAAATGCCTTATCTGCCTTACAATCAGGGTCAATATCGATGGCGTTACCTTTTGTGTTTATTTTAATAGCAGCCACCATAAGTTTATTGCGTGGTGTGTATATTGAACTATATGACCCGCAAAAAATGATTAATCAAAACGAAAATAATCACTTATAATATTGCGATGAAATCCTCTAAATTCCCTACAGATGCGGAAGTAGTCATAGTAGGTGTAGGAGGCATCGTCGGATCGATGCTCGCATACTGGCTCACAGAACTTGGACAAAAAAACATCGTAGGGTTGGAAAAATCTACCGTAATTCCTTCAGATATCGCATCCACCGCACACGCTTCGGACTTTGTCTACAACACAACTCACGACAAACTAGGCAGCTGGACGACCGCCTTTAGCAGAAAATTTTATGAAGACAATGGCTTCTTCCTAAAAAAAGGAGGTCTAGAAATCTGTCGTAAAGGCGACGACGCACGCTGGGAGGAACTCAAACGAAAGGTCGCATCAGGCAAAGCCTTTGGAACTAACGTCAGTCTAATTTCCGCGTCCGAAGCCAAAGAAAAATTTCCTTTATTAGAAGAAGAATCAATACGCGGAGCAATGTGGGATCCAGATGCAGGTCTAGTAGTACCGCGCTCACAGGATGTTGTGAGCTTTGCCGTAGAAAGCGCCAAAGAGAAAGGTGCGCTGACTACATACACTGACACACCAGCTGTAGGCTTTGAGATTGAGAATGGAC
>LWDU01040583.1_pt1 | contig 17000 bp, 11 predicted proteins | sample 727161 | NCBI WGS metagenome assembly LWDU01 (sample SAMN04566230, study PRJNA314399) | hydrothermal vent metagenome | isolation source: deep sea hydrothermal plume seawater | place: Mexico: Gulf of California, Guaymas Basin | collected 2004-07-11
TTCATCGTCGTTCCATTGGCCGGCTCGAACGCTCTGGCTCGTTGGTTGATGCCATGGAGTGACACCGAACGCTACACGTTTGCTCAACTGCAAGAGCTACCGGAAAATCTGGTTGTTCCCTATGCCGAAGAATATGAGTTGGTCGTGCCGCTCAAGGAAGACTCACCTTGGACACCGGACGAGGGACGAGTGGACGTGTCTGGGCAGCGGACCATCACCGCCACACGGAGCAAGTCTAACGCCTACAAGTTCAATTTGCCGCCACAGACGGAAGACCGTCAGGTCAATGTCAGCGTCGGTGACGTACGTGAAACGTTGTCGGTGATTCCCACTCTCCGCCCGGAGTTGATGGAATTTAGAGCCGAAGTCCAGCTGCCGAGTTATTTACAGCATGTCGAGCCATTGCTGACGGATATTCGAGGTGGTGTACTTTCCGTTCTCAAGGGAAGTCAGACTCAATTGCAGGCGACTGTGTCGCGAAAACTGCAGGGAGCGACTGTCGACGGGAAACGTCAGACCACCAAGGGCGACACGATTTTCACTTCGACGTTTACGACTGAGGTCAATGTCGAGAAGAAACTAAGATGGACAGACCACCTCGGGTTGTCTGCTAAGGAGCCATTCGTACTGCGAATTGAAGTGATCGAAGACCAGTCGCCGGCGATCCAGCTCAACGATTTAAAACGCCAACAAGTGTTGCTTCACACCGAAGCCTTGTCCTTTGCGGTGTACGCCACGGATGATTACGGTTTACGTCGAGTTGGGTTGGAATGGGAGGGAATTGAAGACGAGATCTCCAACCCGAACCCGGCCAAGGGTGAAATGTTATTGGCACCTGGCGATCCACTGGTGCGCGAAGTCGATTTACCGACGACTTTCTCGGCAGCCCGCGAGGGAATTGCCCCACAAGTGTTGAAGCTGCGGGCATTTACTGAGGACTATCGGCCGGACGGCGAGCGCGTCTATTCGCCCGACTTCATTCTGTACGTGTTGAGCCCCGAAGAACACGCAATCTGGTTGACCAGGCAATTGGCCAAGTGGATGCGTGATGCCGATGAGGTTTATCAACGCGAACAACAATTGCATCGAACGAACAATGAGTTGCGTCAGCTGCCCGCCGAGGAGCTGGATACACCGGCGAACCGTCGGAAGATCGAAAAACAGGCCGCTGGCGAACGAGCCAACGGCGCCCGTTTGAACGGTGTGACGTCCGGCGGGAAAAAACTACTTGAACAGGCTCTTCGCAACGATCAGTTCAACGTGCAAACGCTGGAAACTTGGGCTGGCATGTTGAATAAACTCGAAGAAATTGCCAACCAACGAATGCCCTCGATTGCCGATTTGCTTTCCGGGGCGGCTCAAGCGCCCGGTCAGCCCAAGCCTGGTGAAGAGAGCAAGGGTGGAAAGACACCGCCGGTCGTTGGCAACATTCGCGACAACAAGCAGGGCAAGGGTAAATCTCCGCCGTCCGAAAGTGACGGTACGACACCGCAGATTGTCGATGTTGAATCCGGATTCAACGAGGTCAAGGAAGGAGACGAAGCGGACCAACCTCCGTCGAAGGGCGGCGGGAAATTTGGCCTTCCAACGACGGTTGTGCAAGGTGGTGGTGCCGATTTCTCCAAGATTTGATGGACGAGGCGTTTAAGGACCAGGCTCAATTGTTGGCCGAATTTGAGAAGATTCGCGACGAACTTCAGAAGTTGCTCGGGAACTTAGAGGGGAGCACGTTCGTTAAGCGGCTCAAAGCGGCGTCTCGACGACAGCTTGAGGTAGCCGGTGACCTCAATGCAACGTTGATCGATACGTTTGGTGCCCCGGGTGAGTTGGATAAGCGCATCAAGGCCAGGACGGATCAGATCGCCGAGCGCGAGGTCGCTCAAAGCGAGTCGGTCTACGTGATCCAGGAAGACCTCGACGCGTTTTTCAATAGAATGCAAGAGGGCAAATTCAAGACCGTCCTCGACGAAATGCGTGAAACCCAAGCGGTCGGCGAATTGAAAGAGATTGGAGATACAATCAAAGTCAATCTCAACGGCCAGTCGCTAGTTAAGGCTGAGTTCTGGGCCGACACACTCGATCGCTGGGCTGAACAACTTGTCGGTCCGGGGTGTCCTAGTGGCGGTACGTGACCGGGTTCCAAAGGCGACAGTTTGCCGCCATCGATCGTTTTGGAAATCATGAAGGTCCTGGAAAAAGAAATTCAGCTTCGCGACGAAACTCGCACGGCCGAGCAGACGAAAGCAGCGAACGCACAAGTTCTTGATGCTGATGAGACTGCGCAAAAACACCACCAGCGCTCGTTGGCGCTGGCGGATTCGCAGGAAGGTCTCAACGATCGGATTGACGTGGTCGTTGAAAAAATCCTCTCGCTTCCCAATTCGGACAGCTTTGGCAAGGAGCTAGCATTGCTGTCGCGAGTGAGTGAATTGATGGCCGAAGCAACTGGCATTCTCACGAGGCCCGAAACGGGCCCCGAAGCGATTGCCTGCGAAACGGAAATCATCGAGTTGCTGCTGCAAACTCGGCGGATCCAGCCGAAGGCCGGCGGTGGCGGTGGTGGTAGCACTCCCGGTGGTGGCGGTGGTGGCACGACCGAAGCATCAGCATTGGCGCTCGTCGGAACTGGTGCCGACGAAAACGCTCATATCGCTGAACGCCAGGTTGGTCAGGCAACCGGCGAGGCGGGCCGTGAGTTGCCAGCCGAGTTCCGTGCGGGACTTGATGCGTACTTCAATGCACTTGAAGAGGGCCGTTAAAACGGAATGACGGTCGAGCCGGCAATTCGCCGGCTTGACTCTTTCTTGGACACTCGACCTGGCAAGAGGCACCTTTCGAGATCCTTGTTCCGATGATCGGTCGAAAGGAATGGAGGTCATGCTAAGACACTTCGCGAGTTGTGTTGGGTTACTGGGGATTCATCTCTTGTTGGCCACCAACGCATCGGCCCAACAGTTTCTTGAAGAATTTGGGCAAGTCGACGTACTCGGATTCGATGTCGATGGGATCATCGTTACAGACGGCCCGTTGGTCGATGTAACGGCGAAGTACTTCAAGGCGCGGGAAGTTCAACGCGATAGCTATCGTAGCGAGTTGAACATTCACCTTGAAGAACTGGATAATGCCTGTCAATTGGATGCACGCCAGCTGAAAAAACTGCGAGTGGGCATCGAGGGCGTTGCCGAGAAGATGTTAGCCGTGCGGGAAAAGGCGCAGCAGCGGCAGAAGGCGGCTCTCGCTAATTTTCGTGGCGGGCGACTTATCGCGCGAGGTGGTGATTTTGTCGACGCAAACAACGTCCTCTGGGCCACGTCGGCGCCAAACCAGTCGCTTTCGGTACAATGGAGGCAGTTGTCTCAAAAGGTGCTTACGAAACCGCAGCAGGCTAAGTGGCAGGAAGCGGTTCAACTGCGAGCAGAGCACGTCCGTGCAACAATTGTCGCGATGGTCGTGTTCGAGGTGGACAAGAAGCTCTTGCTGACGCCGGCACAACGAGAGGCCTTGACCGTCTTGGTGAACGAACACGCTGGCGGCGTGATTGAAAAGGCGTCACTGTTTCGCACGGGCGTTACTCCATCGGGGAAAATGGTTCGGCTGGTCCCAGATGCAGCACTTCAAGAGTTACTCTCAAAAAGCCAACTCGCCAAACTGAATAGGACTTGGCGAGAGGCGCGGACTGCGAACTTGCCAGCCGACATTCAGTGGAATCTGCCTCGAATGGATGTCCCCTAGTTACAGACCGATTAAGCTGAACTTCAACAGACGTCGCAAGGACAACTCTCAATGCGTTTCATAATTGCAAGCTTGTTTTTCGCCATGGCCGTCGTACCAAAGTGCTACGGGCAGCTTGCCGAGATTCGTTACGGATCCAAGATACCGGCGGATGTCGAAGTCATTTATCAACGGGGACTTCAGTACCTCGCGAAGTCTCAAAGTGAGTCAGGGAGTTGGTCCGGACAGGGTGGCAGGGCTGGGTCGGGGAACAACGGGATTACGGGTCTCTGCGTGATGTCGTTTCTCGCCGGCGGCGAAGACCCCAATTTCGGACGATACAGCCAGAACATTCGTCGCGGTGTACGCAGCATGATACTGGCCCAAGACCCGAGTACTGGGTACATGGGAAGCAGCATGTACCACCACGGATTCTCGATACTCGCACTTTCGGAAGCATACGGTGCGGTCGACGAAACACTGCTCTGGGACGGGTCCGAGACGGCTGGCCGCAAGCGATCGATCGGCCAGGCGTTGGAGTTGGGAGTTCGCAGTGCGATCACGTCGCAAAAAAACAATCAATGGGGCGGATGGCGTTACAGCCCCTCGGATCGCAACGCTGATACCTCGGTCTCTGGAGCCGTCTTGGTCGGCTTGCTTGCCGCCCGAAACGCTGGTATTGAAGTACCCGATGAAGTGATCGACAAGGCGTTAAATTACTTTAAGACGAGTACCTCGGACACGGGCATCGTCGCCTATAGCGGTGGGGTCGGCGGATTTGGCGAGTCGATGAACCGCTCGTCCATCGCCTCGCTGGTCTATGCCGTCGGGAAAAAGAAAGACTGGAAAGAGTATAAGGCATCGTTGGGCTACATCAGTAATCGCTTGGAACATCAAGAACAAGGGTATCCGTACTACAACCGCTACTACATGTCCCAGGCCCTCTTTCAAGGCAATTTCGAGGGGTGGGAAAAATGGAACCGATACAACACAGAAATCTTACGCAACCGACAGGAAGACGATGGGAGCTTTCAGAGCCAGCACGGCGCGCCGTACGGTACCTCCATGTCGTTGTTGGCGCTGGCGCTCAACTATCGATTTCTGCCGATTTACGAACGTTGATTGCAGTTGATTTTCACTTGGTTCGCCCGATGCAGGCGGCAGGGGAATATCAGCAGCATTAGTTGAAGGAAGCAGATCATGAAACGTGGATCACGACTCCCCAAATTCGGTTCGACCTTCGGATGGCTCGTTGGTTCGGCCCTCTTGGTGCCGTTGCTTCTCCAGTCAATTGCCGCCATTGCAGACGAGGCTTCGCCAAGAAAAGCCACTCTGCACTGGGTTAATGGTGACAGCCTTCCCGGTGAACTACAAGGAGCGAATGACCAGCACCTATTGTGGAACACGAAAGTGTTTTTGGAACCGGTTGCCATCGATTATCGTGTTTTGCAACACGTGGAGTTCGTCTCGCCAGGATCGGTCGAATTGCCGAAGGAAGATTTCCGCGTCGATCTGGCAACCGGCGATGTACTGTTTGGGAAAATACTTGATCTCACGGTCGACGAAGTGGTTTTGTCTGGGCAACGCCACGGTAGCGTTCGCATCCAGCGTAAGTTCATCCGCAGTATGCGCCGACTTAACAATCCGGCTCTTGTGTTTCTCGGCCCAACCGGCTTGACAGGTTGGACCACTTTGAATGCTGGGCGACAAATCAGTGAGTGGTCAGCCAACGAGTCGGGACATTTGGTGACGACGAAACAGCGCGCGGAGGTGTTTCACCAGTTTGTCCTGCCAAATCAAGTTGAATATGAGATCACGTTGGAGTCGACAGGAGTTCCGTCGTTTCTGCTTGCCTTTAACGACCAACCATGAATTGGTGGTGGTGAGCGACGAGGATTTTGAGCCCGTGATGACGTTAGAGGCAAACACTCGAATCCTCAATTTGCGGCTGTTTTGGAATCGATTGGAGCGAGAGCTCACTTTGTTTTCCACCGAAGGAAAGCTGCTGGCGAAAATCAAGGGCTCCGAAGACCCTTCGCAAAAGGCCGGCATCTACATCCGCAACAAAGGGCTTAGCCTTACCGTTTCGAAGATTCGAATAAACAACTGGAACGGCGCTCCCCCACGTGAAGTTCGGTCAGGTGAAGCGAGGATCCACCTTGTGGATGGCACGATTCGCTATGGATCAGTCCGGGATTTGTCTGGAGCGGATCTTGTGATCGAGGAGGAAGGGCAAGCAGAACCGGCCAAGGTTGCCCTGTTGGATGTCGACGGAATTTACCTTGAGGCGGTGGACAAACCGGTTGACCTATCCGCTGCTTGTCAACTTAAGTTCTTCGATGGTGGGCGTGTATACGGTTCGTTGGTGTCGATGGAGGGAGAGTCGATTACTTTGAAAACGGCGTATTCTGAAGAACCGGTTAGAGCGTTGCTGGACGGGGTCATGAAGTTTCAATTTACGAACAACGACGCCGGCGAAGATGCACACGATGTATTGATGTGTGACGGTGGTAAGCTGAAAGGTACTTTTAGCGGCGTCAACTCTGAAAAGAGATCGATACTCTGGAAACTCGTCGGTGCAAAAACTCCCTCGACGCTAGTGGCTAGTTCCGATACACGGATCATTCGAAAGACCGTCGACGATGCCAAACCGGAGGACGAGAGCGGCTACCGTGACTTGATGGTGTTGATTCGCGGCGAAACCGTCCCGGCAAACGTTGACAGCATCGACGAGGAGTTTGTGCACGCCACCACGCCGTTCGCGGAAATGACAAAAATCCCCGTAAGCGAAGTGGTTGCATTGGAGCTCAAGTCGAGCGGTAGCCTGGCCCATCACGGCTTCGGGGACTGGGCAGTGGTCAATGGCGCTAAAGATAAAATCGAGATTCAGGACGAGAAGATCGTATTCAACGCCGTCGGTGCGGTGGGTCATGGTGGTGCGATGCGGGGAGATCATCTCCGATTTAACGTGCAATGGCCTCGAGAGTCGTTTGCCGTGCTGAATTTGACTCTCTTTACTTCCACTCCCGCCAATCCTGGACGCGGCTTAGGTTTGGTGATCATGTTTAGCGGACAGCATGTGTGGGTCCGCGATGCCAACGGCGCACAAGCATTTGTTGCCAACGGGCCCGTCAGGCCACTCCTCGCCGGCGCCGCTCGAATGGAGGTCATGACCAACGGCGGAAAAGTGGTCGTCAAGGTCAATGGAAACCAAGTCTACTCCGACAATTTGAAACGTAGCACTCGAACCGGCAACGGTATTCGCTTTCATCTGAGCCAGATGGGGCCGGTCAATGGTCGAGCCGGTGGACAAGTCACGATTTCTGACTTCCGCAGCAGCCGTACTGAAGACGTTTCACTCGTCGGATTCCTGGATGAAGAAATGCGAAATGCGGCCTTGACGATCCCTCGATTTCGTCGCGACAACCCGCCAAAGCACTTGGTGTTGGCACAAAACGGTGACTTGTTGCGCGGTACCTTGATCAGCATGGACGACAAACTCGTTCGCTTTCGGTCACGGTTGGACGAGATTCGCCTCCCTCGCGAGCGGATTGGCGGCATCATTTGGTTGCGTGAAGACGCATTACCTGAGCGGAAGCAGTATGAGGCTCAGCCGATGCAAGTCGTACTGAAATCGGGACATTCATTGGCCATCGCACCGACAGGTATTGTGGACGGGCATCTGCTTGGGACCTCACCCGCGTTCGGGCCCTGTCGAGTCCCTCTGGCGGCGGTTAGCGAAGTCCGGACGGGCAAATACATGGGACCGCAGGAAGAGGGCTCGTCGCTCGCCTCATGGAAACTTCGACCCGCCAAGGAACCCGAATTCGCCGGCACGGGTGGACCCGCGGAAGAGATGATCGGTAAGGAAGCACCAGCATTTGAAACGACATGGTTGGGTGGGGAAGCTTTCTCTCTCACAGAACATCGTGGCAAGGTTGTCGTTTTGGATTTTTGGGCCAGCTGGTGTGGACCCTGTGTTCGGGGTATGCCGGGCTATCTTAAGGAGATGGAGGGTTTTGACGAGGACGAAGTTATTTTCGTGGGCCTCAATCAGGCTGAAGCTAGTGACACGGTGAGCCAGTTTATTGAAGCCAAAGGCTGGAAACTGAAAGTTGCTCTAGATCCTGTACAGGCGATCGCTCGAGAGTATCAGGTGAACGGGATTCCTCACACGGTCGTGATCGACAAGGATGGGAAAATGCAGTGGGTCCATATCGGGTACAGTTCCGATGCGGCGACACACATGCGTGAGGCGATTGAGGACATTCTGGCTGGTCGCGCCGTTCGCCAACAGAAATCTGAGAACATCGTGCTTCACGATTCCGTTGGCAAACCGGCCCCTTCATTCGAACTCGAGTCGCTTGATGACAAAGCATTTGCTTTGGAAGATCATCGCGGCAAAGTCGTTGTCATCGATTTTTGGGCAACATGGTGCGGGCCGTGTGTGCGGGCGATGCCTCAGTACGCGGAGATTATTAAAAAGTTCGACCCGAAGAAAGTGGTCTTCGTTGGTGTCAATGAAGCGGAAAAGCCCGAGGTTATTTCGAGGTTCCTCGAGCAACATGAATGGAAGCTTGCGGCCATTCCCCATACAGTGATCGTAGGTCCGGATGGGAAAATCGAATGGGCGCATGTTGGCTTTCATGATTCGACGCCAAAGGCCTTTGAGCAGGCTCTGCAGAAACTGGTTGGAGTTCCGATGGCAGAGGAGCCCGCTGTGGGGGACGCTGAGGAGGACGCTGACGAGTAGACCACAAGGTACTGTAGTCTATCGACAGTTGTGCCCTCGCTTCGGGTAACACATTCTGCCTCTCGACCGGAAGCGGGAAGCGTCAGCGGGAGATACCGCCGCCGTGTACCTGTGGCCGCAGCAACTCGTCAGGTCGATCCAACACCATGTAGTGGCCGTGGTCGGCGGTGAGAATCACCAACGTTTCTTTCCAATTGCTATTCGCCTCGACCCACTGCGTGACCACCCGAAACGCCTCGTCGCCACTATTCACTTAGGTTGTTATCGTGGTTCGCCCAATCGACGTCTCCCGCCTCGACAAGGAGCCAGAACCCGCGAGGTTTTGTTTGCAACACGGTCAGGGCAGCCGCCGTCATTTCGGCAAGTGTGGGGTTCTCATGAATGTCGGCTGCAGTGTACTCTTCCGCCGTTTTTTCCCGCCCAGGTGCCGGTTGATAGTCTCCATCGGCCGTTTGGAATGGCAGGTGTCCTCCACGGTGATCGACTCCATAGAACGCGAGCAACCGCTGGTCATTTTTGGCCGCCAAAGTCGCCGCTTGTCGAATACGAGCTGACCCATCAACCCCTTTTTCTCGTCGAGCAACGACGTATTTTCCGCCTTGCTTCACATCGACGGACTTCAGATCTATCGCCGTCAGGTACGTGTTTCCCGGTACGAAATTCTCGCCCTGGAGTTCACCTTCGTCACTGTGAACTCCCGCGCCACTGCCCGCCACGACGTCCAATCCAATGAGTGGTCTTGGGTGTGAGTTCGAGGGCAGACCAAGCAGATCGCGACTGAGGTCTTGGAAGTCCAAGCGGGTCACATTTTGGCCATACGCGGTGGCCGGCGTCGCGTGACTGATGGGGACGCTAGACACAACTCCGACCCCGAATCCACGGGCTTGAGCCAAATGGGCAACCGACGGCACTGGCTTGCCGTTGCGGTCAACACCGACCGCTCCGTTGAATGTTTTCACTCCACAGGTCATGCTCGTCGCAGCACTGGCCGAGTCGGTATAGAGATGACGATTCGGTGCCTCAATCGGTTCTCCGACCCAGTATTTTGTGTCGGCGGGCTCGGACCAAGGAAAGAAACCACCGCGGATAGGATCGTACCCGCCCTGTGGCAATGCAGGTGTGGTGATCGTTTGCCGGTTGACGTCGACTTCTGGTAGATCGGAGAACGGACTGGTTGCTGCAAAGCCAAACTGGCTGGTCCCCGCTGCAGAATAGTCCAAGAAGTGCATGCCTGTTCCACGCCCTGCTTCGTAGGTAATTTTCTGAGAATTGTAAATCGAAGCGGCCCGCGTTGTTTGCCAATCCATTCCGTCGAAAATAATCAACACGATGTGCCGCACGCCATGATCTAATGCGGCTTTTTGTAACTGGAACACATCGGTCTGGTCGCAATAAGTTGCCTGGGGAGAAACGGTGTCCTTCGGCAGTATTCCATAGAGTTTCTCTAGGGCCGAACGATTCCGGTACTTACTGTTGGCACCGATATAGCTGTTGAGGTCAATTCCTGATCCCGCCCCTTTCGTCCCGAAGGTGTACAGAGGAATCAGCCGATTCGTGTGACTGGTCCAGGTACTGTAGACGTTTTTGTCCCAACCCCAATGCGCGGCGGGTGAAATTCCCTGTTCAATCGCAAGCGTTTGGATTCTTCGGATATAGTCATCGGCCAAGGTGTGCCGTACGGACGAATAAGAAAACCATACGATGACCACAAGCAGCAGCCAACGGAGCGAGAAAATATGCTGTCGAAATGATAGAATTCGCATGGCAGTTCCTAGTGCCGATCCGCCAGCGAAACGAACACGTTGCGGCGCGGTGACGGATGGCTTGAAGATCAATCTCAATTGGGATTCTCTTTATCTTCGATCCTTTCGACATAAGCGTAGTAGGCACCAAACTCCTTGCCTTTGGCGTCAAAAAATCTAGCGGTCAATTTACTTCTACCCGCTGGTAAGGTGACCCGGAACACGACTTCTTCGTCGTCGGCGGAAACGGGCTGTTCGACCTGTACGTCGGCAATTGATATCGTTGATCGCACGGCGTCGATCGAAACGCCAACCTGAGTTCGATATGCCTTCGTTCCAGGCACATCGGCTCCTGCCGGTAACGCGGCGCGGATTTTCTTACCACTTTCCTCGGGCCAACGCCGCAATCGGATCGTGTACTGACCAGCCTTCCAGACTTTCACGTGCCAGAATCCGGTGACACTTCCACCTGCTTGTGCTGCGCGAATGGCTTTTTGATTCCAAGGTGTCGACCCGGTGGTAATCCAGTCGTGTGAGGTTAATCGGGCCGGGTTCTCGCCGGGGTGCCCCAAGTAGATCGGGCAATCGGCGGCAAACGTCGGCTCAAGTTCGGCCCACCAGCTGTCATAGAATTCGGTCAACCGAGTGACCACCGCTGGGTTGGCCGATGCGACATCCTGTTCTTGGCCCGCGTCGATGTTCATGTCGAACAGTTGTTTGCCGTTAATTAGTCGCCACCGCGTTGTCATCACCGAGCTCTTTCGCCACTTGATCGGATCTTTGACTCGCTGCGAGTCAGTGACGAGAATCCGATCGGGCCAATTTCCTTTTTGAAATCCAGCCTTTCCTTCCATCAATGCGCGAACACTTGTTCCGTCAAATTGGAGGTTGGCCGGCGAGCTAAGATTGCACAAATCAAGCAGCGTCGGAACAACATCAACATGGGCGGTAATCACCTCGACATCTCGAGCCGAAGCCAGGCCTCCAGCCGGCCAGTGAAGGAAAAATGGTACGCGGTGGCCACCATCGTATTCACTCCCTTTCTTCCCTCGCATGCCAGCATTGAAAACGCCAGAACCGGACGAAGAACCATTGTCGGTAGTGAAAATGAAAATGGTATTGTCATACAGATCTTCCTCCTTCAGGAACTTGCGTAATCGGCCAACGTTGTCATCGATGTTGGCGATCATGCCGAAGAAGTTGGCGACGCCTACTTTTTGACGACCATACGGTTCACTGAATTTCTTCGGAGAGTGCATTGGACCGTGTGGCGCGTTGGTTGTGATATATGCCAGAAAGGGCTTTCCCGCTTGTTTCTGTTTGCGAATGAATCGCGTTGCATAATCAAACCACACATCGGTGCAAAATCCTTTGACCGCCGTTGCCTTGCCGTTGTGGAAATAGCTGCCGTCGAAATAGGCATTGTCCCAAAAGTCCGGCGTTTGCCCGACGCCTCCGCCACCGTGGCGCATCACTTCGGTGAAGCCTCGGTCTTCTGGCCGATAGGGATAGTTGTCGCCCAAATGCCATTTTCCAAACATCCCCGTCGCGTAGCCGGCATCCTGGAAAAGCTGCCCTAGGGTCACCTCATTTTCACGCAACATCGACCGGCCCATGATAGTGTGCCAGACACCCGTTCGATTCGTCCAATGACCCGTCAGGAAGGCCGAACGCGTCGGGGAGCAAGTTGGCGAGACATGGTAATTCGTGAGACGCACGGACTCGGAATACAGACGGTCGATGTTCGGCGTCTTGAGCACCGGGTTTCCATGGCAGCTTAAATCACCGTAGCCCTGGTCGTCGGTTATGACGATGACCACGTTAGGCTTATCTGCCGCCACAAGACGCGCGACAAATCCAAGACAAATCAAAATGCCAATGAGAAGACGAGCAATGTTCTGCACGCGGTATCCCCTGTCAACGAATTCCAGATCTGACCAAAGAACAAGAATGAAAGGATAGTTCACGACTGCCATACGTGCGAGGGCCGTAGACGGTTTCACGGCCCCTTTGTTGCCGCGCCTTGGGGTTTGTGCCGAAGGCGCCAGCCTAGGGTTCCTGCAGGATTACGCGGTGCTAACGACAACACCCCACGCTAACGCGTTCGGCTCAAGCACTGGCCGAGCCCGATAGTGTCCGGTAAATTGAAAGACTGGAGCATTGGAAATACAAGCACGAAGATGCGAAATTTACGATTGCGCACGGATTGGCTGCGCACGCGGCCACCGCAGGTAGCCGTGGGGGGGCAAGCCCACGGATGCGTGTTGCAACCGCGATGCGAATCCTCGAACGACACGTGCCGTCACCGCCTACGCGGTGACAGCAAGAAGTCAGTATTGGATCAAGCTGAACGCTTCTTGTGGTGCAATACGTTCAGCTCCGCCGAGGGCGAGCAGATGGATCAGGAATGCGCAACCGACGACGTTGGCGCCGCTACCTTCTAAAAGCTTAACGCAGGCTTCTACTGTGCCACCGGTGGCCAGTAGGTCATCGACAACCAACACATTTTGTCCGGCCGAAACCCCGTCGACGTGCATTTCGAGAGTATCGGTTCCGTATTCGAGTTCGTATTTGAACTCTCGTGTGTCAAATGGCAACTTTCCGGGTTTGCGAATTGGCACAAATCCGCAGTTCAATTCCAACGCTAACGGTGCTCCAAAAATAAAACCTCGCGCTTCGGCGGCCACAATAACGTCGACGTTGGCGTCGCGAAAAGGCTCGGACATGCATTCGATGGACACTTTGAATGCGGGCCCATCGGCGAGCAGGGGCGTGATGTCGCGGTACATGATCCCCGGTTTCGGGAAATCCGGTATGTCACGTATGTAATCGCGGAGATCGAGTTCAGAGGTCATTGTTTTTTCAGTTCCGAGTTGTTTGGCTTCGAGACAAAGGGATTGAGATTTCTTGTCGGCTGCGTGCCATCTAGCGCCAATCTTGACTCCAGTCGGCCGTATCGTATTGGCTACGAATGCGCCACTCGCGTAGCACCGCCAACATATCCTGTTTGATTTGCTGATCCGCTGGTTGATCCCACAGATCGTTCGTCTCGTTCGGATCGTCGGCCAAGTTGAAAAGCTGACCGTAATCTTGTTCCATGAAATGAACGATTTTCCATTGGTCGCTGCGGACCATCGTCATGAACTCGGCGCCCGTCAGGATTCCATCTTTCGCTTGTTCCGCAAACAGATGCGATCGCCCCGCCCAAGTTTCACCCTCGATCGCTGGAAGTAACGAGATTGCCTCCATCGTCTCCGGCGGTTTGACGCCAGCCATTTCCAAAATGGCCGGGCCGATGTCCATCTGCTGGCAAAGTCCGTCCAGTCGCACTCCCTGTGGAAATCGGCCGGGGGCCCATACGACTAGAGGCACACGAGTGATCGCTTCATACATCGTCCACTTTTGGCTGTGTCCATGATCGGTCAAACAGTCGCCATGATCGGAAGTAAAGATAACGACTGAGTTCTCTAGGTAACCATTACGTTCGAGCGCCTCGAGAATTTGACCGACTTTCTCGTCGATCATCGTGATATTGGCTAGGTAGTACGCGCGTTGACGTTGTCGAGCTTGTTGAGACGGAGAGAGTTGATGGACCACCGAATCGTGGTCGATCTCACAGTTGTGTCGACGTAGTTCTTGAAACGGAGGAGGCTGTTTTTCCAGTTCTTCGTCCGTCACGTCCATCAACGGTAGGTCTTTTCTCAGATACGGTTCGGCGTAGCGAGGAATCGGATCGTAGGGTGGATGGGGACCAGGAAAACCGATTTGTAGAAACAGTGGCTCAGTTTTCGGGAAATTGTCAATCCACCATATGGCCATGTCGCCAACGAACACGTCGGGGTGCGCATCTTCGGGAAGTTCCCATTCAAATGCTCCGAGCCGTTCGCCGTAATCGGGGAGTTTACGGTATTGCTCGCGCTGCTGCTTGACGAGCCCACGAAAGCGCAACGCCTTGTCCCACTCGTCAAAATAGTAACGGCCTTCAAGGTAGCGGTCTTTGTTTTCGACCACATACCGCTCATCGAAACCAAGTGGAGTTTCAAACGGCCAGGAGTGCATCTTCCCAACATTGGTGCAGTGGTACCCAGCGTCGTTTAGCAACTCGACCCACGATCGCCGCCAGCGATCGGCATTCTTTAGAATTCCCGTCGTATGCGGGTAATATCCCTTGAAAAGGCTGGCTCGAGCTGGTGCACAGGAGGCGGCAGTCACATGGCATTGCTCAAAGGAAACGCCCTCTCGGACCAGGCGATCCAAAACGGGCGTGTCCATATAGTCAAAGCCCAACGCTGCGATCGTGTCGAAGCGTTGCTGGTCAGTAATAATGAAAATGATATTCGGCTGCGAGTCACTCATCCTAAAAAGATCCTAATCTTTGATCTGACGCGTGCGAGCGAGTAGTATATCGCGCGGGGTCTGTATCGACGACCGGCCGTCGGTGGGCCCTCCGTGGAATTCAAAATGGGGAGAAGGCAGTGGACCGTCGAACCGCAATTCGAGCATTGGGAGCAGGGATGGCCAGCTGGTGTGTTTCAACAAGACACGCGAACGACATCGATGCAGCTACTGCTGACCGCTTGCGGTGGGTTGACGCGCATTCCCACATCTGGACGCCCGACGTCGACAAATTTCCACTCGCCGAAGGAGTCTCTGTGGAGGACCTTGCGCCGCGAAGTTTCACGGATGAACAATTGCTAAAGGTCGCAAACCCGCTCGGGGTCGAACGCGTCGTGCTGATTCAGCATCACACATATCACGCTTACGACAATTCTTGTTGTATTGCCGCCGCCAGCAAACGGCCGGACACTTTTCGAGTCGTGGGCATGATGGACGAGACCCTGGCTGACATTCCTCAACGAATGAACAAATTACTCGCGGATCGAGTGACTGCGTTTCGGATCACGCCTCGAATTCGTCCCGATTCGTGGCTGACCTCCGATGGCGCGAAGGTGATGTGGCGCACGGCCGCCCGGACGGGCCAATCGATGTGTTGCCTGATCGACTCGGAACACCTCGAGGCAGTCGACGCAAGCTGCAAACAATTCCCCGACACGCGTGTCGTCATCGATCATTTTGCCCGAATTGGTGTGGACGGACAGATCCGCGATACCGACGTAAAAAAACTCTGCCGATTGTCCCGCCATCGGCAGACCTACGTAAAGGTCTCGGCCTTTTACGCACTCGGGAAGAAGCGTCCGCCACACAATGAATTGCGTCCGATGGTTCGCGCTTTATTCGATGCCTTTGGACCAGAACGACTAATGTGGGGAAGTGATTGTCCCTATCAGCTGAACGAATCCAATAACTACCAATCGTCGCTAGACTTCATGAATAGTCTCGACTATTTGTCGGATGGGGACCGACTGTGGGTGATGAGGAAGACCGCAGAGAAGGTATTCTTCGCTGCCTAAGGAAGCAAAGATGCGGCCTAAAGCTCTCGATCCACCGGGTCGCGAAGGCCATCGGCCAGTTTGCGGAGTGCTTCGGTCTCGATTTGGCGGACCCGCTCCCGCGTGAGCCCGAGTTGTTCGCCAATTTCTTTCAATGTGTGCGTTTCCAAATCGCATTTTCAGCACGGTCGCTTCGCGATTTTCAAGCGATGTGAGCATCGACATCACGCTTTGCAACACGTCGGACTCAATCAGTTGGTCCGCCGGTGTTTTCATTCGCCCATCCATCACCATTTCGCCCAGCGACCAACCTGTATCAGCCTGATCGGTTTGCGGTGTGGAATTGTAGATTCGGATCGCTTTCTTGATGATCGGTAGCTTCTTTTTGGGAAGACCAAGCACACGTCCTACTTCCTCGGCCGTGGGTGTCCGACCGAGCTCTTCCGTCAATCTCGTACTGGCTCGACGCCACTTCGAGAGTAATTCGACCATGTAGGCTGGAATGCGGATCGTTTTGGCTGAGTTGATCAGAGCTCGTTTAATCGATTGCTTGATCCAATAGCTCGCATAAGTGCTAAACCTGGTTCCCATCGTAGGGTCGAACCCTTCGACCGCTCGCAGTAAACCGAGATTTCCCTCTTCGATAAGGTCCTGCAAGCTGAGGCCTTTTCCCGAATACCCCCGAGCGATGTTGACGACTAGTCGAAGATTTGCCCGCACCATGCGATCACGAGCACGTACATCGCCATTGCCAATGCCCCGCGCAAGTTCCTGTTCCTCCGCGGCGTTCAACAATGCCGTTTCGTTGATCTCTCGCAGGTAAGTTTCTAAGGGAGTCTGCAGCGTTGACTTGGACCGTGTCGCGGTCCGTTTGGGCGTCGCAACTTCCTCTTGTCCGTCAACGGAATTGAAGTAATCCAAGGAGCTCATCGTCGTAACGTTCTCGGCTGTGGAAGGTGGTGAACTTGCGCGAACAATCTGTTGGTGATCAAGGTTGGTATCGTCATCAACCGAGATGAAAATGCAGGGTCTGGGAAAGGTGCACGGGTGAGACTAATGCGCCACTGCTTACGAACGTGCCAAAAAAAACGACCTCACCGGTCATACCCGGTAAGGTCGTGTCACGATCACTACGATTCGCCAATCCGACGCCATCGTCGCCAGATCTCAGCTAACTATCAGCCGATTTCCCGTCTTCGGATGTCGTCGTATCGTCAGAGCCGTCAGCACCATCATCGTCGGCATCAGCCGCACTACCGTCATCCGAATCAGCTTCTTCGGTCACCGCTTCTTCGGTCACTGCTTCTTCGGTCACTGCTTCTTCGGTTACCGCTTCTTCGGTTACCGCTTCTTCGGTTACCGCTTCTTCGGTTACCGCTTCTTCGGTTACCGCTTCTTCGGTTA
>LWDU01036057.1_pt1 | contig 16994 bp, 15 predicted proteins | sample 727161 | NCBI WGS metagenome assembly LWDU01 (sample SAMN04566230, study PRJNA314399) | hydrothermal vent metagenome | isolation source: deep sea hydrothermal plume seawater | place: Mexico: Gulf of California, Guaymas Basin | collected 2004-07-11
GCACGTATTTCCGTGCTGACTACACTGAAGCCATGGGACAACTCACACTACGCCAACACCCCACCGCCATCGCCCTGTGCCGCGCCCTGTTTCCGGCCGGGAAGACGTTACCGGCGGCAGATACCGACGCCCTACTCGGCAAGATGGATGCGCAACTGACCGGCCACCCGGCCCTGCAACGCAGCCTGAAAAGCGGCTTGCTGTGGCTGAACAACCGCCACCGATTGGTGCGGGGCTACGCCTTCCATCGAGCCAGCCCGGCCCGCCAGGCCCGCTTTCTCGACAAACTGGCCACCACCCCGGTGTCCGGCAAATTGCTACGCCTGCTGGCCCTGCCCTTCAAGGCCGCCTATGTGCTGGATGATCAGGTGGAGCAGGCCACCGGCTGTCGCGAACCGGTGCAACTGCCCGCCCAGATTGAAACCTTTCGCTGGCAGCAGCAGATCACCGCCGCCCGGGATTGCGAAGAGGATATGACTCTGGAAGCGGACGTGGTCATTCTGGGCAGCGGCGCCGGTGGCGCAGCGGCGGCCTATGAGCTGGCCTGCCGCGGCCTGGCCGTGGTGATCATCGAGGAAGGCCAGTATTACGACCGCAGCCACTTCAATGGCAAACTCACCGAGGTGATCCCCAAGCTCTACCGGAGTTGGGGCGCCACCGTGGCCACCGGTAACGCCATTATTCCGATACCGGTGGGCTGCAATGTGGGCGGCACCACCACCATCAATTCCGGCACTTGCATGCGCACGCCGCCGTCGGTACTGGCCCGCTGGCGGGAGCAGGGGCTGCATGATTTCACCGAACAGAATCTGGCCCCCTGGTTCGAGGGCGTGGAACGCATGCTCTGTGTACAGCAAGCGACGCCGGAGACCGTCGGCCCCATTGGCCACATCATCGACCAGGGCGCTGCTGCCAACGGTTTTTTGCAACGCCAGCCACTGATGCGCAATGCAACGGGCTGTGACGGCCAGGGGCTCTGCCAGTTCGGCTGCCCCACGGACGCCAAGCAATCCACCAACGTCAGCTACATCCCTCGGGCCCTGGAACGGGGCGCCTTTCTGTTCAGCGGTTTCCGCGCCGAACGACTGCACCGCCACGGCAACCGCATTACCGGCGTCCCGCGGCACCAATGCCGCCGGGCGCCCGGTAACCCTGCGACTCACCAGCCAGCGCACCATTGTTGCCATGGGCAGCTTGTTCACGCCCCTGTTCCTGCAGCAACAAGGCGTGCGCAATCGTCATCTGGGTCGCCATCTGACCCTGCACCCGGCAGGGGTAGTCAATGCTCTCTTTGCGCAACAGGACCTGGGCAACGGTCGCAGCATTCCCCAGGGCTACGGGGTATCGGACTGGGAAGAACAGGGCCTGATGTTCGAGGGCGGCACCATTCCGCTGGCCGGGCACAGCCTGCTCAATCCCCTGGTCGGGCGGGACTGGGTGCGTTTCACCGAAGACTATTCGGCTTCATGATCCGCGATACCAGCGAAGGGCGGGTACGCCGGGGGCCACATCGGGGGTTACCGCTGATCCGCTACCACCTGAACCGGCAGGACTTTGCGTTGTTCAAACGCGGCATTCACACCCTGGCCTGCTGGTATCTGGATGCCGGCGCCAAACAAGTGCTGATCCCCGGCCTCAACCGCATTGCGCGAATCCACAACCGCACCGAACTGGAACGCTTTCTGCGCTCGCCACTGAAACCCACGGACTTCCTGATCAGCGCCTATCATCCGCTGGGCACCGCCCGTATTGCCGCCTCCCCTCATGAGGGCGTCTGCGACAGCCATCATCGGGTATTCGGTCATCCGGGGCTGTATGTCATGGATGGCGCCAGCGTGCCCACCAGCCTGGGCGCCAATCCCCAGGTCACCATCATGGCCATGGCCAGCCGGGCCGCCGACACCCTGGCCCGGGAACTGCTCGACGATATGGATTCCACCCACACACGACCACAAGGAGAATGCGCATGACCCTGGGCCTGTTACTCAAGGAACGCATGAGCGGCTGGCTGCAACTGGACAGTCAGGGCCGCCAGCAACCCTTTGCCTTCCAGATCCGCGCCTTTACCACCCGCATCTTCAGCATCAGTGCCCCCCGTTACTTTCGCGGCACCGTCAATCTGGACGGACAAGACTTTCCCTGCGAAGGAGAACTGACCATCCACCTGAACGGTCCCCATTACTGGCTGACCTTCAGCCACCCGGAGCTGGGCCAGCTACGCGTGGAGGGCAAGAAACAATACGGGCGTAACGGCCTGCTGGCCTCGCTGATTACCTGCCCGATGACGGTCTACCGAACCCGGCAGGCCATCGGCCAGGCGGAAGTGGCCTACCGGGAAAGCATGCTGGCCTTTCCCTTCACCGCCCTGCGCCTGGTGGACGAACAACAGGCTTACCAGCAAGATCATGGCGTCGGTTCGTCCCGCGGATGATCCAGACCAGGGAGCCCTTCATGATTCCTTACTACGGCCTGCAGGCACCGGCCAAAGGCGGTCACTACGAGTCCTGGTTTGTGCGTGCCAATCACCCGCACAAACCCCAGGCAATCTGGATTCGCTACACCCTGTTCCGCGCCCGTGATCAGCGCCCGGCCCTGGGTGAAGTGTGGGCGGTATGGAGTGACGGCGCCCGGCAGCAGACCCATGCATTCAAGGAAGAGTTTCCTCTGGAGCAGTGCCACTTCAGCACCACACAGATGCAGGTGAGTGCCGGTGGCAACCACCTGCAACCCGGCGCCCTGCAGGGCCAGCTGACCCGGGGCAACGACCAACTGAGCTGGGATCTGCACTACGATGACGGCGAGGTGCCATTGCTGTTTCTACCGGAGAACTTCTACCAACGCTCCCTGCCCAAGGCCAAATCCCTGGTCAGCCGCCCCCATATTCGTCTCAGTGGCACCCTGACCCTGAACGGCGAGCCCCTGGTGCTGGACCGGTGGCCCGGCAGCGAGAACCATAACTGGGGGAGCCAGCATACCGACCGTTATGCCTGGGGCCAGGTGGTGGGTTTCGACAATGCGCCGGACGCCTTTCTGGAATGCGCCACCGCCCAGGTGAAAGTGGGCCCCCTGTACAGCCCGCCATTGTCCATTGCCGCCCTGCGGCTGGACGGGGAAACCCTGCTGTTCAACAGTCTGCCCCGGGCGCTGCGGGCCAACGCCGGCTACCGCCCCTTCCAGTGGACCCTGCAGACCGGTAACGGCGATGCCCGGTTGAGCATCAGCATGGCCACCGTGGCAGACCGGGTGGCCGCTCTCACCTACTACAATCCGCCCGGCGGCAACAAGATCTGCCTGAACAGCAAACTGGCCCGGGTCACCGCCACCCTGTCGCGACGGGGCAAACCGGAGCGGGTATTGCACAGCGCCCACGGCGGCGCGTTCGAAATTCTCACAGACCAGTTGCCGACGGAGATGGAGCTGCAGGTATAGGGACGAGTTTCGAGGGGCGAGTAGCGAAAACATTAACAGCCCAAACTCCGAAAGGGTTTTGCCTCTGGAAACTCGCTTCTCGCAACCCGTTATTCGCCGCTGATGCTACCTCCCTGCGCCGCCAGCACCCTCTCCAGGGATGGCGGCGAATAATCCGGGCCCTTTAGCACCTTGCCCCGCGCGTCCTTCACCGGCTTGCCATCGGCGCCCAGCTTGCTCATGTTGCTGCGATGCACTTCTTCGCAGCAGGCATTCAGGTCGATACCAAAGGTGTGCCCGGCGCCGTAGGTGACATAGTTGATATCGGTGAGCGCATCCGCCACCTCCACCAGGTCCACCCGAAAACCATCCAGCGTTTCCAGCTGCTCGCGGGCCTGGGCCAGCGTGGCGAGAAACGCCTGCTGACTATTGTTGGCCTCCTGGCAGGTCGCTTCGGCCAGCTCGTGAAACTCCTCCAGTAACAGGGCCAGCCGCAGACGCACGGTGGCATCGTCTGGCACCATCGGTGTCGGTTCCACCGGCAAGGAAAAGGCCCGATGAAACGCTCCCACCTTGTCAAAATTGCTGACGCTATTCCCCATCGACCTGAATCTCCTCCAGGAACGCCAGGATTTCCCGGTTCACTTCGGCCGCCTGCTCCATCTGGATCCAGTGACCGCACTGATCCAGCATCACGGTACGCAGGTCCGGAATATAATCCGGCATGCGCTGCAGCGCTTTCTGGCCAAACATGATGACCGGGTCCTGCAAACCACCGATAAACAAGGTCGGCATGGTGATCTGCCAGTTGCTGTCGTCACGGCTTTCTTGCCAGGACGCATCCATGGCACGGTACCAGTTGATTGGCCCGGTAAAGCCACTGTGCTCAAAACGTTCCACGTAATAAGCCAGATCTTCCTCGCGCATCCAGCGCGGCTGGGTCTCCGGCACCGGCATGGATTGAAGGAAACCGGTGTCATCCGGCTTCACATTGAAATCTGCAATGCCATCCGCCGACAAGCCATGGAAGATGCATCGCAAGCTATGCGCCACATCAGCTTCCAGCTCCTGCTCCGGCAAGGCCGGCTGCTGGAAGTAGAGCATGTAGAAAAAACGGTCTTCAAACAGTTTGCGCATGGCGGCGGTGGGCGGCTCCGGAGCCGGCCCACCATAGGGCACCGACATACCAATCACGGCTTTGATAGCTTGCGGATATTGCCGTGCGACCTGCCAGGCCAGACCGCATCCCCAGTCATGCCCCATCAAGATAGCGCTTTCATACCCCAGCGCCTGAATCAGCGCCATCACATCCTCGACCAGCAAACTCTGCCGGTAGGCATCCACCTCTTTGGGGCCACCGGTAAAGCCATACCCCCGCAGATCCGGAGCCACCGCGTAATAACCGGACTGGGCCAACACCGGCAATTGGTACCGCCAGGACGCCCAGCATTCGGGGAACCCATGCAGGCACAGTACCAGCGGGGCGCCGGCTTCACCGGCCTCCGCCACAAAGAAATCCAGCCCATTCGCGGGGACCTGCCGCTCTCGCGTAAACGCCATACTCATATCCTAATTCAGGGCCGGGCAACAAACAGTCAGACGGCTACTTACCCGGCACGACGAAAATGCTATTGTTGGCATAACATAGGCTCGAATTTGACAGCAAGAACTGCCGCTGACAAGCACAGACCGGAGCCCACGGATTCCGGCCTGCGCGAACCTGCTTGCTGACAGAAACACGGAGATCCACCCCCCACAGCAACACCAGGGATGAAACGTGAACACGCCAAAGGGACCTGAACAATCCAGCCCCCCACGCACCCGCCTCGGCGAGTGGCTGGCCCCCTATGTGCCTGCGTATTTCCCGGTGGCCTGGAAACTGGGGCTGTCGATCTCTTTGCTGATTCTCTGCGGCATGACCATCCTCGGTACCCTGCTGCTCAATAATCAGCTCAGCCGCATGCGCGACCAGGCCGACAGCTTTGGCACCGCCATCGCCCAGCAGCTGGCCAACACCGCCCGCGAACCCCTGCTCGCTGACGACACCTTCTTTCTCAAAGTGCAGCTCAACAACCTGAGCCGCAGCGACAGTGTTCGCGGCGCCGCCCTGTTCGGCCGGGACGGAAACCTGATCGACAAGGCCGGCATTCTGCCGCTGGCCGCCAGCCCGCTGCACGAGCAGGTAAAGCGCTGGAGCCTAGAAGACGAACCCGTCACCACCTACTACGCTCCCATCAAGATCAGCGATGCCGTGGCCGGGCACACTGCCATCTCCCTGTCTGACCGCCCGATCATGGCGGCCCGCCAGGCCGTGCAGGACACCATGGTGACTGCCACTCTGATCATGAGCGTGATTGCCATTATCGTTGCCTTCCTGATCAGCCGCCGGCTCGCCCAGCCCATTCATGATCTGCTGGCCGCCACCAGTGCCATGCGCAAAGGCGATTTGAACTACCGCATTCAGGACCGCCGTAACGATGAAATCGGCGGTCTAATCGAGGCCTACAACACCATGGCCCACGGCATGTTGGAGAAAGACCAGGTGGAACGGGTACTGCAACGCTTCGTCAGCCCCTCCGTGGCCCGCAACATGATGGCCGACCTGGATCAGGTACAGCTGGGAGGCCGTGACGTTTCCGCCACCGTGGTCTTCGCGGATATCGTCGGCTTCACCCGGCTGTCCGAAAACCTGGCGCCGGATGCCATCGCCGACATGCTCAACGTCTACTTTGATGCTATCACCACCGCCACCAGCTTTTACCGAGGCACCATCGACAAATACATGGGCGATTGCGCCATGATCGTCTTCGGCGTGCCAGAGAAAGATGACGAGCATCTGTTTCACGGATTGTGTTGTGCGGTGATGATCCAGCGGCTGGTGGAACGGCTCAATGAACACCGTCATGCCCACGGCCAGACCACCGTTAAGTTCCGCATTGGCATCAATTCTGGCGACATGCTGGCCGGCAACCTGGGCTCACGCGACCGCATGCAATACACCGTGGTCGGCGACGCGGTCAATTTGGCTTCACGGCTGTCGAACATGGCAGGCGGCAACGCCCCTCCTGTCCAACCCCAACATCGCCTCACGGGTGCGTGCTACGGAATTCGGCGCCATGCGGATTCGCGGCAAGGCCGAACCGGTCAGCACCCACCGTATTGATGGTGTCCATGCCCTGTCGGAAACCCTGATGGAACAACGTATTGCCCAGTTTCTGGCAAAACTGAACACGGAGCATCAACGTGTACAAGGCGAGTAGCCTGACCCTGGTCACGGTGCTGGCCGGCTGCGCGACCTTCGGCAACCCCCACCCGGAAAGCGATATCAGCGCCGCGCTGGAACAGCACGACTACGCCCGGGCGGCGGCCATTATTGAACAGACCAAACCCAGGCACCCGGAATACCCGGCCCTGCAGGAGCAATACCCCGGTATCCGCCAGGCCAGCAAGGCATACCGCCAGCACATCATTCAGCAGGCACAGGAACTGGGCAGGAAACAGCAGTGGGAGGACGCCTTCAGGCTGCTGGACGATAACCGCGACAAGGTGTTGAACCCGGCGGCCATGGATGAATTGAGCGCCGCCCTGACGACTCTGGAAGAGCGCCAGCTGAACCAGCTACTGGCAGAGAGGCGCCAGGCCCAGGCTACTGCCATGCTGGCCAACGACAGACTGGAACAGCAACTGGCCAACTTCCACGCGGCCGACGCCAAGCAGGAGCGCCAAACCCTGGCCGAGGAACGCCAGCAGCTGATCCAGGACCTGACCACGCTGGGCGAATATTTCGGTGAACGGGAACAGTGGATGCTGGCCCGCGACCTGCTGCGCTCCGCCCATCAGCTGGCGCCCCAGACCAAACCGTCCTCGGTACTGGCACAGGCCCAGCAAGTGCTGAACAACGAAGAGCAGCGCGCTCGCGCCAAGCGCAACCTGGCCCTGCAAACCGAAGCGGAACAACGGATGAGTCGTTACCAGCGCAACGGCCAGCTGCAATCGCTGCTCGCCGCCCGCGCCTTCCTGAACCGGCACCCGGGCAACCCGGCCCTGGCCAGCCATCGCAAACGGCTGGAGCAATGGTGCCGCCGCCGGTTCGCGGAAGAGATGAACACCGGGGAAGCCCTCTATGCCCGCGGCCAGTACCGCGAGGCTTACCGAATCTGGAAGCAGGTCGCACCGCTGTACCCGGACAATGAAGAACTCAACAAGAAACTGGAACGCAGTCAGCGTGTACTGACCAACCTGCGCAGCCTTCAGCAATCCTGATAAGGCATTGCCCTCTGAGTGTCATTCCCTCCAAGGGAGCGAATAACACCTCTCTGCTCTGAATCCTCAGCAAAACACGAAAGGCCCCATCACAACCCGGTCAGCCGGCGGTCACCGGCTTACTCATTTCACCCGCGATGAACATAAAAAAACGCGCCGAAGCGCGTTTTTTTAACTCGAACGAAGGAAGACCTACTACAGGTCGGAATCCCCCTCCGCCTGACGATCAACCCCTGGAACCTTCCTGGGCTGTTTGTCCTCGATGTCCTTTTTGGTGGCCGGAATCGGCGCATCCTGCTCATTGAAGTAGGCATCACGGAAGTCCTGCGGTACCGGTGTACGCCCTTCAAAAATATGATCCAGAGTCTGCGGAATCGGATTCTTCTCCACCTGCTCCAGCTCGCCATCATCGTTAAGACGGAACTGCAGGGCGGTCAACCCCATGTACTTCTCCCGGCTCATTTTTACCAGGCGATCATTGTTGGCCAGAATCGTCGGCTTCAGGAAGACCATAAGATTACTTTTCACCCGGTCCTTGCTGGTCGAGCGAAACAAGAAACCCAGAAACGGGATATCGCCCAGCAATGGCACCTTTCGCACCGTAACGCGAATATCATCCTTGATCAGGCCGCCCAGGGCGATGGTCTCAGCATCATCCGCCAGCACCGTACTTTGCAACTTGCGGGTCGTGGTAACGATATCCACGGCATCACCGGCGGAGTCCTTCACCGCAGAGTTTTCCTGCTCCAGCTCCAGACGAATGGTGGACAAGCCCGCCACATGCGGGGTGACTTTGAGGGTCAGACCCACGTCTTCACGCTGAATGGTGGTGAACGGATTGGATACCCCGGAACCCGTGTTGGTGCTTTGCCCGGTCACGAACGGCACATTTTCACCGACAACAATTGAGGCTTCTTCGTTATCCAGGGTCAGAATGCTCGGCGTGGACAGCAGGTTCACATCTGACGAAGTGGAAAGTGCCTGAACCAGGGCGCCCCACTTCAAGTCGCCGTTGGAATCGGTTTCACCCAGCCCGGCGGTAATACCATCGCCCAGGCTCAGGCCAGAAGGATCATCAGTGGCCAGGGCCTGGACGATGGAATTGATGCTCAGCCCACCGCCACCAAAATTCACTGCACCGACGCCACTTTCATTGCTGCCGCCCACGTACTGAAAGCCCAGGTTCTTACCCTGCTCGCCGGAAATTTCTACAATCGCCGCTTCAATAAGAATCTGCGCACGGCGCACATCCAGCTGGCTGATCACCGACTGTAGCTCACGCATCATGCTCGGTTCGGCCCGGATCACCAGCGCGTTCAGGGATTCGTCTGCCTGAATGGACACCTTACTGTTATTGGATGATGCGGCTGTGGCGGTCTTGCTATCGCCGCCCGCCTTGGTCACCGATGCGCCATCAGCAAAATTCTTGAGCAATTCGGCCAGGGTCTTGGCATCGCCATGGCTAAGACGGATGACTTGCACACCGCCATTATCCGTTTCTTCGGTGTCCAGGCTGCGGATCATCTGCACCATCCGCTGACGGGTAACTCGATCCCCTTTGATAATCAGCCGATTGGTCCGCTCATCTGCCACCACGGTCACCCCACCTTCCGGGGTTTTACCGCGACGACCGCCCGTCTGTGGCGTCAGGCTTTCCAGCATCTTCACCATGTCACCAGCGAAGGCATACTTGAGCTTGATCACCTGAACGTCTTCGGATTCCGCACTATCCAGGCTGGCAATAATCGCTTCCATGCGACGGATGTTGTCCATGTGATCACTGATGATCAGCGCATTGGCAGACCCCACCGCCGCCAGATGGCCGTACTGGGGCACCAACGGGCGCAGTACTGGCACCAACTCTTCCACCGGCGTTCTCCACCGGCTGCATTCTTGCCCACCAGCGGCAGATTGCTCTGTTTGGCCGTGGTGTTGGGCACAATCTTGATAATGTCGCCGGCCGGCACCGCCGCATAGCCGTGCACCTGAAGCACGGACAGGAACAGCTCATAGACTTCACTGGAGGTAAGCGACTTGGTGGACACCACCGTCACGTCCCGGGCCCGGACCCGGGGATCCACCACGAAGTTCTTGCCGGTCATGTCGGCCACCTGGCTGATAAACGCCTGAATATCCGCATTGCGGATATTCACCGTCCAGCTCTTGCCGTCATCACTGGCCTGCACTTCGTTCGTTGTCCGCGCATGGGCTGTGGTCGCCATGGCAACCGACAACGCCAGCAGCATTATTATTCTTGATAGAGACGTTCTGAAAAAAGGCGTCATAAAACCACTCACTAAGGCGGATAGTTCACGGTAAATTGCTGGTCACCCCGTTGCACCACAATGGATGCCTGCTGGGTGTCCTGATACGAACGCAGAGCCGCCATGTCGTTGCTTTCTGTTCCCAGCGGGTGTCCGTTAACCGAGAGAATTACGTCATCGCTTTGCAGGCCAACCTGCGCAAGCAATTGCTTTGGAGCACGCTTGCCCAGCCGGTAACCGGCGCTGCCACCCTCGGTGACAGGCTCCAGCCCCAGCTGGCCAATAATAGTGGTACGCTGGCGAGCCAGATCGGCCGCCCCGCCCTCATTGCCGGCAGGCACCGTGGGTGCCGGGCGCGGCGCGGGCTCACGCGACACTTCAGTCACACCGCCCAGGGCATTGTCGCTCCAGCGCAGCGTTTCCAGTCGGCCCGCCCGGCGCAGGATCACCCGGTCGGGGTACACTTCTTCCAGTTTGGCGTTACCGGGAATGCTGTCACCGATATGGTACAACTCCCCCTCTTTGCCTTTCTCGGCAATAATCGCCGTAGCGCGCTTGGTATCGACATTCTGGAAGACCCCCAGCAGCTCCAGGCGCAGGCGGGTATCGGGGGCGTCGGTGGGCTTGTCATCGCCGGTGCTGGCCACTGGCTCATAGTTACCGAACAGTTGCCAGTTATCGATCTGGGCCTGGGAGAGGGTCGGGGCATCGCCAGAAGAGGAGACCTCCAGGCGCGTCCGGGTATTCGCCGGCACGGGCTCACTGGGGCCATACCACAATAGCCATACGGTCTGCGCCAGCACATAGGCCAGCACGACCACCAGCAATACAGCGATCATCCACCGAAGCGGTGCGCCCCATTGCTGCTGCTTTCCCCAACTCGCCAGTTGCGACATAACTGTCCTGCGACTTCCTTTATCGTTATTGCCGATTACCGATATGGCAGAGGCTACAACCTACCGGATTCTACGGCTTATTATTGCAATATAGTGTTACTGACCGCCCGGCAAGGCAAAAGGTTGCGACATCTGGAATACCACATCCTCCGGACTGCCTCCCTGGCTCACACCCAACAGCATGGGCCAGGCACGCCGCACTTCCAGTTCGAAGCGCCCATCTGCCAGTCGGGCATCCACCAGCGACTCACTCTCCGGCCCCACCACTTGCAAGGTCGGCTGGGTATTTTCCATGCTCAAACGACCCTGCAGCACCGGTACCGTTGCGGAGCCATTGCGGCCCCAGGTGACCGTGCCGCCGCCGTACTGCAGCGTGCCCTGCAATGCCTTGATCTTGCCATCACCAAAGGTAATCTGCATCAGGGTCGCGTCCACACGCCCGTCTGCACTGCCCTGGGGAATATGGTCAGCCACCAGCGCCACCGGCAACGACAGCCGGGTCTGCTGCAATTGCCAGTCACCCCAATCTGCACCCAGCCAGCCGGACAGGCGCGCGGCGTCATCATCACTGCGGGTCTTCAGTGCCAGGCCTGGCACCAGCCCGTGCCAGTCCAGCGCCCACTGCACTGTTCCCTGGCGGCGCTGCCACTGCCAGTTTGCCTGCCCGTCCCACCAGAGCCCCTGGGGGTTAGTGATGACCAGCGGTGCACCGCCAGGCCGCAGGGCCGGGACGCGCTCCACCAATACAGCTGCTGGCATCAGCAGCAGCAGGAACAGTAGCAGGCTGACGCTGAAAAGCAGCGCCAGTGTTATTTTTCGTGGCATAACGGAGCCGGTTTCCTGTCTACCGATCAGAACGGGATGTCGTCGTCGAAGTCATCCGCCGGGCCGCTGAAACCGCCGCCCTGGTTGCTGTTCTGGTTCTGCGCCGGCTGGCCGCCTCCGGACTGGCTATCATTGCCGTAGCCACCCTGATTGCCCTGAGCCGGGGAAGACTGGGTATATCCGCCGCCCTGGCCGCCGCCGTCACCGCGCCCATCCAGCATCTGCATCTCGTTAGCCACGATTTCGGTGGTATAACGATCCTGGCCGTCCTGCCCCTGCCACTTGCGGGTACGGATAGAGCCTTCGATGTACACCTTGGAGCCTTTTTTCAGGTACTCGCCAGCAATCTCGCCCAGCTTGTTGAAAAACACCACCCGGTGCCATTCGGTGCGTTCCTGCATCTGGCCGCTCTGACGGTCTTTCCAGCTTTCACTGGTGGCCAGCCGCACATTCGTGACAGCGCCACCGCTGGGCATAAAGCGGGTTTCCGGGTCCGCCCCCAGATTACCAATCAAAATTACCTTGTTAACGCCGCGCGCCATGTTTCTCTCCGTGACTTCTTATGGTCTGACTACTGTCTATCTTCTCGTTATCGCCGCTGGACGACAAACTCAATCAAGCTGTCCATTGTGTCAGCTTTGTCCGGCTCCGGCGACACCCTGTAACTGTTGCTCATCCAGCTGGCCGGCATCCACCTTCAGCAGAGCCAGGGCCTGCTCTTCTACAATCACTGTTTCTACCACCCCCGGCACGGATTTCAGCCGCTCAGTCAGGGCCTGCCAGTCCTGCCCGGGCGACAACGGCAGAACCCGGTTATCCAGCTTGGGCAGCTCTTTCATGCCCACCAGCACCAGCAGCCAGATCAGCGCCAGTGCACCGCAGCCATAAAAAACGGCTTCCGCGCCCACCCATTGATACAGCGCGCCACCCATTTGCCCGCCGACAAACACGCCCAGAAACTGGCTGGTGGAATACACCCCCATGGCCGTTCCGCGGGTGCCGGCCGGGGCAGCACGCCCCACCAGTGAGGGCAACAAGGCTTCCAGCAGGTTAAAAGCCGTAAAGAAAACCAGCAAGGCCAGGACAAAATGCCACAATTGCGCGCCAGCCAGCGCCAGCAGCAACTGGGAAACCGCCAGCAACACTACCGCCAGACGCTTCATGGGCACCGATGGCCAGGAACCCTGCCACCAGCACCGCCAGATACAGCAAGCTGTGGCTTTGCAGCGTCAGCCCCAGGCGCTCGCTAAGCAGGGCAGGCACCACCACAAAGGATGCGGTCATGATCAGATGCAGGCTGAAAATACCCACATCAAAACGCAGCAATGTCTTACTGCCCAATACGCGGCGGAAGCGCTCCGACGCGGGCAATGCCTCACCCTGCAAGGCTTTCGGAGCCGGCACCACAAAAGCAACCAGCAAGGCAAAGCCCCCCAGCACCGAGGTCATCCAGAACAGGCCGGACAACCCCAGCCATCCCGCCAGCAGGGGGCCAAGAATCAGCGCCAGAACAAAAGAGCCGCCCACCGACATGCCAATCAGCGCCATGGCCCGGGTACGGTGCTTTTCCGTCACCACATCACCAATCAACGCCATGATCACGCTGGCGATGGCCCCGGCCCCCTGCAGCGCCCGCCCCGCAATCACTCCGTAAATATGGTCACTCATGGCCGCCACTGCGCCACCGGCAATAAACAGCAACAGGCCAATTAACAGCAACGGGCGACGACCAAAACGGTCCGACAGCATGCCAAACGGAATCTGCAGCAATGCCTGCATCAGGCCATAGGCGCCAATGGCCGTACCGATCAAAAGCGGCGAAGCCCCTTCAAGGGCCTGCCCGTAGACTGCAAAAATCGGCAGGATCATGAACAAACCAAACATCCGCAACGCGAAAATGGTTGCCAGATAACCCGTGGTTTTCAGTTCTGTCCGCTGCAGGGCATGCCCGGAGAGGCCGCTGCACCGCAGCACACAGCTGCCGCAACCCCGGCCGATACAAAAGGGCACGCAGTGTAGCAGATTCCGGCCCCGTCAGGACCAGTGCCCGGAAGACCCGGTCCACAACCTTTGATCGTGAAATCGGTAAAACTCGAGTGCATCAAATTGAACCCCCGCCAAAGCGGTGATAAATTGACAGGCTGATCAGTTTTTTTTCTTAGGTGTTTGCCTGAGCAATCACGGACGGGGCCAATGAATAGCCAAGAACATACCCAGCAAGTTTACGTGGTCGGCAGCCAACAGCTGCAAAACGCCCTGCTTACAGAGTTTCTCGTCAAGGAAGACGTGGCAGCCAAGAGCATTCCCACCGCCCTGGATATCACCACCGAGATCCTGCGCGAACAGAACCAGAACCTGTTTCTGGTGGACTACCACTCAGTGGACGTGAATGAAGTCATCGCCCACTTGCTGGAAGCCGACCAGGAAGTGGAAAGCGATGTCCTGATCGCCGTTTTCAACGTGGACAGCGATGAGTCACTCTCCAAACTGGCCGGGCTTCCCATGGTCAACGGCGGCTTTCAGCACGACTGCCCCCAGGCCCTGCTCAGCAAAGGCATCAAGGCCATTTTCGACGGCGAGCTGTGGTTCCCGCGCGCCGTCCTGCAGACCTACCTGATGAAGAGCCGGACCTTCAACAAGACGTTCTCCCGTAGCGAGGTCAGCCTGACAGACCGGGAAGTGGAAGTGCTGAAAGTCATGGCCACCGGCGCCAAGAACTCGGAAATCGCCAGCAGCCTGAATCTGAGCCCGCACACCATCAAGACCCACATCTACAACATCTTCAAGAAAATCAACGCCTCCAACCGCCTGCAAGCGGTGAACTGGGCCCAGGAAAATCTGTAACCACGCCTGACGCAAGACGCCAAATGCCTGACGCCGGCTTTTCGCATCCTGCGTCTGGCGTCGGGCGTCCAGCGTCCCTTATACTGCCCTGTTCATTTTGACAGTACTCAGGGGCAGTAGATGGATACCATTCTGGTTCGTGGCGCACGCACCCATAACCTGAAGAACGTGGACCTGGATATTCCCCGGGACAAGCTGGTGGTTATTACCGGCCTGTCCGGCTCCGGCAAATCGTCCCTGGCGTTCGACACCCTGTACGCAGAAGGTCAGCGCCGCTATGTGGAATCGCTGTCCACCTACGCCCGCCGATGTGGACCACATTGAAGGGCTGAGCCCGGCGATTTCCATTGAACAGAAGTCCACCAGCCACAACCCGCGCTCCACCGTGGGCACCATCACCGAAATCTACGACTATCTCCGTCTGCTGTTCGCCCGGGTCGGGGAGCCACGCTGTCCTGAACATGATGCCCCGCTGGCCGCGCAAACCATCAGCCAGATGGTGGACCAGGTGCTGGCCATGGAGGAAGGCAGCAAGCTGATGCTGCTGGCACCGGTGATCCGTGAAAAGAAAGGCGAGCACGTTCACCTGTTCGAGGAGTTGCGCGCCCAGGGCTTTATCCGGGTACGCATTGATGGCCGCATCTACGACATGGACGACACCCCGGACCTGGACAAGAACAAGAAGCACACCATCGAAGTGGTGGTGGATCGCTTCAAGGTCCGTGACGACCTGCAGAACCGCCTGGCGGAATCGTTCGAAACCGCGCTGAACCTGGCCGACGATATCGCGGTGATCGCGCCCATGGATGGCGACGGCGAGGAAACCACCTTTTCCGCGAAATTCGCCTGCCCCAGCTGCGGCTATTCGATCCCGGAGCTGGAGCCTCGCCTGTTCTCGTTCAATAACCCGGCCGGTGCCTGCCCCAGCTGTGACGGCCTGGGCATGAAACAGTTCTTCGATGAAGGCAAGGTCATCAACTCCGACGAGCTGTCGCTCTCCGAGGGTGCCATCCGGGGTTGGGACCGACGCAACGTGTACTATTTCCAGATGCTCAATTCCCTGTCCCAGAGCATTGGCTTCGACATGGATGCAGCCTTCAAGGACCTGCCCAAAGAGGTTCGCAAGAAAGTACTGCACGGCACCGGCAAGGAAAGCATCGAATTTCGTTACCTGAACGACCGCGGCGATATCATCAAGCGCAACCACCCTTTCGAAGGCATCATTCCCAACATGGAGCGCCGCTACCGGGAAACCGAATCCGACGCGGTACGCGAAGATCTGCTCGGCTACATGTCGACCTCCAGCTGCCCCAGCTGCAACGGTTCGCGTCTGCGCGAAGCCGCCCGCCATGTCTTTATTGAACAGACCACCCTGCCGGAAGTGGTGCGACTGGCCGTGGGCAAGGCCCACGCCTACTTCAGCGACCTGAAGCTTCCCGGCAGCCGAGGCGAAATCGCCGACAAGATCCTCAAGGAAATCCGTGATCGCCTGCAGTTCCTCGTCAACGTAGGGCTGGAATATCTGACGCTGGAGCGCAGTGCAGAAACCCTCTCTGGGGGCGAGGCCCAGCGTATTCGCCTGGCCAGCCAGATCGGCGCCGGCCTGGTGGGCGTGATGTATGTGCTGGATGAGCCCTCCATCGGCTTGCATCAGCGTGACAACGAACGCCTGCTCAGCACTCTCACCCGCCTGCGGGACCTGGGCAATACGGTGCTCGTGGTGGAGCACGATGAAGACGCTATTCGTCTGGCTGATCACGTCATTGATATCGGTCCCGGGGCCGGTGTTCACGGCGGCGAAGTTATCGCCCAGGGCAGCGCCCAGGACGTGGCGGATAACCCCGCGTCACTCACCGGTGACTACCTGTCCGGCCGTAAACAAATCGCCATCCCCGCTCAGCACCGGCAGCACAATGACGATCGCTGGCTGACCTTGCACGGCGCCACCGGCAACAACCTGAAAGGGCATCCGCTGAACATTCCGGTAGGCCTGCTGACCTGCATCACCGGCGTGTCTGGCTCCGGCAAGTCCACGCTGATCAACAGCACCCTGTACCCGCTGGCAGCCACCAAACTCAACAAAGCCACCACCCTGACCGCGTCACCCCATGAGTCCATCGAAGGCCTTGAGCATTTCGACAAGGTGGTGGATATCGACCAAAGCCCCATCGGTCGCACCCCGCGCTCCAACCCGGCCACCTATACCGGTATTTTCACCCCGGTGCGGGAATTGTTCGCAGGCACCCAGGAAGCCCGCGCCCGCGGCTACAAACCCGGCCGCTTCAGCTTCAATGTGAAAGGCGGCCGCTGCGAGGCCTGCCAGGGTGACGGGGTCATCAAGGTGGAAATGCACTTCTTGCCCGACATCTATGTTCCCTGCGAAGTCTGTGATGGACGACGCTACAACCGGGAAACCCTGGAAATCACCTACAAGGGTAAAAACATCTTCGAAGTGCTCGACCTGACCATCGAAGATGCCCGCGAGTTTTTCGAT
>LWDU01039247.1_pt1 | contig 16994 bp, 17 predicted proteins | sample 727161 | NCBI WGS metagenome assembly LWDU01 (sample SAMN04566230, study PRJNA314399) | hydrothermal vent metagenome | isolation source: deep sea hydrothermal plume seawater | place: Mexico: Gulf of California, Guaymas Basin | collected 2004-07-11
AAGGTCGTCAAGAGGTGACCGTTACTGTGAAGGTAGACATTCCAGCCGGCGCGGCGGACGGGAACTATATGACGCTTCAAGGCCAGGGTCATGCGGGTCCACGAGGCGGACCTGCGGGTGATGTTCTGGTAATCATCCAGGAAGAGAAGCATCCCTATTTTGACCGGCAAGACGCCGATGTGCTGTATGAACTGCCAATCAGTTTCAGCCAGGCGGTCCTTGGCGATCGAACGGAGATCCCGACGCTGACGGGCAAGGTGCGGTTGACGATCCCGGAGGGCACACAATCGGGCAAAGTATTCCGGCTTCGCGGCAAGGGCCTGCCGCATCTCAATGGCTATGGCCAAGGGGATCAACTGGTCAAGATTACGGTCTGGACCCCGATCAATCTGTCAGATAAGGAAAAAAATCTATTCCGGGAATTAGCGCAACTAGATGGGGGCAAAGCCCCCAAGCACGACAAGGGATTCTTCGACCGGTTGAAGGAAGATTTGGGATTTGGGGAGTAGGTAGGCGGGCAGGAAGAATTTGGCGATTGGGTGATTGAAAAACTATAATAGGTATTAGGTAGGCAGTGGGTAGAAGGCGATCTCTTGGGGTCGCCTTTGGTGTTTCGGGGTTCATCTAAATCAGGAATATTATGCAGGATTGGGTTGAGATTAATGTAAGGGTTACGCCTGATGCGGAAGAGGCCATATCCAATATGCTTTGGGAGTCGGGTAGTAATGGGGTGATCCAGAGGGATGGGGATTCAACCGGCATTACGGAGACGGTCGTGGGATTTCTGCCGAAAAACACAGACCTTGAAAGCAAAATAGGTGGTATTCGGAACCTATGGAACGATTTATGCCGGCTTGACCTGGCCACAGGCGATTGCCATATCGAGATTCGACCTGTTCCTGCCAGTGATTGGACGACAAGCTGGCAAAAACTGTTTGCGCCTGTTCAAATTTCGGATCGGTTGATTATTGCGCCACCCTGGGTTGAATTGGCGGCCACTGATGCACGGATCGTGCTAATTGAACCGGGGATGGCGTTCGGGACCGGAGAACATGAAACGACGCAACTCTGTCTCCGTATGTTGGAAAAAGAGGTCCGGTCCGGTGACCGGGTTCTGGATATAGGCGCTGGTTCCGGTATTTTATCCATCACATCTGTGTTTTCAGGGGCACAGACAGCTACTGCCATCGATATTGATGAAGAGGCGATTGAAAACGCAAGAGACAATATTCGACGGAATGGTGTATCTGAACAAGTTCAGGTACATGCAGGTCAGATTGATCATCCGGCTGTAAACGGCCCTTACCGGGTTATCGTTTCAAACATCGACCTCATAACCCTGATTTCGTTGTTGCCTTCATTCGCCGCCTTACTTGCATCGGATGGCGTCCTCTTGTTGTCCGGGGTGCTTCTCGATGAAGAAGATGCACTGACCGCCCGTCTCGATGGGCATGGATTTTTGCTTAGAGACCGGTATACGATGGGGGAATGGTGGGGTGGGGTTGCGGGAAGGGCAATATAATGGATAATTGGTACTTTATACCACCGGAACATATTGAGGGGGATCGGGCCTATATTTCGGATCCGAATGAGCGACGGCATGTGGTGCGGGTTTTACGCAACAAGCCGGGAGATGTCATCGTCTTTGTCGACGGCGAAGGCTGGAAGTATGAGGGTATCATCGCCCGTTCGGACCCGGAAGTTGTTGAGATTATCGTGGAGACGAGGTGTCGAGACGAAGCGGAAGGTGGTGTCGAGATCACTNNNGGATTTCCTTCGTGATCCCGATGCGTACGAAGCATACGGTAGCCGGCCAGGGTTCCGTCAGCGCTCATCGTCTTGACCGCTGGCAACGGATTGCGCAGAGTGCAATGAAACAGTCTCACCGTGCCCGATTGCCCCGGGTTCTGCCGGTATTGGATTTTGAGATCCTCATAGAGAAATTGCCAGAGTATGATGTGGCATTTCTGGCGTGGGAAGACGAATCACAGGCGAATCTGGTCTCAACAGCGGCCCGGTATTCGGACGCCAAGCGGCTTTTACTTCTCATCGGCCCGGAAGGCGGTTTCGACCGTCAGGAAATTGAACGGGGTCGTCAGGCTGGTATCCATACAGTTTCCCTCGGCCCACGGCTGTTGGTGAATCGATGAAGCTACGAAACTGAAGCTACGAAACTCTATGATGAGACAATTCATACGTCAATGGGGGGCTTATATCAGAAGGAGAAGGGGTATGTCGGATTGTTTATTTTGCAAAATTGCCAATGGAACGGTTCCTACCTCCTTTGTCTATGAGGATGACCAGGTTGTTGCCTTTAACGATATTGATCCTAAAGCGCCGGTGCATGTGGTGATTATTCCACGGCAGCACGTGACTACGGTCGCGGATCTGGGATCAGATCCAGAAGGGGTGATGAGCAAGTTGACCCGGGCAGCGAATAAAGTAGCTCGAGATCGGGGTGTTAATCTTAGTGGTTACCGATTGGTGGTAAATTGTCAGGCCGATGGTGGTCAGAGTGTTTTTCATTTACACATGCATCTTCTGGGCGGGCGCAGGATGTCGTGGCCGCCGGGTTAAATGGTGATTGAGTGATGGATGATGGCAGGTGTCCTGCGGACACGCTGCGAGCATTTCGTGGTTGGTGAGCTGGTGAGTTGAAGGCGGGTGTTTTACTCTATATTTGTCTACGAATCCACTTGCATTTTACATATTAAACGACTATATTATAAAGTCTGAGGATAAAATTCTATACTATTATGCTATTTCAACCGGTTTAAGGGCATGAGAGGGGGTGGGAGGATGCCAGGCATTCGCGTAAAAGAAGGCGAGCCGTTCGAAAGAGCGCTACGCCGGTTTACAAAGACTTGTGAAAAAGCCGGAATTATGTCTGAAATCCGTAAGCATCAGCATTTTGAAAAACCGAGCGCCAAGCGTAAACGTAAAATAAACGCAGCCAAACGCAAAAACCAAAAGCGTATGGAACAGAATGGTGAATAGCTGATCCAGGGCATCAGCGTGGATGGCGTGTAGCAGGCGGTGCACCGTGTGGGTACTGCACACGATGATCGGGAAATTGAGTTATGTCTCTTAAAAAGCGCTTGGAAACGGATGCGAAAACAGCCCTTAAGAGTAAAGACCGGGTCAGACTAGGTCTTATTCGCGTGGTACGTGCACAGGTCAAGAATGCGGAAATCGCAAAGAAGCATGAACTTTCGGAAGAAGAAACGATTGAGGTCGTCGTCTCTGTAGTCAAAGCACGGCGTGAATCATTAGACTATGCCGTTAAAGGGAACCGGTCGGATCTGGTTCTAGAGGCAGAGCAGGAATTACAGATTCTTGCGGACTATCTTCCGCAGCAACTCTCAGAAGAAGAAGTTCAGGATATCGTTCAGCGTGCAATCCGCGAAACGGGAGCGGAAAGTCCAAAAGACATGGGACGTGTGATGGGGATTATTATGCCTCAGGTTAAAGGGCGTGCAGACGGTAAGCTGGTCAACAATCTGGTCCGTCAATATTTAGGGTAATTGAGGACACGCACAGGGGCCTACCCATACATTGTTTCCAAGGCGGCCGGATATGAAGGACGTCATCATTTGAAGCCTCTCTATAGTCTGTTATGGAGAGGCTTCGTCTGTGAACAGGCTACATGAATTGGATTGATACCGGCATTATCGCGCTTTTACTTTATCAAATGGCCATGGGTTATCGGAAAGGCCTGTCCCGAAGTGTGCTGGATCTTATCGGCATCGTGGCTGCGGTGATTATCACGCTGACGCAGTTTCGCCTGATATCCGATCTGTTAGGTGAGATCCTCTCTTCCTCTTCTTCTCTGATTCGCTGGTTAAGTTTTTTTCTCTGCCTTGGCCTGTCCCTGGCGCTGATCAACGGCTTGATGCGCCTGGTCAGTCGGTTTATCAAAACCGCTTCTTCAACCTGGATCAATCGACTGACCGGCCTGATTCTCGGCGGTACACGCGGGGTCATTATCACCAGTGTTGTGTTGATTCTGTATGTATCCCTTCCTATCTCGACCCCCTTTAAATCTCAGATCGCGCAATCATCTCTGGCGCCTTCCGCTTTATCGATCGTTCCTCTGATTTTTGATACGGTCGTTCCTCGTTTTAAACCTGATTCGCGTCCTTTTGTAGAACAACTCAATCATGAATTTCGCTCCAGCAAGACGGTAGATACGGCCTCTATGACGGCCACTATGACGGCCTCTTCAGATAAAATCATTCGGCTTATTAAAAGGTTGTTCAGCGATCCGGAGTGAGGTGGGCAGAAGAAATTTGGTGATTTGGTGATTGAAAAACTAAAACAAGTCAACCCCGAAGGGCTCGTCCCGGGTCCACAGGACACATGCCATCAGTAAATTGGACAGGACGGTAGGCGGCAGCCACAAAGCAGTAAACAGAAAGCAGCAGGCATTTCAATCAACAAAAAGCACAGCGAGGGAAGCAGAGCGCATTTTAATAATGCCTCCAAGAGACGGTTCATTACTTTCAATTGAGCGATGCGAAATCAATCAACAAATAGGTAAGGGTGGCAGCAGTAGGCGGCAGGCGGTTAATGGACAATACATATATTGGTCACACGTTAGATGTGCTGGAGTTTGAAGCGATTCGGGGGATGCTGGCGGAACGAACCGTATCTGCTATCGGGTGTGAACGGGCTCAATCGTTAATGCCCGGCGCCGATCTTACGGTGATTCAGGAGCGTCTTCAAGCGGTGACTGAGATGCGTTCCCTTCTCGATTTGGATGAGGTGGTTCCGCTTCGTGGTATTAAGGACATCCGATCAGCGCTTGAACGGGCCGGGATAGCGGGCGCCAGCCTTGATCCGGAGGTATTGCTGGACGTTGCATCGACGCTTCAAGTCAGCCGCACGATGCATGCATTCGGTATGCGCGTTCATGAGCAACGTTCCTCACCGCGCATCGAATCCCTGACCGCTGGTCTGGGCGATTTTCAATCTATCGAGAATGAGATCCACCAGGCTATTGATACGGACGGCTCCATTCGTGACCATGCCAGTCCGGCCTTGCGCCGCATTCGCCAGGCGCAGCAGACCATGCGCGACCGGACGCGCGATCAACTGAACCGGTTTATTCAATCCGATACGGGCAGCAAGGCGTTACAAGAACCGGCCATGACCATACGCGACGGACGGTATGTCGTGCCCGTACGGAGAGACCATCGTAGTCAGGTACGTGGCGTGGTGCACGATCAGTCCGCCAGCGGTGCTACCATTTTTATTGAACCGATGGCCATTGTGGACCTGAACAACCAGCTTCGGGAATTGACGGTGGAAGAACGCCGGGAGATAGACCGAATTCTTCGCGCTTTAACCGATCAGATTAGGGATCAATTCGGTGGCATAAGCGCGTCCATCGATCTGCTTGGCCTGCTCGACTACTACCATGCCGCCGGTGTACTTTCCGTGGACCAGCATGCCTCGCATCCCAGGTTGAATACCCAGGGCCATATTGTTTTACGTCATGCCCGGCATCCGCTGCTGACGACATTATCCGACTCGGGGGACGTCGTTCCCCTGACACTGGAAGTCGGCGACAAGGTGTCCACGCTGGTCATCACCGGGCCGAACATGGGCGGCAAAACAGTCGCCTTGAAGACCGTCGGCCTCCTTACGGTCATGGCGCAGGCCGGTCTGCACATCCCGGCCGATGATCATGCGGAGCTTTCGATTTTCGAACAGATCTTCGCAGACATCGGCGATGAGCAGTCGATTCAGGCTAATCTGAGCACCTTTTCCTCGCATCTGCGTCATATCATCACCATACTCGAACAGGCGGATGATCGCACCCTGGTATTGCTTGACGAACTGGGTTCGGGTACCGATCCGGCAGCGGGCGCGGCGATCGGCATGGCGATATTGGAACGGTTGACGAACCGGCGTGTGATCACGGTGGCCACCACGCACTACGGGGCCCTCAAAGAATTTGCCACCCGCACAGACAGTGTAGAGAACGGATCTATGGTATTCAACGTGGATACATTGACGCCGACCTATCGTTTTCGTCAGGGCATACCGGGCGCCAGCTACGCGGTCGAGATCGGTCAACAGCTGGGTATGCCGCAGGAGGTGTTGCGTCGGGCGACGAAGCTGATCGGGGAGGATGAGCATCAGCTCGATGAGATCATCATTGCACTGGATAAAGAACGCCAACGGCTGCATACCGCCCGTGAAGAAGCGGACACCCTGCGGACGGAGCTTGAAAAGTTAAAACTGGATTATCACGAGAAGGTCACCGCCTATCGCCGGAAAGAACAGGCGCTGATGGACAAAATCCGCGCAGAGGCGGACCGCCTGCTACGAGAGGCACAGGCGACGGTCGAGCGTACTGTGGCGGAAATCAGAGAAGAACAGGCCTCCCGGGCGTCGATCAAAACAGCACAGGAGACGATCAAAGATCAGCGATCTCTACTGGCGGCCCTGTTGTCGGATACGACATCAGCCCCTTCGCCTTCTGAAAAACCCTCCCCTCCATCCAGGCCCATTACTGTTGGAGATCAGGTCTGGGTCGAGAACCTGGAACAATCCGGCACGGTGCTACAGGATCTGGGCGGCCGGCTGCGCGTCCTGGCAGGCAGACTGGAGATGACGGTGCGTCGGGATGATGTCCGGCTTCAGACCCCTGCGACAAACCAACCGAAGCAGACGCCCAGGATACGTAAATCCGCCCCCGTGCAGGTCCATACCACACGAGAGACGACACAGGAGTTAAATGTACGTGGATTTCGCGTGGAAGAGACTCTCGATGCCGTCGATAAATTTATTGACCAGGCGGCGATAGACGATCGCAGTGAAGTACGGATTCTGCATGGGAAGGGCACCGGCGCGTTGAGTAGTGCGATCCGGGAATTTTTGCGGCATCATGTTCTGGTGAAATCTACCTGCTTTGCGCCGCAGCGGGAAGGGGGGACGGGGGTGACCGTGGTGGAGATGGCGGGCTGAAAAGAATGATGATTGGGTGATTGTAAAACTAAAAGCAGGAGGCGATCAATCAGTCAATAGGGCAATAGAGTGCGTTGAGATACGTATTGCCTTTCAGGAATTCATATGTCCCAATGGCAGGCGGTGCGGGAACTGGATCACAACCGGACCATGGCAGGCGGCAGTGAGGCCACATTGTGCGATGCGATTCGAAACGGCGCCGATCTGCGGGTGCATACTGAATTCCGGCACAATCAGCATATCGACGTCACCTCCGACTGTCCCGAAATAATTCAGCAAAGGGCTGAGTTTCGTGGGACCTGTCTGCTTGATGATAGGTGGGTCGGAAGGCTTTATGACTTTACGTCAGCCGATCGCCTTGCCGGATGGATTTTGCCCTCGCGCCGCCATGTCGTGTTTCCTGTACAATCAGAACGGCCAACAGGCTATTGCCCGGCTTCTGCTTGATGGCGTGCCCACTTCAGGTACCCCTGGAACCTCACCGCTTGTGACCCTACAGGCCACGTCATGCCCAAATACCATCCGCAAGAAAATGGGACTCAGAGACGAATGCGTCGAGCCAGAATTTCATTTACGATTTTGAGCCCTATCGGTTTTACGTGCGGGATGGCTGGCAGGAGGTTCTGTCTCATTCTGAAGACGGCACGGTGCTTTCGGGTTCTGTCGATAAGGTGGCCGAAGCGTCGATGCGGGGCTGTGAAATAAAAGTCGGAATTCGGGACCTGGGCCGAGACCTTTCTGAAGTGCCGAATATGGACCACGAATGGTTCGTACAGGCCCATTCCAATTATTATTATACAGAACAAAAACTGCCCATCGCCGGAACGCAACCGCTTGTTCGCCTAGCGTCCGGCGATCCCGCTTACCTATACCTCCGGCGCCTGGGATTGCGGCAGGTTGATGGGACCAACGGGTTTGTCTCCCGCCTGCCCTACGATCCGTATCTCCTCAGGTCACATCGCAGTGAAACCCGTCATGCCCTGCGATGGTTTGTGAGGTGAGGGGTGAGGAAATATACCGGTGAAACGGGTTGCCTTTAAATTATCCCTTTATTAGATTGATGGATCATGGCGATGTGCAGACACCTACGACACATTGACGCGCCGGATGTGCGGTTTACAGCGGATAGCGGGCGGCAGGTAGCGGGTCGCAGGGAACGGGGAACAAGGAGAAGGGTGGGGGTATTTGAGTCAGATGTTGCTGGATGAGGTGTTGGCGAAAAAATAGTGAACGTGGTGAAGTGGTGAAGTGGTGAAGTGGTGAAGTGGCGAAATTTTAAATCACCAACTCACCATTTACAAAAAGTTTTGTCATGTCTGTTGACAGGCTCAAAAATATACCCGGTTTTTCCATTGATCGGGTCGCGGAGGCGGCAGGAGATGATCCTGAAGTACTGCGACTGGAGAATCTGGATACGGATATCCGGACGCCACAGGCGGCGCTGGATGCAACGCGGGCGGCGATCGACTACGACGATACCAACAGCTATCTGCCGTTTACCGGACAGAATGCGTTACGGGAAGCGGCGACGCAGCATGTGTCTCAGTTGAGCGGCGTGGATTACGATCCGTACCGGCAGAGCGCGATTACGGCGGGCGGTACGGAAGCAATGTTAAACGTCCTGCTGGCGACGCTTAACGTCGGCGATGAGGTCATGCTGACGGACCCGACTTATGCGGGCATGATCAACCGGGTGCGGCTGGCTGGCGGCATACCGCGGCTCGCGCCGTTTGTACACAGAAACGGACAATGGCGCCTTGATCTCAACAGGCTGGTGGATGCCGTAAATAACAGTACCCGTGTCTTATTCATCATGAACCCTTCCATGCCTTCCGGCGCGGTATTGAGTCGGCTGGAGTGGGAATTTATCGCCAAACTCTGTATCAGCCATGATTGCTGGCTGCTGTACAATGCCGCGATGGAGCGCATTCTGTATGATGACCGTCCGTATCTGCATCCTGCCAGTCTGCCCGGTATGGCGGACCGAACGATTACGGTCGGTTCCGTCTCGAAAGAATACCGCATGATCGGCTGGCGTGTAGGCTGGATTGTAGGACCGGAGGCGATTATGGACGATATCAACCTCGTGGGCATCTACAATGTGGTCACGCCGGTCGGTATCGCTCAGGCAGCGGCAACAGCGGCATTGCAGACAGAAGACGACGGTGTCGTGGAATCCATTGCCGAGTGGCAGCGGCGGCGAGATGTGATTGTCGAGGAACTGGCAGGGCTGCCGCTGATCCCGGCGGTCGGCGGTTGGTCCATGTTAATCGACGTCGGCGCCATGGACCATGACTCGTTCACCGCCTCCGACCTCCTGTTGGAGCGGGGCAGGATCGCGGCGACGCCCATGAGGGGCTGGGGGGGTATGGCCAGTGATCAACTTGTGCGATTTGTATTCAGTAATGAGCCTATAGAACGGCTCCGTGGGATCGGGGAGCGGGTGAGAAGGGCGTTGGGCGCGGGGTAGGGGGCAGGTTTCCGTGGTTAAACAATTTAAGGAGTTATGATCATGGCATTTACGTTACAGTCAGGCGACAAAGTACCGGGTTTTTGCTTGCCGGCTACCGATGGCAGGACGTACAGCCTGACCGATTTCGAGGATACGGATACGCTGGTCATCTTTTTTACTTGTAACCATTGTCCATACGTTGTCGGTTCGGATGAAGTGACGCGTCAGACCGCCGAGAAATATGCGTCGCAAAGCGTTCGGTTTGTCGGGATCAATTCAAACAGCGAGCATACCCATCCGGACGACGATTTAGATCATATGGTGGCGCGCATGGCTGAGTATCATTTTCCGTGGGTCTATTTACGCGATCAATCGCAGGACACGGCGCTGGCTTACGGTGCCCTGCGGACACCGCATTTTTATGTGTTTGGTCGGGATCGTAAACTGGTTTATACCGGACGTGGTGTGGATAGTCCGAAAGATACCGATCAGATGCGTGTTAATGATCTGGACCGGGCGCTGGCAGATATCGTTAGCGGGCAGCCGGTGGCGACGCCGCTGACCAATCCGATCGGATGCAATGTCAAGTGGGAGGGACAGGATGCCCATTGGATGCCGGCGGAGGCGTGTGATCTGGTATGAGGGGAGGTTGAGTGATTGGTGGGCGTTTAAATACCCTTTACATATGATTAGTAATTTGTTATATTTTGGAGATAGAAGAAGACGCAATGTCTTGCGTCTTTGCAGGTTTTGGCCTGGATGTTGAGAGGTGTCTGTAGTGGCTCGTATACCGGATGAAATAATCGACACGATTCGAGAGCAGGCGGATATTGTGGATCTGGTGTCGGATTATGTCACGTTGAAGAAGAGTGGCATGAACTATCAGGGGCTCTGTCCGTTCCACAATGAGAAAACACCGTCGTTCAGCGTCAATCCTGAGCGTCAAATTTTCCACTGTTTCGGGTGCGGTAAGGGCGGCAATGTGTTCAAGTTTCTGATGGAACACGAAAAGGTGACCTTTGTAGAGGCCGTTCACCATATAGCGAAAAGCCTCCATATCACCATTCCGGAAACCGCACGAGATCAAAAGACCAGCAGTGAGGCAGAGAATCTGGCGCGGGTGACGCAGTTTGCCGCCAAATTTTTCCATGCGCAACTGCTGAATAGCGACAAAGGGGCACCGGTCCGGCAATATGTCGTTCAGCGAGGCCTCTCGGATACGACGGTTCACACCTTCTTGCTGGGGCATGCCCCGGATTCATGGGACGCGCTGCTGACCGCTGCACGGCATAAGGATATCAGTCCAGCCTGGCTGGAGAAGGCGGGGCTGGCTAAAACCAATGGGAACCGGTTTTACGACACGTTTAGGAACCGGTTGATTTTTCCTATTTTCTCGCCGAGCGGCCGAGTCGTCGGTTTCGGAGGACGCGCTCTGTCAGACGAGGATCAGCCCAAATATCTGAATTCGCAGGAATCACCTATTTATCAGAAGAGTCGGGTAGCTTACGGATTGTTTCAGACCAAGGATGCCATTCGGCGGGATGGGCGGGTGGTGATTGTAGAAGGATATATGGATCTGATCAGCCTGTATCAGAGTGGTATCGAAACAGTCGCGGCGACGTGCGGCACAGCGTTGACGGCGGATCATGCCCGGCTCCTGGCCCGGTATGCTCAGCAGGCTTTTCTGGCTTACGACTCCGATGAGGCCGGTACCCGTGCTGCGGTAAGAGGCCTGGAGCCGCTTGTGGTGTCCGGGTTGTGGACACGCATCGTGCAACTCCCGGAAGGGGGTGATCCGGATACCTATGTCCAGGCGCATGGCACAGACGGGTTCATGGCACAGATCGAACAGGCGAGTACCATCGCTGATTTCATGGCTTCGCAATATGATATCAGCGATCCTAGAGCCAGGGAAGACGTTTTTCGAGGGATGACAAACCTGATCAAAAAGACATCCAATTCAGTTCACAGAGAACAATACAAGGAAGAAGCGGAGCGCCGGTTTCCGGCGCTTCAAAATTTGCTGGCCTCGGAATTACAGGCCTCTCGTTTTGTCGGCAGAGATTATAACACGCCACAACCGGATGAAACCCAGGAAACGAAGCCGAGGAATAATACGGAGCGTGAACTCATTCAACTCATGTTGCACCGCACCGAGATTGCAGAGCTTGTAGATGAACAATTGGAACCTGGTGATTTTACCGACGAGACCTGCCGTTTTATTGCGGAACAATGTTTTGTGATGTTGCGTAATGACGGTTCTGCCGATCCGGCGACCCTGGTGGATCGTATTGATAATGAGGAAGCCGTCCAGGTCATTGCTGAATTGATCAATGCGGCTGATTCCGGTACTAATTTTGAGCAGCGCGCCTGGGATCATATCATCCGTATTAAACAAAATCAACTCAAGCGTGAGATGGCCCGGCTTATGGAACAGATCAAGCAAATGGAACAGTCCGCCAGCGAGACGCTGCCGGAGACGATGGCCGCCTATTTGCAGCTTAAACAACAGGAAAAAACGCTGCTTCAATCGGCGCCGCAGATAGAGGTAGGGATAGGGTAGGCGAGCAGGTGGGCAATACATCATACTTGCCACCTGCTCGCCTACCAACTTTTTCTTGACGTCAGGCCCTGTCCATCCTATATTGGGAGTCACATTATGAATGGCAGGTTAAAGATGCTTGGGCCTGTAGCTCAGTTGGTTAGAGCATCCGACTCATAATCGGACGGTCCCAGGTTCGAGTCCTGGCGGGCCCATTTTCGAAAATAAAGGGCGCTTAGCTCAGCTGGTTAGAGTGCCACGCTCACATCGTGGAGGTCAGTGGTTCGAATCCACTAGTGCCCATCTTCATATTTATTGTATCGGAAGGCGGAGGCTTCGCAACGAGCCTCCGCCTTTTTATTCAAGAACAATCTGGAGACCCTGGTGAGCGTAACATACGGTGAAGATATACGAACGCGCCTACAGAGAGGGGATGGTCTACTTCTAGAGCGGTTGACCGATATATTCGGTCCTGGAACTGACGATCTTAATAGTCGGCTTACTCGTTATACAGAGCTGCTTACCCTATTTGAACAAATCTATGACCCTCAGCAGCAGACCGCGCTGATCAGAACCCCGGCGCGCATCAACCTGAAAGGGGTGCATGTCGATCATCGGGGCGGCTATTTAAATTACATGGCCATTGACCGGGAAGTCGTGATGGTCGTCAGCCCACGAGACGATGATCTGGTGGTGCTGCACGATGAGGCATCTGACACCTTCGGCGCACGACAATTTTATATTGGGGAAGCATTGCCTCCGGAGAAGCGAGGGCAGTGGCAAACGTATATCGAGCAAGTCACGTTAGCCCCTGGTGACTGGTCCAACTATATCCGGGCGGCGGTCCTGCGTCTTCAGGACCATTTTAAAACGCTACCGTTGCGCGGCATGAATCTTCTGGTGGCCAGCGATATCCCTATTGCCGCCGGATTGAGTTCCTCGTCCGCCCTGGTGGTGGCGGCCTGTGAGGCCTGCCTGTGGGTCAACGGCCTGACGCTGACAGACGAACAGAAAGTGATTTTGTGCGGCGAGGGGGAATGGTATGTGGGAACGCGAGGCGGCGCCGGGGACCATGCGGCCATGATTTTCGGTAAAAGGAATCATCTCGTCCGTCTCCGTTTTTTTCCTCTAGAGACCGAAGCGATCCCAATGCCATCCGGGTATAAAGTGGTCGTTTGCAACTCGCTTAAACAGTCTCGGAAAGCGTCCCATACCAAAAGCACGTTCAACGAACGGATCGCCACTTATGAAATGGCGATGCTGTTACTCAAAGACCGCTCCCCGGAATTAATGGCGCACGTCACCTATCTTCGTGATCTCGATACAGACAATAACAGCCCTTCCGGAACGCGCAAGTCGTCATGAATTAATGCTCATGTTGCCTGGGCAGCCGGCACGGTTGCAACAGTTATTCCATACCCATCAGGAACCGAGGAACGGCTATCGGGTCCGCGCGGTATGCTTGTTCGGTCTTGCTGAATGTGCCCGCAGTCGAATGTATGCATCCTTTCTCCAACAGGCGGATATGAAGATGGTGGGCAAACTCATGTATCTCTCACATGATGGTGACCGGGCTTTTGCCTATGATGCCGCCGGTCACTGCAAACCCTGGGATAACCCGGTCGACGATGCCTGCATGCAACGTCTGATCGGCGATGCGGAATCCGGCGATCCGGCGCGTGAAGCATACGCTCAACTCTGGAAGCAACCCGGAGGATACGCCTGCAGTTGTGAAGAACTGGATCATCTGGTGGATATTGCCCGTACGGTCCCGGGGGTCGTCGGCGCCAATCTGACCGGCGCCGGGCTGGGTGGGTGTGTGCTGGTCCTTGTACGGGAGGAGGACGTGGACCGGCTAATTGAGACGGTTCACAGCAGATATTACCACCAACGGAATCTACAACCTGCGATGATGGTCTGCTCTGCCGTAGGCGGAGCGGGGCGCATCTGGTAAATGATGAAGTATCGCCTTCTTGCCCTTGATATCGACGGGACGCTGCTTAATGATAACAGGCACGTCACCGATGCGTCCATTGCTGCTATCCGACGTGCGGTTGACGCCGGTGTGTATGTCACTTTATGCACGGGGCGCAGCATCTCTACGGCAGCACATGTGGCTCGGCGTCTTCCGTTGAATGCCCCTTTAGTATTGAACGGCGGCGCCTTGATTTATGATAGCCTCCGGCGACGTGCCCTTTATATTCGGAATTTGTCCAAATCTATGGCCTTACACGCGGTGCATCAGCTTCGCAACCTGGCATGCTATCCTATCGTGTATGCACCGCTCCCGGAAAGTCAGTATTTTTATTACGACGATTACGACCCGCATAATACCTCCTTCCTGCAGTATATAGGAAAGAATACCGGGAGAGCCCATGAGGTTGAAGAGGTCACGCACTTACTCCACAACGATGCTGCCATGGTGGCCATCACCGATCGGATTGTCCGTATCCAGAATTTGGCGCCCACTATTCGCAGTCAACTGCCGGACACGACCATAACACTTGAAGTCAGCCCTATGGATCGAGCGTATTGCCATGTGACCATCACGCCGAGGGGTGTCTCTAAAGGGAACGGCTTACGGGAGCTGACTATGCTATTAGGCATACGTCTATCAGAAACCATCGCGGTGGGTGACAATCTGAACGATCTGGACATGCTGAGCACGGCAGGTCTGGGGGTGGTCATGGGGAACGCCACACCAGAAGCGAAGGCACAGGCGGATTATGTCACCGGCTCCAATAATGAGGATGGCGTAGCGCAGGTGATTGAACGGTTTATTTTGTAAGTGAGGCGCACGGCGCGCCGTGCGCGTACGAGTTCCGAAGTGCTGAGTTCCAAGGCCTGAGTAAAAAGCAGGATGGAAGGGTGCATGGGTGGGAGAGGAGCAAACTTTCAACTTTTCAACTTTTAACTTGCCTATTGCCGTATTCATTCATAGCCATTGATATTGACGGGACGTTGTTGACGTCACAAAAAGTTGTTTCGCCACGCACCCTGACTGCGATTGATGCCGCCATTGCAGCGGGCAAACACGTAGCGCTCTGTACGGGGCGCAGTCTGCATTCCGGACGGCCTGTCGCCGAGCAGGTCCACCCTGCCGCCATGCTGGTCTTTCACAGCGGCGCTTTGATTCTTGAAGCGCTTGACGGACCTATTCTTCAGGCGATTAATATGCCCTGTGCGTTGGCTTCAGACCTTGTGAATTACCTGAAACAGGCCGGTTACGATCCGCTGGTTTATGACCCGGTGCCGGAAAGTCACCATGTCTGGTATGAATCCGCCCGGTCGGTCAATGCCTGGCGGGCGCGTTATATTAAAGCGAATGGCGACAAGGCACGGCTGGTTCTGAATCTTGAAGACCGACTGCATATAGACCCGGCTCAAATCGCCGTTTCGGGAAGTCCGTCGGCCATGCTTGATCTCCGAACCCAATTACGGTCTCGATGGCATACGATCGGCCTCATTCTATCTCGCAGTACGCTCGCACCCGATTACTTTTTTCTGGAGATCGTACCCGAACGGGTATCCAAGGCGGATGCGCTGGCCGTTTTAGGCGCCATGCACGGCGTTCCCTCCGCTGAGATGATCAGTATAGGCGATAATTTCAATGATCTTGATATGATCCACTACGCCGGCCTGGGCGTGGCGATGGACAATGCGCCGGAAGAGGTTAAAACAACCGCAGATCTGATCGCCCCCTCCAACGATGAAGAAGGCGTGGCCTATATCATTGAAAATTTCCTGCTCACGTCGGGAACCTTATAAGCTTTCTTTCCGTATGCTCACAAGGATACGGGCGCGTATTTCCCTTGTTTTTTGAATGGAATCGACCTATATTTGTATGAATGACAATTGAAATTAATCAACAGGAAATTCTATTTTATTTATCCGTACAGAGGAGGCGTTAAGATGAAGCGATTATTTTTGTTGTTTGCAGCCTGTGCCGCATTGATGCTGGTGGTGAGTCCGGCAGTCACCTATGCGCAGCATGATGATCCGGACATGGAATGGGAAATGGATGGGCCGCTGTATGATCGGATGGGTGGTGAAGAGATCGTCAGCGGGATCGTTGAGGAATTTGTTTCGATGGTTATAGAAGATGATAAATTAAAGAGCCATTTTGAAGGCGTCGATCAGGAAAAAATGAAAGAGATGGTGGTCGCTCAGATTACCTATGCATCCGGCGGTGAAATAGAATACGAAGGCCAGACCTTTTTGGAAAGCCTGGCAGGAATGGGTATTACGGGTGAGTCTCTAGAAAGTGTCACCGAACACATGACGGCTTCCATGGAGGCGAACGATGCCTGGCCTGAAGATGTCGATGAACTGCTTGTGGTCCTTGAGTTGATAGAAGGGGAGATGGAGCACGAGGAAGAGGCCGAGGGGGAGCACGAGGAAGGCAATGAAGACGTCCGGAGCGCATCCCGAATAATTCTTGTCCCTTATTTCACGTTTTGATTATGGCCGTATGGTAATAGACCGCCCTCCGGCCATATCTATTTTAGACAACTCCTTAGATCCAGGGAGCTTTTCCGTGAAGAGACTCATTTCTTCGAGGCGACTGTGGCTATCGCTTGTTGTTATCTGCGCTCTGGCCTTTGCACATATGGTGTCTGCCCATTCGGAGGCCACCCGGTCTTCTCCGAAAGATAAGTCCACCCTCGACCAGGCGCCCAAGGTAGTTAGCGTCTTCCTGACAGAAAAAATCGAAATCGAGCTCAGTAAACTGCAAGTCTTCGATGCTGATGGAGATACGGTCCATAAAGGGAAGACGACCTGCTCTGAAAACCTCAAGACCATGTCCATCCTGATGACGGATATCGGATCGGGCTCTTACGCCGCTAAATGGGAAGTCGTATCGGTTGACGGCCATAAAACCAGCGGTGCCTTTTCCTTTCAGGTTCGATGATCGTTGAATTATGCCGCTGGATCGATATGCTGATCCTATCGAGTTTCGGCGCCGGAGCCCTGGCTGGATATCTTAACAGCGACGGCGGGTGGTGTACGCGTTGGTTTCGCACA
>LWDU01042254.1_pt1 | contig 16991 bp, 13 predicted proteins | sample 727161 | NCBI WGS metagenome assembly LWDU01 (sample SAMN04566230, study PRJNA314399) | hydrothermal vent metagenome | isolation source: deep sea hydrothermal plume seawater | place: Mexico: Gulf of California, Guaymas Basin | collected 2004-07-11
GCTTTAATCGAATCAGCTAATGTTTGCAAAGCCGCACCATCCATTTGGGTGCGCGGCTGATATTGTCCAGCTTGCATTTGGCTCACACGCAACATACGCAAACCATCGCCGGTCGTCGTAACCGCGCCCTCTACATCACCCGCGAACAAGGCATCTAAGCCGCGCCCCAACCCATTTTTTCTCGCCATAAACCCGCCCCTTAAAACTTAACCTATTGATTTTATTACCTTATTTATAAATTATTTCTTTCGCCAATTCCAAGTAGGCGTTTGCTCCTTTTGAAGATTTATCATAAATCAACACCGGAACGCCATAACTAGGCGCTTCAGCCAAGCGAATGTTACGCGGGATGACTGTTTTATAAACCTTATCTCCAAAATGACTTTCCAGCTGGGCTGACACTTGCCTCGCCAACACTTCTATCTCTAAAGTAGAATTCAGGTGTGCACGTACCTTTCTAATGGTATTCACCAAGTCAGACAAGCCCTCCAATGCATAATATTCGCACTGCATTGGAATCATGACTGAGTTAGCTGCCGTTAACGCATTCACTGTGATCAAGCTGAGGGCAGGGGGGCAGTCGAACAACACATAATCATAACCACTAATGGTCGTAATCGCTTGCTTTAAGCGCGTTTCTCGTGCGATTTCATTAACCAACTCAACTTCCGCACCCGCTAAATCTCTATTCGAAGGCGCTACATCAAAAGCGCCTTTTTCACTTCTCACCACCACTTCGCTTAACTTTTTCTGCGCAATCAGCACATCGTAAATACTATGCTCAAGGCCCACTTTATCGATACCACAGCCTGTTGTTGCATTGCCCTGAGGATCCAAATCAACCAACAACACTTTTTTCTTGTTCGCAGCCAAACTCGCTGCTAAGTTTACACAGGTTGTGGTTTTACCTACACCTCCCTTTTGATTTGCAATTGCTAATATTCTCATCATTTATTTTTCAACCGGCTTTCTAAACCTTTTCAATAATGGCCAAATGGCGCTCTGCTGCCAACCCCGCCACTAGCAATGGACAAACCTTACTTTTCACCTTAAGCGCTTCCAAAGCTTGTTGTGGCGAAACACCTTTCATTGCCAACCAATGACCATCCTCAGCCAACAAATGCTGTGTCAACGCCATAAACAAGTCCAGATCAGAAAAGGCGCGAGATATAATCATCTCAAATGGCTCCGCCTCATACGATTCCACACGTGCATTCACCACTTGCAAGTTATCCAGCCCTAGCTCACCCTTGACTTGCCGCATAAAAATCGCTTTTTTCTGCACGGCATCAATCGTGGTTACTTGCAACTCTGGCAAACAAATAGCCAAAACAACACCTGGCAGCCCGCCGCCGCTACCCACATCCAACAAACTTCCACCCTCGATATAAGGCAACACACTCAAGCTATCCAATAAGTGCAGCGTCACCATTTCCAGCGGATTACGCACCGCCGTTAAGTTATAGACATTATTCCACTTGGCCAACAAAGCCAAATAGTCCAACAAACTTTGTTGTTTTTCTGGTGCAATTTGCAAGCCCATTTCTGCAATACCTGTTGCTAATTTTTCAGCTAGATCACTCATATTGCCTCACCGCCGTTGTTGCCGCCTTGGCTCGCCTCTTTTTTATACTTACGCTTCATATAAATCATAAGGATAGAAATGGTCGCCGGGGTAATCCCCGAAACCCTACCTGCCTGCCCAATGGTCTCTGGCTTATGCTCTACTAATTTTTGACGGGCTTCCATGCTTAAGCCATGCACCTGATCATAATCAATCGCATCACCCAGCTTCATATGCTCGCTGTCTTTTTGCTTAGCAATCTCTTCTTTTTGTCGATCAATATACCCCTGATATTTCGCCGCTATCTCTACCTGCTCTTTCACATCATCCGGCAGCTCCTCATCAACAGGGATCAAGTCAAGCAAGCCCTGGTAACGCACCTCCGGCCTGCGTAGCAACTCAAACAAGCTATACTCATGGTCCAACACTTTGCCCAAAACAGCTTGCTGTGTTTCACGTGAAACATTTTCTGGCTGAACAAAGGTTTTTCTTAGTCGCCGCTGCTCTTGAGCGACAGCCTCTTGCTTATAGCTAAAGGCTTCCCAACGCTCATCACCAACCAACCCCAGCTTGCGGCCCACCTCCGTCAAGCGCATATCGGCGTTATCTTCACGCAGCTGCAAGCGATACTCAGCGCGGCTTGTAAACATGCGGTATGGCTCTGTCACTCCCGTAGTAACCAAATCATCCACCAACACACCTAAGTAAGCCTCATTACGGGCGGGGCACCAACCCTCCTTGCCTTGCGCATATAGCGCTGCATTAGCCCCAGCCAACAATCCTTGTGCGGCAGCCTCTTCATAGCCCGTTGTCCCGTTAATTTGTCCGGCAAAGAACAAACCTTGCACAGCCTTCGTCTCCAATGAACTCTTAAGTCCGCGGGGGTCGTAATAGTCATATTCAATGGCGTAGCCGGGTCGAAGTATGTGTGCATTCTCCAGCCCCCTTATTGTTCGCACCAACTCTAACTGCACATCAAACGGCAAGCTAGTAGAAATACCATTAGGATAAACTTCATGCGTATCCAAACCTTCAGGCTCCAAAAATAACTGGTGCGAGTCTTTGTCGGCAAAGCGATGTATTTTGTCTTCTATGCTTGGGCAATAGCGCGGGCCAACCCCCTCGATCTTGCCGGTATACATAGGCGAACGGTCCAGGCCGTTGCGAATCACTTCGTGTGTTGCTTCATTTGTGTGGGTAATCCAGCATGAAACTTGGGCTGGGTGCTGCGCCTGATTGCCCATGAAGGAAAATACCGGCAACGGACTATCGCCTGGCTGCTCCGTCATCACACTATAATCAATCGTGCGACCGTCAATCCGGGGCGGCGTACCCGTTTTCAAACGCGCAGCTGGCAAGCCAATCTCACGCAGCTTTGCTGCAAGAGAAATGGCAGGGGGGTCGCCAGCACGGCCAGCACTATAGTTTTTCATTCCCACATGGATCAAGCCGCCCAAGAAGGTTCCCGCCGTTAAGACCACCGACTTAGAAGAAAAACGCAAACCAATTTGCGTTACAACGCCGACCGCCTTATCACCTTCTAAAATAATATCATCTACCGCTTGCTGAAAAAGCCACAGATTAGGCTGGTTCTCTAGGCGGCGGCGAATAGCCGCCTTATACAACACGCGATCTGCTTGCGCCCGCGTTGCTCGCACTGCCGGGCCCTTGCTAGCATTAAGAATGCGGAACTGGATGCCACTTTCATCAGCTGCCTGCGCCATAGCGCCACCTAACGCATCAACCTCTTTAACTAAATGGCCCTTACCGATACCCCCAATGGAAGGGTTGCATGACATCTGGCCCAGCGTCTCTATGTTATGCGTCAGCAATAAGGTTTTTTGTCCCATGCGCGCAGCGGCTAACGCCGCCTCGGTGCCCGCATGGCCGCCGCCTACAACAACCACATCAAATTTATCTGGGAACTGCATACCTTAATCGCGACATCCGTGAAGAATGAGAGAGTAGGATTTTAACGTAAAACAACCATCCCCGTTACTTTATCTTAGTTGTTTCACGTGAAACAACTAAGATAAAGTCGAAAATAATTGGGCATCTTAACGCTTCTATTACGTTGCTTCACGTGAAGTTATTGCAATAAAACATCAATAGAAACATAAACTTATACTCCTACGCGCCTTGTTCATGACGGCCACTCATCCAACACTCAGACCTGGGCCCAACCAAAACCCTCGCCACTTTCATTGCTTACTCAGGGCCTACTGGTGCGAATATGCACCTATAAAACAACGTCTAGGGCTGCTGGTCCGGTGTTAGCACCAACGGTTGATGGTGGCTTTTATTTAGCACTTAAAAGAGCGTAGTCTACGCTTTTTTATTTCACTGCTTATTTCCCGATACAAAACCTAGAAAAAATCTCACCCAATAAGTCATCCGGAGTAAACTCGCCGGTAATCGCACTTAATGCTTCTTGTGCCAACCTCAACTCTTCCGCCACCAACTCAGCCAAGTTGATTTGCTCGCCTGCACTGTGTAAATGCTGGCGAACCTTGTTAAGCTCACCGATGTGTCTTGCCCGCGCCATAAAAACACCCTCTGAATTTTGTTGGTAGCCGGCTAACGCCAGCAAGTGGGTTTTTAAACCCTCCAGACCGTCACCCGTTTTAGCAGAAAGGAAAACATGGGTTTCATTATTCTTTTCGAGCACTTGTGGTTTTTCAGCAGACACATCAATTTTATTGTGCACCCAAATTTTCGTGATTTCGTGCGGTAGGCGCCCTAAAATCAACCTTTCCTGCTCACCAATACCATGGGATGCATCTAGCAATAATAATGCGATATGCGCCGTTTCTATGGCTTGATATGTGCGAGCAATGCCGATTTTTTCCACTTCATCCTCGGTCTCTCGCAAGCCCGCTGTATCAATTACGTGTAGTGGCACACCTTTAATCTGAATGGCACTTTTAATGACATCGCGTGTTGTACCAGCAATGGTAGTCACAATTGCGACTTCTTCGCCAGAAAGCGCATTCATTAGGCTCGACTTTCCAACATTGGGCTGTCCGATTAAAACAACATTAATTCCGTCTCTTAATAAAACACCTTGTTGTGCTTTGTTAAAAATTGCTTCTAACGCGTCTTGGTTAAGGGTGATTTTTTCAGCGACGTGGCCTTGCGTAATAAAATCAATCTCCTCTTCAGGGAAGTCTAAACAGGCCTCTACGTATAAACGCAAATTAACCAGCTCACCCAATAGTTGATTGACCGCCTCAGAAAACTCACCCGAAAGAGAACGCACAGCACTTTTAGCCGCCTCCTCTGTAGCTGCGTTGACCACATCAGCCACTGCCTCAGCTTGAGCCAAGTCTAGCTTATCATTGAGATAGGCGCGACGGGTAAACTCGCCTGGTGTCGCTTGGCGTGCGCCCAGCCCAATACAGCGCGCTAATAGAATCTGCATCAACGCGGTGCCCCCATGGCCCTGCAGCTCTAAAACAGCCTCCCCGGTATACGAGTGTGGCGCGTTGTAATAAATCGCGATACCTCGGTCAATTAGCTCACCACCGACTTGTTTGAAGTCTAAGTAAGCTGCGTATCGAGGGGTAGGGCAATGCCCTAGAATATCAGTTGCAATCTGCTCGCTTAGTGGGCCAGAAACACGAACAATACCAATGCCGCCTGCACCACTTGCGGTGGCGATGGCGGCTATTGTGTCTTGTGCGCTAGCGGTTTGCACTGCCCTTTTTAGCGAGCGCTGCTGCATGAATGGTTTTATTGATATACCACTGCTGGGCAATCGATAGAACGTTATTCACCAACCAATATAGAACCAAACCGGCCGGGAAGAAGAAGAAGAAGATACTAAACACTACTGGCATAATCTTCATTACTTTCGCTTGGATAGGGTCTGTTGGTGCGGGGTTCAAATAGGTCTGAATAATCATTGATGCACCCATCAACACAGGCAAGATATAGTATGGGTCTTTCGCTGATAGGTCAGTAATCCAACCAAAGAATGGTGCATGGCGTAGCTCAACCGAGCCTAACAACACCCAATAAAGTGCAATAAAAACAGGTATTTGCACCAAGATGGGCAAACAACCACTTAACGGGTTAATCTTCTCTTTACGATACAACTCCATCATTTCTTTTTGCAATGCTTGCTTATCATCAGCATGCTTCTCTTTCATCCTTTGCATGCGTGGTGCCATCTCTCGCATTTGCGCCATGCTGCGGTAGCTCGTTGCTGAAAGCTTAAAGAAAAGGGCTTTTAGGAAGATGGTTAACAGAATAATCGCCACACCCCAGTTGCCAATCGCACTATAGATTTTTGATAACAACCAAAACAATGGTTTAGCAATCACAGTTAACCAACCATAATCAACCGCATACTCTAAGCCCGTTGCTGCTGCACTCAGGTCTTTCTCTGTTTGTGGGCCTGAAAAGAGCGTTGCTTTCACTTCAGCATCGCTGCCTACTGCAATATTACCAACAGGGTTAACAACGCCAACTGCGAACACGTTCTCTGCTAGCTGTTTCGTATAGAACTCGTTAGCCACTGCTGTTTTAGGGATCCAGGTGCTAGCAAAATAATGCTGAATAATACCAATCCAGCCGTCTTTGCTTTTGAGTGATAAGTTAGATGAAGCCATATCATCAAAGCCTATTTTTTTAAACTTATCTTCGTCTGTGTAATAAGCGCCGCCGGTAAAGGTTGGCATAAAGGCAGAGCCTTGATTAGACTCACTATCATGCGTAATTTGATAATAAACAGAGGGTGTAATATCAGCGCCGCTTGCATTAACAACATGATAATCCACATCAATTTGATAGCCACCTCGGTGGAATGTATAGACCTTATCAACGGCAATACCATTGCCTTCCCAAGTAAGCTTCACTGCTAAACTATCCGCAGCATCCTCCATCGTATAACTGTTAGCTGTCGTTGAGAATAGCGTTTTATGGTTAGGCAAGCCTGCGCCTATTAAGCCTGTTTGTGCCACATATAGCATTGGGTTAGTAGCCCCATCATCCATCAATACAAAACTGCCAGAGCTTTTATCATCCGCAAGGTGCTTATTCAATACTAAACGACGCAAGTCTCCACCAACGGTACTAATTTCAGCTTGATACAAGTCCGTACTGACTTTGATCCGCTCACCGTCTTCTAGTTTGAATTGGCCACTACCAACCTGTGCAATACTCGCCGCTTCAGCGGCTTCCGGGATGCTCGCGTCGCCTGCAGCAACGTCGCCCGCTAAGGTCGCCACCTCTTTTTGAGGTAAATCCTTAACCTGCCATGCATCCCACAACATCATGACTGAAAAGGAAAAAATAACAAATATAACTAAACGCTTAATGTCCATACAACTCTTTATCACCGGGTCATGGCCGCCATCACACCAAGGGTGACACCGACCTAGTCGTAACACCATTAAATAGCCACCCCTGATTGCACCGTGCTTTTTTATCGCCTCAACCGCATAATGAGAACAGGTTGGCTCAAACCGACACCCCATTCCAAAAAAGGGACTTAAGCACCACTGATATAGCTTAATCGCCCCGATGAGTAGCTTAGCCATCACTTTTCCGGTGTTACTCTATGCTGTACTTTATCAAACAACATAACAAGCTCTTGTTTCACCAATAAGAATTGGTGGCTACTAAATGGTTTTTTTGCTTGAATCACCACATCTACACCATTTAACACATGCAACTCTTTACGACACAGCTCACGCAAGACACGGCGCATATAGTTTCTATCTACTGCTCGCTTAGCTACTTTTTTAGCAACAACAAAACCAACCCTTACCACTACTTCCTTGTTTTGCTTGTAATGGACTATCAGATTGCTTGTAGAAAATCGCTTTCTAAAACTAAAAACGGATGAAAATTCATCCGTTTTTCTAATCATAATTAGCTTAGTTAATGCTGGTTTTGACATTGCTAATCATCACTCAGTGCTTAATAAATTCAACACGATATGCGTGTTTATTTACTGGCTACATTATAAGCCGATGCGCTTACGGCCTTTTGCTCGACGCGCTGCAAGAATTTTACGGCCGCCTTTTGTTTTTGAGCGGACTAAAAATCCGTGCGTTCTTGCGCGGCGTGTTTTAGACGGTTGATAGGTGCGTTTCATTTACTTCTCCAAAATGCGAATGCTACAAAGCCTATTTTTATACTAATAATTTGTCTTTGCCTGTGGATAAGCCTAACAAAACAGGTTAGAATTGACTGTCTAGTTAGAGCTCGCTATTGAAAGAATAAAAGAAACCGTTTATTTCTTAAATAGTGTTTGTTACTTTGAATTCTTAATCATTAAACTGGGTTTTTTGGTAAACCAATGGAAAAATTCTGGCCCGCCTGCCTTAGCCGTTTTGAGCAAGAGCTCTCAGCGCAACAATTTAACACCTGGATAAAGCCGCTCTCTGCTGAAATTGTGGGTAATAACATTCGCGTGGTGGCGCCAAATAAATTCGTACAGCAATGGGTTAAAGGTCGCTTTTTAAGTAAGTTAGAAACCATTGCTGAAGAGTTGTTTTCTCATTCTGTATCAATTGAAATCGCCGTTAGTAAAAAAACTCTGGCGGCCGGTGATGGTAAAAAGCCCGCTGGGAAGGTTTCTGTTAAGAGCAAGCCAACTAAAACCGAAGTCAATACCGGCAACAAAGAACAAAAACAACACCCCAGCAAGCGCGCCACTAAAAAAACTAGCACCCCCTCAGGTCTCAACCCCGCTTTTAACTTTGATAACTATGTCACTGGTCGTGCCAATCAATTAGCACGCGCAGCAGCGATTCAGGTGGCGGATAACACTGGTCATGCTTATAACCCACTCTTTATATATGGTGGTGTTGGTTTGGGTAAAACACATTTATTACAAGCTATCGGCAATCAGCTCAAACGACAAAGCCCTGATGCCAACATTCGTTATTTACATGCTGAACGTTATGTTTCCGATGTAGTTAAAGCTTATGAAAACAAAGCGTTTGATTTATTTAAAAAGGAATATCACTCCTTAGATTTATTACTCATCGATGATATTCAATTCTTTGGTAAAAAAACCCGCACTCAAGAAGAGTTCTTTTACGCCTTCAATTCTTTGGTTGAGGAAAAGAAACAGATTGTTATTACCTGTGACACTTACCCAAAAGAAATAACGGATGTTGATGAACGACTTCGAACTCGGTTTAGTTGGGGGTTAACGGTTGCTATTGAACCACCAGAGCTGGAAATGCGCGTTGCTATTTTGCTTAAAAAAGCAGAACAATCTAAAGTCAATCTTGATGTGGATGTCGCTTTTTTTGTTGCGAAACAAATACGTTCAAGTGTGCGTGAATTAGAAGGTGCGCTCAACCGCATTGTTGCCATGGCTAAGTTTACCGGCCTTGCTATCGATATACATTTAGCAAAAGATGCACTGCGTGATTTAATTGCGGTTAGAGGCCGTCAAATTACCATAGATAATATACAGAAAACTGTTGCAGATTACTTTAAAATAAAAGTCACTGAAATGCATAGTAAAAAAAGGTCGCGTAATTTGTCTCGGCCGAGACAAATTGCCATGTTCTTAGCTAGAGACCTAACGAATCATAGCTTCCCTGAGATTGGTGAGGCATTTGGAAATCGGCATCACTCTACTGTAATGCATGCATGTAAAGAAATTGAGGAGCTTAGGTTAGACGATCAAAATATTGCTAGAGATATTGGCTTTTTAACTCAAGTAATTCAGAATTAAAGCTGCGGATAAAGAGGTGAGAATGTTGTGGGTAAGAAGTGTGTTAAGCGGTCTTTTTCATTAAAGTGGAATTGATACACATATCATCCACAATAAAAATTTAGGTTTTAAACAAGGTTAAATCAACTATAAGTTGCTGATTTAATTTAAAAATAATAGTTTTCCACAGAAAAGAGTGTTATTACTATTATTATTAGTTTTTTATATATATTAAATAAATAATTAAGCACAATGAACAGGTATAGCTATGCAAATGAAAATAAACAGAGATGTTCTATTAAAACCGTTAATCAAAGTGACAGGTATAGTCGAACGACGTCATACCTTACCCATTCTTTCTAATTTGTTGTTAGAAGCGAAAAATAACAATATCCAACTAACTGCAACCGATTTAGAAATGCAAATCTCTCTTAATATTGCTACTGAATTAAAGGAAGACCTTTCCACAACGATATCAGCAAAAAAAATCCTAGATATTTGTCGCTCATTACCAGTGGATAGTAATATTGATTTGGCGATCAAGGACAGCCGAATGATAGTCAAGGCAGGAAAAAGCCGCTTTAACTTACAAACGCTGCCGGCAGTAGACTACCCAGTTATGACAAAGGCAGCAGGGAAAACAACCAAAATTAAAATTAGCCAAGTTGAATTTAAAGGCTTATTAAAACAAGTAGAGTTCGCCATGGCGCAGCAAGATATTCGCTACTACTTGAACGGTTTATTACTGGAAGTGAAAGAAAATAAATTAAATCTAGTGGGAACAGATGGTCATCGCTTAAGCTTTACTTCCACAACGCTGAACCAACGTTATGAAAAGGAAGATGTCATTCTGCCGCGTAAAACAGTTATAGAGTTAATTAAACTATTAGAAGACAGTGGTGAAGAAGTCACAATTGAATTGGCAGCAGGACAGGCTAACTTTTCATTTGGTGGGATTAGTTTGATTTCTAAAGTGATTGATGGGAAGTTTCCAGATTACCACCGAGTAATTCCAAAAGCACACGACAACACCTTTACAGTCAAACGAGTAACGATGCTAACTGCAATGCAACGAGCATCGATTTTATCAAATGAAAAATATCGCGGAATTCGGATGGTCTTAAATGAAAATAATATCAAACTAATCAGTACGAACACGGAGCAGGAGGAGGCAGAGGAGGAATTAGAAATTACTTACAACCAAGAAGCGCTAGATATTGGTTTTAATGTGACCTACTTGATTGATGTGTTAAATAATACGCAGCAAGAAAATATTAACTTCTCATTTTCAGATGCGAATAGCAGCTGCCTTATTACCGTGCCAGAAGATGATGATTACAAGTATGTTGTTATGCCAATGCGTATATAAAAAACCGATAATGCAGTAAAATGATAAGAGTTAACGGAAACGAAAAAAAATATGGCAGAACAAGAAAATTACGACTCATCCAGCATTAAGATTTTAGAGGGGCTGGATGCCGTTCGAAAAAGACCCGGCATGTACATAGGCGACACTTCTGATGGTTCAGGCCTACACCACATGGTGTTTGAGGTGTTGGATAACGCCATAGATGAAGCACTAGCTGGGCACTGTGATGATATTAAAGTCACTATTCACCCAGACAATTCGATTAGCGTGAGTGATAATGGACGGGGTATTCCAACAGGCATCAAACTAGATGATAAAAACGAACCTAAACGTTCAGCTGCAGAAATTGTGATGACAGAGCTACATGCAGGTGGAAAGTTTGATCAAAACTCGTATAAAGTTTCAGGTGGTTTGCACGGTGTTGGCGTTTCAGTGGTAAATGCACTATCCGATTGGCTGCGTTTGAAAATCCACCGAGAGGGTAAAGCACACCAAATAGAATTCAAGAGAGGCGTTCCACAGGCACCATTAAAGGAAACGGGGAAAACAACAAAATCAGGCACAGAGCTTCACTTCTTAGCTTCAGCAGAAACCTTCATTTTGGTAGAGTTTCATTTTGAAATTTTAGCTAAACGCATTCGTGAGCTATCGTTCCTTAATACCAATGGTAAAACCGAAAACTTTTCTTATTCTGGCGGTATCAAGGGGTTTGTGGAATACATGAACCGAAACAAATCAGTGCTACACCCAAAAGTGTTTTATGCGGTGGGTGAAAAAGATGGTATGACGGTAGAAATTGCCATTCAATGGAACGACTCTTATTCAGAAGCCGTACAATGTTTTACGAATAACATCCCACAACGCGATGGCGGTACTCATTTAACGGGCTTGCGCACAGCGATGACACGGACGTTAAATCAATATATAGACCAAACAGAAACGGCTAAAAAAGCCAAAGTAAATACCACAGGCGACGATATGCGCGAAGGTATTACATGTGTGTTGTCCGTCAAAGTACCAGACCCAAAATTCTCATCACAAACTAAAGATAAGTTGGTTTCAAGTGAGGTGCAACCGGTTGTTTCAGAGGTGATTGGTGAAAAACTAACCGAATATTTAGCAGAAAACCCAGCAGACGCAAAAATCATCTGTAGCAAAATTGTTGACTCAGCACGCGCAAGAGAAGCGGCTAGAAAAGCCCGTGAAATTACCCGCCGTAAAGGTGTGATGGATACGATGGGGTTGCCGGGTAAGTTGGCTGATTGCCAAGAAAAAGACCCAAGCTTATGTGAAATATACTTAGTGGAGGGTGACTCTGCGGGCGGCTCAGCCAAACAAGGTCGCGACCGTAAGAATCAAGCGATTTTACCGCTAAAAGGTAAAATATTGAACGTAGAAAAAGCACGCTTCGATAAACTACTGAGCTCGCAAGAAATTGCTACGATGATTACAGCGCTGGGCACCAATATAGGCAAAGCCGATTTTAATGTCGAAAAATTACGCTACCACCGCATCATCATCATGACCGATGCCGATGTCGATGGATCACACATCCGCACACTATTACTCACATTTTTCTACCGTCAAATGACAGAGTTAGTAGAGCGGGGGCACATCTACATTGCACAACCACCACTGTATAAGATCAAGCAGGGCCGTGATGAGCGTTATCTAAAAGATGACCAAGAGACTAAAACAGATGGCGAAACACTGAAAGAAGAAGCATTAAGTAGTATTGCTAAACAAATGGTCTTAACAGAAGCGGTTATTCGCCGTATAGCAAGGCTGTATGACGAAAGTGTTTTGCGAGCTATTCAAGATATTGGAGATATTGACTTAAGTACCGACGCAAGTACTAATGCGGCGGCTGAAAAATTACGCACCATCCTTGGGGCGACCGGCTCAGAAGTAATTGTTGCTTTTAATGAAGAAGAAAGCACCTACCTCTTAGAAGTAAATAAGTTTGTACATGGCAACTTACAAAGTTGCGTAATTGATGATGAGTTTGTTGGCAGTGGAGACTATCGCCAAATTAATAATATGTACAAAATGTTAGATGGCTTGATTGGCACAGGGGCCACCATAAAGCGTGGGGAAAAGGAACAGAGAGTAAGCAGCTTTAAAGAAGCCTTAGATTGGTTGCTTGGAGAGGCTAGACACAACCTAAATATACAGCGTTATAAAGGCCTTGGCGAGATGAACCCAGAACAACTTTGGGAAACGACAATGGACCCTAAAGCGCGCCGCCTACTTAAAGTGCAAATTGATGATGCAATTGCAGCCGATGAAATATTCAGTACGCTAATGGGTGATAATGTAGAACCAAGACGTGCATTTATTGAAAATAATGCGTTGAATGTGGGCTCTTTAGATGTTTAGTTTTGGAAGAGGGCTATAGTTGGTGAAAATAGAGACATAGAAATAAAAAAACCAAAAAAGCGGATTTTTAAGTCCGCTTTTTTGGTTTTTAAATTACTAGAAACCAGTTTAGGTTGCTGTATGATCTTTATATGCTCCCTACGACTTTATTAGGCACGGCCAACATTCCCAATAACGGTGGCGTACTGGGGTTAACTCAGCGCGGGAATGAGTTTGTAATTGGGTTAAAAGGGGTATCGGGAGAGCTAATGACTAGTCGGGTGCATTCTTCAGAGCAGGCGCTGGCGGAGTTAGGCTGTGCACATATACAAGGGGTTGAAAAGACGAAGGTGTTGGTTGGTGGTATGGGTATGGGGTTCACTCTAGCTGCGGCGCTTAAAGCCATAACACAGAGCTCTGAGGTATATATTGCTGAGTTAGTGCCAGAAATTATTGAATGGAATAAGGGCCCGCTTGGTGAGTGTGCGGGCAGGCCCCTAGACGATGGCCGGGTTCGGATACAGTTGGGCGATGTTGCCGCGTTGTTTAAAACCAAGCAAGCTACTTACGATGCTATTTTATTAGACGTTGATAATGGGCCTGAGGCCTTTACGCAGAACGATAATGGCAATCTATACGCCATTGAGAGTTTGCTCGCCATACACCAAACACTGCTACCTAAGGGAAGGCTCGCCGTATGGTCGGCTTGGCATGAACCAAGCTTTATCAAAAAACTGAAAAAAGCACATTTTAATAATGTCGGCTTTCAGACCGTCAGGGCGCATAAAGGCAAGGGTAGTAAACACACTATTTATTTAGCCCAAAAATAATAATAAAAATTAATGAAGACGGCTTAGTAATTGGTTATGTTTAGCCGGTACCAAGCACTTGTTACAATGGGTTAAGTAAAAGAAAAACAGCTATTTTTTTGTTTGGTGCCACTCGGCATTGAGCAAGCGATCATGCCGTTCACTTTCTAGCCGCTTAATAAAGCTACAGCTTTGGCGATGGACGGTCACGCCGCGGTCACGCGTGACATAGGCCATAATGGCATTTGGGAAAACAGGCTTACAGCATTTGGCTATATTAGTTTGTAGGTTGCCGACACCCTCTAGTATGACTTCGGTAGGCACAGCACGAGGTGTTGTTTTGTGTGTAATATGATGCCGTGGTTTTTCAATCGGTTTTAGGCTTGTCACCTCCTGAATTGTGCGCCCAGAGGGGGTTTGATCTTCTGATGCTTGACGTCTAAACCAATGCCGCACTTTTGCATGGGCACTAGTGCTTTTTAGGTAGCCAAGTGTTGCACGAATCCAATCACGGCTAGGTGAACCAGTTTTATTGGTGAGAATTTCAACATGTTGTGCATTCTGTAATTGGTAATTGAGCGGCACGATATGACCATCTACTTTAGCGCCACGGGTGCGATGGCCTAAGTCAGTATGTAGTGCGTAGGAAAAATCAATCGGCGTAGCACCTTTTGGTAAAGAAATTACCTTGCCTTGCGGAGTAAACACATAGACATTTTCTTGAAATAGCTCAGTGTTAAATTGTTCAAGCAAATCGGCGCTATCTTTTGATTCCTCTTTCCATGTTAATATTTGACGCAATAAAGAAATTTTCTCATCAAGTGCAGCATCGTCTTTTCCACCTTCTTTGTAACGCCAATGTGCGGCCACCCCCAGTTCAGAATAAGCATGCATTTCATGGGTGCGAATTTGCACCTCTAGTGCCAACCCTTCTGGGCCATTAACAGCGGTATGTAGTGAACGGTAGTTGTTACTTTTTGGTTTGGCGATGTAATCATCAAATTCACTCGCGATGGGCTGCCATAGGGCTTGTACGACACTAAGGGCGGAATAACAATCCTCTACGCTATCGACTAGGATGCGCACTGCACGGACGTCAAATAATTGTTCAAACGTCAGGTGTTTACGTCGCATTTTGTTGATAATGCTATAAATATGTTTAGGGCGGCCAGCGACTTCGGCTTTAACATTGGCCGCGGTAAGCTCTTCTTTCAGTACTTGTTCTACTTGCTGAATATATTGCTCTCGATCTAATCGGCGCGCATCTAACGACTTGGCTATGTTTTTATAAAGCTGAGGCTCTATATAGCGCAAGGAAAGGTCTTCCATTTCCCATTTGAGCTGCCAAACCCCAAGCCGATTGGCCAGTGGCGCATAAACGCCTTGAACCTCTCTAGCGACTTGTTGTTGTAGCCTGGTATTTATTCCAGGAAGGCTACGTAGCACCTGGGTGCGCTCAGCAAGCTTAATCAGAACCACTCGTATATCTTGCGCCATGGCCAACAGCATTTTGCGCAGGCTTTCGATTTGCTTGCTGTGGTCACTACTATCTTTATCTTGCTGGTTTAGTTTCTCAAAGTCGCTAAAGGCTTGCACTTGTTCTATCTGCATTAATCCGGCAACCAGGTTGCGAATACTGTTACCAAAGCGTGCCTTAAGTGTTTCTTGCCAGTTGCCGATAGTGCGTGGCGTGGCATACAAAATAGCAGCGGCGACTGCCTCAGCATCAAGATGTAAGCTAACGAGAATAGCAGCGGTCCCTGTCACATGCTGCATTAACGGCAGACCAGTTGATTCTGTTTGCGTGTCATAAGCCAAGCTTGCGAGTTGGCAAGCTTGGTTAATCATTTCAACTTCTGAGGAGGAGAAAGTGTTTGATAAAGACGTAATCCATGCTTGTGTATCCTGGTCGGATAACGCGGGGATTTGTAATGTACTAGAGCCGTGAATCATGCGCAATTAATCTTCTATTCTAAAGCCCACTTTAATGGTTACTTGGTAATGTGCAATTTTTCCATCGGCAATATGACCACGGGTTTCTAATACCTCAAACCAATCCATATGCTTAATGCTGGTTGCTGCTTTAGCAACTGCATTTTGAATGGCATCATCAGTGCTAATGGGTGAGCTGCCAACGAGTTCGATCTTTTTATATATGTGTGCTGTCGTCATATTCTTCTCCAAACGTAGTTAATGTGTCAATAAAGGTGATGACTGTAATCATCACCTTTATTGTTAGCATTGACCAGTAGAGTTTCTACTAGTTCGCGTTTATATGATATCAATAGTTTAGGCTCTCATGCTATGCTTCTGCCTGTAATGATTAAACAACTCACCATAGAATTCACAACATGACCAATACAACAAACGAAACCTTTATTACCAGTAAAGATGCTTCATTAGAGTCTTCTATTAGCACCTTGCAATGCAAGTTAGTAGAGCTCGGCATTCATGTCGAAGAAAAGTCATGGCTCAATGAGGTCGAGGGTATTTGGTCGGTGCATGTGACGAATCGCGATTGCCCGCGTTTGTTTACGAATGGTAAAGGCGCATCAGAATTAGCAGCGCGCGCCAGTGCGTTAGGAGAGTATTTTGAACGTTTAGGCACTAATTATTTATGGACGGATTTCTATCTGGGTGAAACAATCGCCAATGCTGATTTTGTGCATTATCCAAATGAGCAATGGTTTCCGTTACAAGGCGATGCGTGGCCTAGTGGGATTCTGACGCCTGAATTACAACAATTCTATAATCCAGAAGGCACAGTGGCAGCGAGCCGGCTGATTGATTTAAACTCTGGCAATACAGAACGCGGAATTTGTGCGATTCCTTACACATGTTTACGTAATGATGAAACAGTCTTGTTTCCTGTGAACTTGATAGGGAACCTCTATGTCAGTAATGGCATGAGCGCGGGTAATACCATGATGGAGGCACGCACCCAAGCGTTGGCGGAAGTCTTCGAGCGAAATATTAAGAATAGAATTATTGCTGAAGGTATCTGTTTGCCAGATGTGCCAGAAGAAGTGATTGCTCGCTATCCGAATATTGCAGCAGGAATCAAGGGTTTGCGTGATGCAGGTTATGGCATCTTGATTAAAGATGCGTCGCTAGGGGGTGAATACCCAGTGATGAATGTGACGTTATTACACCCTGAAGACCAAGGCTGCTTTGCGAGCTTTGGTGCACACCCGCGATTTGAAGTAGCGT
>LWDU01032751.1_pt1 | contig 16986 bp, 18 predicted proteins | sample 727161 | NCBI WGS metagenome assembly LWDU01 (sample SAMN04566230, study PRJNA314399) | hydrothermal vent metagenome | isolation source: deep sea hydrothermal plume seawater | place: Mexico: Gulf of California, Guaymas Basin | collected 2004-07-11
TTCAATTGCTTGTGCAGAAACTGTACTCATATTCTAATTTACAGTTTGAAAAACAATAAAAACTTTCTAATTATTAGCTTCAAATAATTTTAGAAGTGATTCCTCATATGGGGCTGTAGCCACGCCTTTTTCAGTAATAATACCAGAAATTAGTTCAGGTGGAGTCATATCAAATGCAGGGTTAATTACGTCTATATCATCAGGTGCAGTTTTTTTATCTCCAATACCTGTAACTTCAGAGCCTTCACGCATCTCAATTATTACATCTTCAGATTTTGTTTGCATATCAATTGTAGATAATGGTGCTGCAACATAAAATGGAATTCCGTGTTGTTTTGCCATGGTAGCTACCTGGTAAGTTCCTATTTTGTTAAAAACATGACCAGTCTTTACAATTCTATCTGCTCCAACTATAACCTTATTCACTAAACCATTTGCCATTGAATAACCTACTGCCGTATCAGGAACTAAACTAACATCAAAGCCATCATGTTTTAATTCAAATGCAGTTAATCTTGAACCCTGTTGGATTGGTCTTGTCTCAGTAGCTATTACTTTGACATTTTTTCCACTCTCCCTAGTTGCCCTAATTACACCTAATGCAGTTCCATATGCCACAGTTGCTAATGCACCAGCATTACAATGAGTCATTATAGTATCATTATCATCAAAAAGAACTGAACCATTCTTTCCCATAGCTTTGTTAATTTCAATATCTTCTTCTGCCATTTTTTTAGCAGTTTCAATTACTAGTTCTCTAATTTGTTCTGCTGTTTCTCCAGTCTTTGCAACATTCATTATTTTTTCCAATCCCCAACCCAAATTTACAGCAGTAGGTCTAGTTGCAAAAAGAATTTTTCTTGCATCGTCCAAGTCAGAGAGTAATTCTTCTTTTGTTATCGCTTTACTTTGTAAAACTGCCAATCCTAATCCAAATGCTCCAGATACTCCAATTGCAGGGGCACCTCTAACTATCAAAGTTTTGATAGCATTTGCAACTTGATTAAAATCATCATATTCAACAAATACTAGTTCATTTGGAAGCTTGGTTTGTTCAATCATAATCACTTTATTATTTTCCCATCTAACGGTTTTTAGAGAATTTATTTCTGTAGTCAATTACTCATCACAAATCATTTCAAAATAGGTAATTTATTAAGTATTATATTGTTGACAATTATTTTATGAGAAGTGTTAGATCTTGAAACTTTAGAAAGAATTGATAAAAAATCAATGTATAAAGTATATGATAAATGGGCAGAGATTTCTAAAAATGCCTATAATTCAGATATTAAAATTGTTGAATTTAAAAATATTGATCACATAGTATTTGTTGGAATGGGTGGATCTGGAACAATTGGGGATATTTTTTCTTCTATTCTTTCAAAAACAAATATTCATGTTTCAATAGTAAAGGGGTATTTACTACCTAAAACAGTAGATAAAAAATCACTGGTAATTTTTACAAGTGTATCAGGAAATACCGTAGAAACATTATCTGTTTTAAAAGATGCAATAAAACAAGATTGTAAAACTATTTCATTTTCTTCAGGAGGTAAATTAGAACAGTTTTGTAAAGAAAATAATTTAGAATATAGAAAAATTAAAAAAAATCATTCCCCTAGAGCTTCATTTGTGTCATATCTTTATTCTATGTTAAAAGTTCTTAAAAATATTATTCCTATTGATAAAAATGAAATTAACAACTCAATTAGAGAATTAGAAATCTTGAATAATAAAATATCTTCGAAAAACTTGACATCTAAAAATCCTGCACTAAAATTAGCAGAAGAAATTTCTAGAATCCCTTTAATTTATTATCCATGGGGATTACAAGCAGCGGCTATACGATTTAAAAACTCATTACAAGAAAATGCAAAAATGCATGTTATCGTAGAAGATGTAGTAGAGGCCTCACATAATGGAATAGTGGCATGGGAAAAAAAATCTCAGATTTTTCCAATATTATTACAAGGTCATGATGATTATATTAAAACTAAAGAAAGATGGGAAATTGTTAAAATATATTTTGATAGTAATGAAATAAACTATAAAGAAATTTTATCAATTGAAGGAGATATTTTATCAAAATTAATTCATTTAGTATATCTGTTAGATTATACTTCAATTTACAGAGCTGTATTATCTAATACAGATCCTACACCCATAGAATCTATAGATTTTATTAAATCTAAATTAGAATGATAAAATTTGTATTCTATAACTTAAAAAGGCAATTAAGAAAATATAATATATGAAAATAGTAATAGGAATTCCAGCATATAATGAAGAAAAAAATATTGCTGGAATTTTGGTAAAATTAAAAAAAATTACTCAGGATATTATTGTGTGTGATGATGGGTCTAATGATCAAACAGCAAAAATTGCGGAAGAATTAGGAGCTATTGTAATTAGTCATGAGAGAAATTTAGGGTATGGTGCTGGAATACGAACAATTTTCCTTAAAGCAAAAGAAATCAAAGCAGACGTATTAGTAACATTTGATGCAGATGGACAACACCGAATTGAAGATCTTAATTCGGTCATAGAACCAATTAAAAATAATGAAGCAGACATTGTAATTGGTTCTAGATTTCTAAATGACGGCAATAAAGTTCCTAAGTATAGAGAAATTGGAATTAAAACAATTACTGTAATTACAAATTCTTCAATTGGAGAAAAACTATCAGATTCACAAAGTGGTTTTAGAGCATATAATAGAAAAGTTCTAGAGAACATAACACCATCTGAATCTGGAATGGGAGTTTCAACTGAAATTCTAATAAAAGCATCTAAAAATAAATTTCAGATAAAAGAAGTACCAATAATTATTTCATATGAAGGAAATACGTCAACGCATAATCCAGTATCACATGGAGCATCTGTAATTTTAAGTACCATTAAATTCACATCAATTGAACATCCGCTAAAATTCTATGGAATTTCGGGCATATTCTTTTTAGGATTAGGTTTATCTTTTCTGTTTTGGACTATTCAATTATTTACAGAATCAGGAAAAGTTGTAACAAATATTTCATTAATTGGGATTGGAGGAATAGTCATAGGAATTATACTATTAGTAACTGCCACTATACTTTATTCTATAATTAGTGTAGTTAGAGAAAAAACAAAATAAAAAAATTCATAATTTATGGAATAGAAAAGAACAATGATAGTGTTCCATCTTCCAAGAACTGACATAAAAATGCCTTTTTTTATCATTTCCTGCAGTAAAAGAGACTTCATTGAAAGTGATTCTTTATTATTTGAATCAAAACATTGTGTATGCATTCGTATTGGGTAACCGTACATTTTTGCGTCTAAACCAAATCTCTCAACAGTTTTATTCCATCCTTCAACATTAGAACGAGCAGATTTACTAAAAGTTCCAGTAAGATGAGGGACAACTTTCCTGGCACGTTCCTTGAAATTGTTAGAATTTGTTAATGATCTTGTCACAATATTATATAATTTTTGAATCTATAAATTCGTTTTAAAATATAACATTTTAAATCAGACATTAAAGTTGATAAATGAATTATTAATTTGAGTCAAAATCATCATTTAAACTAAATTTGTTTTTTCTCGGTTGTGTTATTGTTAATTAGTTTAATTAACGCTTCACTAACTCTCAGTCCAGATTTTCCATCAAATTTATAGAGAAAGTTTTCACGTGAAGAAATAAATGATTTATCAGTAATATTGCTTTTGTTTGTAAAATTTACGATCATATTATTTAGATGATTTATATCAGTACATCTAAGTACATTTCCAAATTCTATACCTTCTTTAACAAAAGGAGACAAAGGAAAAACAAAATCAAAATCTAGTAAAATCATTTTTGCACCTAGTAATGAAAGTTCAGAATGAATAGTTGAAAATCCAAATGTAATAATCAAATCAAATTTTTCTATAATATCCCAAATATTTTCTTGTTGATAAATTACAAAATTATTTCCTAATTGCTGAAATAGATTTTGATATTTTGTTTTATGTTCAGATACAGGGTGTATTTTAAATGAAAAAGAGAATTCAGGTTTTTTAGATAATTCAGTTATCAAATCAGAAATAAATGATGTGAATTTATTTTTATTCCATATTCCATGCTCTACTAATGCATCTGTAATTATTAAGATTGAAATTTTATTGTCAGTAATTTTTTTTGGGTTATATCTTTTTGAATTCTGATACAATTGATCCCAATATGGACTACCAGTTATACATAATTTTTCTTTGTCAATACCAATACTTTTCAGATGTTCTATCCATGAATCATCAGGAAGTAGATGTAAATCAGGGAATTTATTTATAGGCAATTCTTTACGTAAAAAAGAATCACTAGAATATGAAAAAATTTCTTGGAAAAAATTAGTTTTATAGCCAATTGATTCTTTAGTTCTTTTAAGAAATTTCATTTTATATAAAATAAATTTTAGTCTTCTTAAAAAAAATTTTTGTTCTTCAGAGTCAGTAGGGACTTTATTTGAAATAATATTCCTTAAATGAGAAACAATTTTGTTAGATTTAGTCATAAATTGAGATTGGTCTTGATGTTCTGCAACTGCTTTCTCAAAGTATTCATATCCAAAGTAAGAAAATGACACTAATCGAATTTTTAATTTTTTACAAGCTATGCTAAATGCATATTGTATAGGTTCATAACTTGAACCAATCATTACACAATCAGGTTTTATTTGGTTCAAACAATCCATTGCATTATTAAAATCATGAATATCTAAAATATTAAAATCAGAAAAATTAAAAGATTCAAGTTTATCAGGTTGATATACAAACCAAAAAAAATCTAAATTTGTGATTTCCTTGAGATTTTTTATTATTTCAGAAATGTATATTGTTCTTAAACTATTTTTATTTGGAGTAACTGGTGAAGGAACTAAAATTTTCATATTCAAAGTTATAAATTCAAGTATTTATAAAAATTGTTAATACTAATGACCATCATTGATAGTTTGTAACAAGTTTACAAGATCAGATTTAGAAACTGGTAAAGGATTATTATCAATATGTTTATGATCTGTAAGAATCAAATCACTAGATTCATCTAAATCTCCAATTAAAGAAATGTTATCAAACTTAAGGAGTTTTACCAAATTTAAGAAACGCTCGTAAAAAATTGAATTATTAAATTTATGCGCTAAAGTAGTGGTAAAAGCTAATGCATGACCATGAGATATCCCTTCATTAGAAAATACATAAGATAAAGCGTGACCAAGAGTTGTAGAAGCATTACCAAATCCTAAGCCAGAAATCAATGCACCATATGCTAAATTATCATAAGTTTCTTCAAGTAATGATTTTTCTAGAATTCCAAAAGCTTTTTCACACAAAAATTTTGTGTAAGGATTTGCAAGTTTACTATCAAACGCTTCTGTGCATTGGGCACATGCATCTATTGCTGAATTTTTAATAATGTTCATTGGAGAATTATGAACAAAAAATGGATCTACAATAGATACATCAGCAAACATACCATCATCATGAAAACTAGTTTTTTTACCATCTAGTTTTAAAACTGCAATTCTAGTTACTTCACTTCCACTACCAAAAGTGGTTGGAATAAGGATTTTGGGTTTTTTTAATTTAAATCCCACATATTTTGCAACATCAAGAGAGCTACCTCCTCCTAAACCAATTATTGAAGAAAAATTTTGATTAAATTCTGATAGAATTTTATCTATTGTATTCATAGAGGGGTTTGGTTCTACAGAATCAAAAAGATGGTAATCTAAAAGATTCAGATAATCTAGCCATCCTCTAGATTTTGCGCCTTTTGAAGTTATCAATAGTGAATTTTTTGGAAAAGCGAAATTTTGACAAGAGTTCATTCCAAAAATTATTTCTTTAGGTTGCTTAATGGTATACAAGCGATTTGTATATTTTTAATATTATTTATAAGTACAGTAGTTAGAAACGTGATAATATCAAATGACAAATAGTCAAAAATTAAGAAAATTAATTGAAGAAAAACCAATTGTAAAAGTTGGAGGAGCATATGATGCATTATCAGCAAAATTGGTAGAAACATCAGGATTTGATGCAATTTGGGCTGGAAGTTTTGCCATTTCAGCAACTCATGCACTTCCAGATGCTAGTATTCTTACAATGACAGATTTTCTCAGAGCAACAGAAAATATGGTAGATGCTTGTAACATTCCAGTAATTGCAGATTGTGATACAGGCTTTGGTGGACCAGCAAATGTAAGTCACGCAGTGAAAAAATATGAAAAAGCTGGAATTGCAGGAATTAGTATTGAAGATAAAATTTTTCCTAAGCAAAATAGTCTTTTAGAAAATTCAAAACAAGAACTTTTACCTGAAAAAGATTTTGTCTCAAAGATTATTGCTGCAAAAGAATCAAAAAAAGATCAAAATTTCATGATAATTGCACGTACAGAAGCATTAATTGCAGAAAAAGGAATGGATGAAGCTCTTAGAAGAGCTGTAGCATATGAAAATGCAGGAGCTGATGCAATTTTAATTCATTCTAAAAAAAACACTCCAGATGAAATTTTTGAATTTTCTGAAAAATGGAATGGAGTAATTCCCTTAGTTGTAGTTCCTACATCATACCCATCTGTTAAATTAAATGAACTTGTTTCACATAAAATCAAAATGATCATTTATGCAAATCAATCGTTACGTGCAGCACATGACATAATGACAAAAGTATTGAAAGATATAATTGAAAAAGAAAGTCTTGATGAAGTAAAAATTCATTTATCGAGTATGAATGATATTTTCAAATTACAGAAAATGTATAAAATTAATGATCAAGAAAAATTCATAGAGGCTAATTTAAAAAAAATGGGGTATATCAGTTGAATGAACAATCACAAAGAAAATTATTTAGGTTATTAGTAAAAAAAGGTATAAAAAATTTTGTTGGTGTTCCTGATTCAACTATGAAACATTTCATAGATGAAGGATTAAAGAAAAAGAAAATATTGATAGCAACAAGAGAAGAAGAAGCAATTGGAATTGCAACAGGCATGAGTCTTTCAGGCGAAAATTCGATAGTATTTATGCAAAATGCAGGATTTGCAAATTCTCTTAGTACCATAACATCTCTCCTTCAATTATATCAAATTCCCATGATTTTGTTAATTGGTTGGAGAGGTTTTTTAAAAAACGATGCTCCTGAACATGAAAAAATTGGGAAAATTCAACCAGAGTTGATCAAAACTATTGGTTTAGAATCAAGAATTATAGATGATAAAAATTTCAAAACTGTTTCTGATTGGGCGTTAACAAAATTAAAAAAAGGTAAATTAGTTGGTTTAATCATAAAGAGAGAATTCATTGATTAGAAAAGAAGCTGTAAAACTTATTGCAAAAGAAATTGGAAATCAACCAATTATTTCTGCAAATGGATTTCTAAGTAGAGATGTATATGAAACTAGTGAAAAAGAAAATAATTTTTACATGATTGGATCAATGGGATTAGCTTCCTCAATTGGATTAGGACTTGCATTAAAAAACAAAAAAAAGAAAATTTATGTATTTGATGGAGATGGTAATATTCTCATGAATTTAGGTTCATTAGTAACTATTGGATCACTAAAACCAAAAAATTTTGTTCACATTATTTTTGATAATAAAGTACATGAATCTACAGGAGGTCAACCAACTAATTCAAGTAAAATAGAATTAGAAAAAATTGGAAAAGTTGCAAAATTTAAAACATACAAAATATTTACAGAAAACCAAATTAAAAATATCATTCCTAAGATCAAAAAAGAATCTGGGCCCATACTAGTTTTAGTTAAAATTGACAAAAGTAAAGTAAAAAGTAAAAGAGTTAATATCAAACCATCAAAGATTAAAACTAGATTTATGCAATCGTTAAAACAAAAATGAACGCAATAATTATAGCTGCAGGCTCTGGAAAACGAATTAGTGTGGATATTAAGGAAGTTCCAAAATCCATGGTCAAAGTTAATGAAAAACCAATTATTGAATATCAGATATCAGCGTTAAAAGAGGCTGGAATTAATAATATTTGTGTGATTACTGGACCATATAGTGAAAAATTTCATTCTTTAGACGTCACATATGTAAAAGATCAAAATTATGAAAATCATGATATTTTAGGAAGTCTAATGGAGGCAAAAAAATTTTTGAATAACGATACTTTAGTTTTATATTCAGATATCATATTTGAATCAAATATTATTTATCAAATTTTAGAATCAAAAAAAGATATTTCCATTGCTATTGATTTGAATTGGAGAAAAATGTATGAAGGAAGAACAGAACATCTAACATCAGAAGCTGAACATGTTCTACTAAACAATAATCAAAAAATTATTCAAATTAAAAAAAATATTCAAGATAGAAATAATAGCATAGGTGAATTTTTAGGTATAATAAAACTGTCATCAAAAGGTTCGAAAATTTTTGTAAAAAAGTATGATCATCTGATTAAAACACATAAAGGAAATTTTCATGAAGCATCATCTATTTCAAAAGCATATCTTACAGATATGATTCAAGAATTAATTGATTCACATATTGATGTAGAACCCGTTTCAATTTTAGGAAAATGGTGTGAAATAGATACTAAACAAGATTTAGAAAATGCTGAAAAAATGTTTGCATGTTAATCATGCTTATTGATAATTTTTTCTAATTCTTTCCATAAAAATTCTTCCATTTCATTTCCTGTACCAATTAAATTATTTTTTTCTTCAGGATCAGATTTGAGATTATAGAGTTCTTTTGTGTTATCGTATTCATTTAAAATTAATTTCCAATTTGATGTTCTAATTGATTTTACATTTGGTTCTTCAGGTGGTGCTTTTTCATGAAGAGGATTACCAGTTTCAGAGAATGCAAACAATTCTTGTTCTGATTTATTTTTAATTGTTGGAATTAAAGAAACCCCATCTAACTCACTATAATTTTTGTCTATAGGAATTTGTAATAATTCCAAAATTGTAGGCATAAAATCGATGGTTCTTATCTGTTTTTTTACTTCTTTAGATTCAAAATCAGGAATTACAAAATACGTTAACGTTCTAAGTGTATAATCATAACAAAAAGCACCATATGCTCTTTCACCGATTTTTTCGCCGATACTAATTCCATGATCTGACATTACAAGTATAATAGAATTCTTATCTAATTCTAGATGATTTATTGTCTCTAAAATTTTTTCTAAATAAACTTCAGCTTCTTGAAATAATTTATCATAACGCACTATATTTTTTTCCTTATTTGTAAAGAATTCATCGCTAAAATTATCATATACTTTTAAAATTTCGTTCATTATTCCTGTGTGAATTTTACTATAATGTAAATAAATAAAGAAATTTTTATTTTCTAAATTTTTTTGTTTCATTCGTTCTAAAAAATTATTGTGACGTACAATTAAATCATCATTTAATTCATCATGAACTACATAATTATCAAAACCTTGTTTAGGAACTACTAATTCATTTATCAAATCAGCACAAGTATGATAATTTTGTTCTTTTAGATATTCAGTAAGTGTTTTAAATTTATCTTTTTTAAAATCAAAAGTTGACCAATAACTATTAGTCCCTGTACGTGTCCCATAACTTCCACTAAAAACAGCATGCATTGCAGCAATAGTATGTGGTCCATAAGTAATGGAATTAGAAAAAAATATTGATTTTGATTTTAATTTGTTAAGAATAACAGAATTTAGAGATTTATCGAATCGTCCTCCATCAATCATTATGATTATAACATTTTTTTTGTTCATGATACGATTAACTTTGTTTAGTTATCTAATTTTTTCCTTTAGAATCAAACCATTGTATTGATTCAGAAATAGCTCGTGCTGCATTTTTTCTTCCCACCACGGAAAGTTCTCTTTGTGAATCTCCAGCTATTTTTCCACCAATATGTAAACCTAGTAACTTGCCATTTCCTCTAAAACTATGTTTTACGAATGGTTTTAGATATAATGAGTCATCTGGGTTGATTATCTGTTCATAGATTTTGTTGTTAGATTTCCAATGAATTGAAACTGGGGAATTTCCAACATTATACAAATATTGATGTAAACCAGATTCTAAATCTAATTCGGCATTATCTGAATTAAGAATTTGAATTTCAAAAGATTTTGAAAATGGTAATGCTGTTGTAGATGCCAATTCACGGAATTCGTATGGTTTAGAATCTTCGGGATAAAACCATGTCCTACCCTCATCATGATATTGAACAATTATTTTGTCCTCGATTTTGTCATTGGGTAATAGATCTCTAACATTTATAGTCAATGCACTAGCGATTTTCTCAATATTTGAAATAGATGGTATTTCAGAAACATTTTCAAATTTCTTTAAGTCATTTATTGAAATAGATGTTCTTTTAGATAATTCTTCCATGGAAAGTTTTGAAATTTCTCTGTGATACTTTATCAACGATGCACTAGCCGCTTCGTTTGTTGTAAAATCTAATGCAAAATTTGAACCAAGTTCAACTGATAACCCAGACAGCTCTTGTTGCACATCGCCTGTAAGTTTACCCCCATACGTAAGAGCTAAAATAAGTCCATTTTCTTTTGCTCCTTTTCTTGTGGCAAATGAATGTGGCGTAAATGGTGTAATGTACATAGAATCACCAGTATTCATTACTGCAACTTTTTTCTCTCCACTAGAATCTTTATAGTAAAAATTTACTTCTCCAATAAAATATGTGAACTGATGCATAAAGTGACCATTATTCCATTGTACGTCTTTATTTGTTGGTTCATTATTATCAACAACACATAATTCTAGAATCCATTCTGGTCTAAATGGAGCAACTGTACTCATTGCAGTATCTCTATATTCATAATATGGTTTACCAGCTCTTTCCATAACACGACTTGATTGTTTAGATTCCTCAGAACTCATAATCTTCATATCCAAATGACAATCATCCTGAATAATGTAGAAATCTCTTGCGTTAACAGGCCAAATCTTAACTGCCTTGTTAATTAATTCTGGAGCAAGATGCTTTTTTCCCTCAATAATTTCATTAATTTCTTCGAAAGATGTTTGTAATTCTTTTGCAGCATCCTCAGGTCTTCTTTTAATATCATTAAGAATTCCCAGAAAGTTTTTTCCTGATTTGATTAATGCGTTATTATCAATAGTAATTTCTTTTTCCATCATGATATATTTAAAAACTACTTGTAATTAATAATATTCCTATTTTTCACAACAATTTTAACGATTTATCCAAGCAATCAACTTCTTTTTTAAATCAGATTGGATTGGATCAGTAGATAAATATTGATTATTTTCTTCCAAAGGATCATCTTCTAAATTAAAAAATTTCCATTCATTAGGTGTTTTTAAAAATATTAATTTACTAGTTGGAGTTTTAATGCAAAAAACATTAGGTTTTGCGGGAGAAGGGTATGGTCCATGTAGTGCTCCTGTTTCTGAAAAGCTATATGGTTTATCATCTAATTTAAAATTTTCATTAACAAGAAATTTTGCAAAGCTTTTTCCAGGACGTTCAATGGTTGTTTTAATCCCAACAAGATCAAGAATGGTAGGAAAAACATCTATTGTTTCTCGTAATTTATCAGTAGAACGATTTTTAATAATATCAGTACCAGAAAAAAGGAAAAAAGAACGTATTGTTTCTTCATGTGTAAACGAACCATAGTTTCTTTCACCAAAACGTTCTCCTACTCCAGTTTGCCCCATCTAATAATACAAAAATAATATTTTTTTTCAACATATCAAATCATAATCACTTGACTAATAAAAATAATACATTTCTTGATATTGTAAATTTAGTTTTTAATTCTAAACAAATATGCTATACATATCCTAATTTACGTAAATTATCACGAACAATTTTACGTTTTTCAGCATCCATAGTTTTATTATTTTTTATTGATTTTTTGCCAATTTGCATTAAAATTGATTCCATTTCAGTAACTATTTGAGTTTGAGTATTTACAATATTATTTTCTTCCAAAGGATCATTTTCTAAATCATATAATTCAAAAACATTTTGAGTTTCATCAGATGATTTAAGAAATTTGTATTTTGAAGTACGAATACCAATAACTTTTTTTAAATTACCAGTTACAGTAGGAGGACTTTCAATATATGCAGGTAATTCTTCAACATCTTCGTCATTAATTAATGGTAAAAGACTAATTCCATCAATTTGAGAAATAGGCTCTATGCCTACAATATCAGCAATTGTTGGAAAAATATCTACTTGGCGAACTTGAGTTTTGATGATTTTATTTTTGGGTAACGTGTAGCCAGATATAATCAATGGAACATGTAAAAGATCATCAAACATTCTATGACCTTCACTCATTCTAGATTCTAACATTACTCGTTTTTCATAAGTAGATAATGATAAATTAGAAAGTTTAGATTTTTTAGAATTTGTTCGTATGTTTCTCAAAACGGTACCTACTTTTTTTTTCAGAGGGTAAAGTTTTGGGGGAACTTTGTTACCCACCTTCCATAATTTTGACTCACCTATTCCAGATTCAAAATTAATGATTTCATTATTGTGATGAATGACAGGTACGTATTCACCATGATCAGCTGTTAATACAATCAATGTATTTTCCAAATCAATTTCATTAATTATTTTTCCAATCCAATGATCTATTGCAGAAATCATTTTTTCATAGTTACTCTCACCAAATTTGTCATCATTAAATTCTGATGGAAGCACTATAGGAGTATGTAAATCAAATAAATGAATGTAAAGAAACCAAGGAGTTTTAAAACTATTTGATGAGATTTTTTTTAAAATTTCATCCCCTAATCCATCAAATAAACCAAAATAATTATCATATGAGGAGTCGTCATTTTTAAAATCACATGTTAAGCCAAAATCAGAAGCAATTTCTGGCATAGTTGCATAAGTATTATAACCATTTTCTTGTAAAACTTGTAAATAATTAGGAAAATCAAGATTCAATTGTTCAAATTTTTCTACACTTAATCCAACATTGTTTGGGAATTTACTAGTAAAAATACTTCCTAAAGAAGGAATAGTAGTTGCTACAGTACTAATCGTTTGAGTAAATGATATGCCATTTTTTTGTAGATTATCTAAATTTGGAGTAATTGAGGTTTTAGAATCACCAAAGCATTTATCAGCTCTAAACGAATCAATTACAAAAAATAGTATATTTGGCTTCAACGTATTCATTTTTTTCTAAAAAATCAATTATAAAGTGTTCGAATATACATATTAAATCTACATGAAGAATTATTTAAAAAATTGAATGGTTTTTTCTAATGCGGAAACTTGGAGGTTTCTTTCATTTTCATCTTTTTGATTAGTAGTAAATAACATCAAGTCTTTTTGGAGAGATTCTGCAATTGGTACGTCTCCGTAACCTAGTTTAGAATTTTTAAAACAGGGTTCATTGTTGGTTGTTTGATGTGCTGAATATATCCCATCTCCATTATTTTCCATATACTTTTTTCTAAAATCATACCAAGAAACATCATATTCTTTTCCAAGAAATTTTGCAGCAAAAGTCCAATATGTATTTCGAAAGCCCTCTTGAGTTTTTTGTGGCAAAAATAAATCATAATCATTCATTACTTGAAGATATGCATGTCCCATAGATTCTCGCATATCAACAAAATAATCTAATCTTTCGCATTGAGCTAAGCCTACTGCAGCACATAACTCAGGCATTCTATAATTAAATGCAAACATATTATGACGTGTATAACTTGGATTTTGAAATTTATCTCGATCAATTCTTACTTTACCTGAATTTGCAGTAATATTTTTGAATCCAACTCCCCCAAATTGACGCATGTTTGTAGCTAATTGTTCATCATCAGTTGCAACAATTCCCCCATCTCCCGTTGAAAGATGTTTAGAGTTTTCAAAACTCCAACTTCCTACATGTCCAATAGTACCAGATTTTCTATTTTTATCATCTGATGCGTAAAGACATTCAGCACAATCTTCCACGACAAACAAATTATATTTTTTAGATATATTCATAATTTCGGTCATATTACACATATTACCATACATATGCACAGGCATGATAGCTTTGGTTTTTTTAGTTATTTTTTTTCTAACATCATTTGAATCCATTAGAAATGTATCATTTCTTACATCAGCATAAACAGGTATTGCACCACATTGCCAAACTGCAAATCCACACATAGCCACAGTCAATGCAGGAATAATTACTTCATCACCAGGACCAACTCCAAATGCATTTAATGCCATATGAAGTGTTGACGTTCCAGAATTAGCAGTAATTGCAAATTTTTGATCATGTAATTGAGCAAATTTTTTTTCTAATCTTTCATTCATAGAACCAGATTTAGAAGCTGTAAAACCATTTTTTAAAACATCGTCCAGATATTTTCTTTCATTACCTTCAAAGCGATCACCTTTATCAGTCATTTTATGTTCTCATTGAATTCTTTCTGATTATTTAAAAAATCTTTTTGTTTATGAAAATTAATTTCTTTTATTAAAGCATTATTTTCTAAAAATGTAACAATATCATTGCCATTTGCAGTGACTGAAATATTTTGATATAATTTTCTAAAAAATTCAAGATCTTCTGGATAATCAAGTGTTAAACGTATTTTTTTATCATATTCATTATTTTTTAATTTGATAAAGGATGTTTTAAGATGTGCCAATTGAATAAATTTATGAATTACATCAGTGTCAAGTTCTTCAGATTTTGCAACATTATATAGTTTTGAGAGTCCATCTTGATTTAAAGCATATGTAAAAAAACCGCAAATTATGTTTGGAGGATTTAAAATCATCTCAACATTAGATTTTTTTAGATCAGACATAGCTCTTTTACCAATTTCATAATCATAAGCTAAATCATCACCATCAACAAGTAATGCATTTTGTATATTAAAAAATTTAAAACAATCGTACCATCGTTTAATTTTATTTAATAATGAACCTCGAAAAATTTTTACGTTGTGATTTTTTGCAATTTCTTCAAAAATGTCATCATCAGAAGCAGTACTTGTTGCAATAATCACAGGTAGCCCAACTTTTTGAACTCTTTTAATCAAAATATCAATAGCTCGTAAATCATTAAAAATCTTCATTATTGTTTTATTGGGTAATCTTTTTGAAGAATTTCTCACAGTAATTATGGATACATCAATAGTCATATGGATTAAATCCTAAAACAAAGACTCAGGTAAAAATCTGTCTTAATTTCACCATATTAGATTTTTCAGATTCCCAGATTCTCTTTTTTCCATCGCCCATAATAGTATCAATGATTCTAATGTCACGTACTAATCTAATTAAACCTGGAGGTTCTAGCGATGCAGCTTGATCATAACCATACCAAGTTCTATCTAATGTAAAATGTCTTTCAATAGATGTAGCACCTAACATCACTGCAGGAACAGAAATATCAGTTGCACCAATTTCATGTCCACTATAACCTACTTTACATTTAAATTTTTTTGCAAGTACAGAAATTAATTTTAAATTAGCTTCTTTATTTTGCATAGGGTATGCGCTATTAGTATGCATTAATTCAAATGGACATTTATATTTCCTAAAAATTTTAACTGCATTTTCAATATCTTTGAAAGTAGACATTCCAGTTGAAATAAAAGTATATTTTTTTTCTTGTGCAATTATTTCTAAAAGTTTTCTATGTGTTAACATAGCTGATGCAACTTTATTAAATTTAGTTTTAAATTTTCTCATTTGTTTTTGTGAATCAATATCCCAACATGAGAGAAAAATGTCAATTTTTAATTTTTTTGCATGTTGTACAATTTTTAAGAGTTGTTTTTCTGAAAATTCTCTATGCAACCTCATTGCTCTTTGTGTAGTACCCCATGGACTCTTTAAATGAGAATCAAGAAATTCCGGAGTATAGATTTTTTCAACATTTTTTTTTTGAAGTTTTACAGCATCACATCCAGCATTTTTTGCCTCAGTAATCATTTTTTTTGTAATTTGAAGATCACCCATATGATTTGTTCCTAATTCTGCAATAATGAAGACCATTTTAAATAACATTAAAAGGATAAATGTTTAATTATAAAAATCTTCAATTAAATTTATTATTAATAATTAAATCAGCAAATTCTCTAAATGCACCATCCCCCCCATTTTTTTTACAAATGTATTGAACCTTTTTTTTTACTTCATCTATTCCATTGTTAGGCGATGCTGAAAAACCAACTAATTTAATAATTTTTAAATCATTCACATCATCTCCGATATATGCAATATTTTTAGATTTTAATGAATATTTAATACACAAATGTTCAAAAAGCTTTTCTTTTTCAAGCACACCCATAAAAATTTCTTTAGCTTTAATTTTTGAAGCACGTTTTTTTACAATATTAGATTTTTCTTTTGTCATTAAAATAGTATGTATATTATTTTTAGATAATAATTCAACTCCCATTCCATCATGAGTATGAAATTTTTTCATTATTTCACCTTTATCAGAATAATACATACAACCATCTGTAAGAACACCATCTACATCTGAAATTACAAATTTGATATCTTTACAAAGAGTTCTAAAATTTAGATTTTTTACCATATAGTATATCCACCATCAATTACAAAAGATGCACCAGTAACATAACTTGAATTATTACTACAAAGAAGATCTATCATAGAATTAAGTTCAGTTTTTTTCATCATACGTTTCATAGGAGTTAATTTAGAATAATTTTTTTTAAAACTTGAATTTTGTTTAAAAGAAATACCACCAGGAATTACACAATTGACACGAATATTTGGCGCAAGGTGTACAGCTAAAAATTTTGTTAAATTAATCACACCAGCCTTTGAAACACCATATCCAACGTCCTTTTGAAAATTTGAATATAATGAAGGGTTTGGTGAAACTAATCCATATGTTGAAGAAAAATTAACAATTGCTCCTTTTTTATTATTTTTTGCAAATTGCCTACAAACAGAAAATAAAGAAGTTAAATTAACATCCATATAATCAGAAAATTGTTTAAGTGG
>LWDU01037722.1_pt1 | contig 16980 bp, 14 predicted proteins | sample 727161 | NCBI WGS metagenome assembly LWDU01 (sample SAMN04566230, study PRJNA314399) | hydrothermal vent metagenome | isolation source: deep sea hydrothermal plume seawater | place: Mexico: Gulf of California, Guaymas Basin | collected 2004-07-11
TTCCGAAAAGGGTGGTGCCGGGCCGGTTGAAGCCCTCCTCCGCGAGCGCCATGTGGCAGACGCCCTTGTAGTCGTCCCCGCCGACGTCGTAGTAGTACGGCAGGTCGTGCTCGGCGGCGAAGGCGCGCAGGATCTGGATGTTGCGGTGCGCGTGCTGGTCGGAGGTAAAGATGTAGTGGTCCGGGATGATGGCCAGCCCTTCCTTGTCCCAGGGCTTCGCGTCCTCGCCGAACTCGCGCTTGAAGATCTCGATGGTCGGCGGCCCGCAGACGTCGTGCGTCATGAGCGTGTCGACGTCGATCCAGACGGTTTCGCCGGGGCTGACGCGGTCGCGGCCGGCGTGCTGGGCGAGGATGGATTCGGTGATGGTCACAGAGACGGAGGGGAAGGCGGGAAAGGGCCGCGGGGGCGGCTCGGGAGCGCCGCGCGCTGGCGGAGGGCGTCCGCCAGCCGGGCGGGGTCAGGCGGAGGGCGTGGCGGGGACGGAGGCGCCGTCGCCGGAGGCGGCAGTGGGGCGGAGCCAGTCCATCATCCCGCGGAGCTTGCGGCCGATCCGCTCGATGGGGTGCGCCTCGGAGGACTCGCGCATGGCCTTGAGCCTGGGCGCCCCAGCCTCCTGGTCCGCGATGAACTCACGGGCGAACTGTCCGGACTGCACCTCCTCCAGCACCTTCTTCATTTCGGCCTTCACCGCCGGCGTCACGATCCGGTTGCCGAGGGCGTGGCCGCCGTACTCGGCCGTGTCGGAGACACTGTAGTTCATCCGCTCCAGGCCGCCCTCATAGTAGAGGTCCACGATGAGCTTGAGCTCGTGGAGGCACTCGAAATAGGCGAGCTCCGGCGGGTAGCCGCCCTCCACGAGCGTCTCGAAGCCGGCCTTGATGAGCGCCTCCGAGCCGCCGCAGAGCACGGCCTGCTCCCCGAAGAGGTCGGTCTCGGTCTCGTCTTTGAACGTCGTCTCGATGACGCCGGCGTGCGTGCCGCCGATGGCGTCGGCGTAGCTCAGCGCGAGGTCGAGCGCGGAGCCCGTCGCGTCCTGGTGGATGGCGACGAGGCACGGGACGCCGCGGCCCTCCTCGTACGTCCGCCGCACGAGGTGACCCGGAGACTTCGGCGCCACGAGGAACACGTCCACACCCTCCGGCGGCTGGATCTGGTCGTAGTGGATGGAGAACCCGTGGCCGACCGCCAGCGCCTTGCCCGGCGTGAGGTGCTCGCGGATGGAGCCCTCGTAAACAGCCTTGTGGTGCTGGTCCGGCACGAGGAGCATGACCACGTCCGCCCGGCTGGCGGCCTCGGCGGGCGAGACGACCTCCAGTCCGGCGGACCGCGCGTCGGTGGCGGAGGCGGAGCCCTCGCGGAGCCCGACGATCACGCGGGCGCCGCTGTCGCGGAGGAGCCGATCGCGGCGATGGTCTTGCTTCGGATGACGGCCGGGTCGGCCTCGTAGTGGACGGTCATTGGATTAGAGTTCCGGGTTTGGGGGTTCAGGGTTCGACGACCGGAGAAGCGAGACTTGCGGGCGGCACCCGGGCGTCGCGCGAAGGTCAGAGAGTGGGGGGGGCGGGCGAGAGGCCGAGGCTTGGGCCCAGCGCTCGGAGCCGCGTCGCGCGAACCCTGAACCCCGAACCCTGAACCCCGAACCTCACAGAGACAGGTAGCGTTGGCGGTGGAGCGCGAGGCGGCCGGAGCGGGCGACCTCCAGGAGCCCGTGCTCGCTGGCGACCTCGATGAAGGCGTCGTTCTCGGCCGAGGTGCCGGTGAGCTCCACGGTGACGGCCTCGCGGTCGGCGTGGACGACCGTGGCGCCGAGGCCGCGCGCGAGGTCGAGGATGGCCGCGCGCTCGGCGGCCGTGGCCCGGAGCTTGACGAGGCACAGCTCGCGCTCCACGACCGGGTCGTCGGGCGTGAACTCGTCCACCTCGAGGACGTCGAGGAGCTGGCGGACGAGGCGGACGGCCTGGCGGAGCGTCCGGCGGGTCCCGCTCGTCACCACGGTGAGCCGCGAGACGGTGGGGTTCTCCGTCGGCCCGACGCTGACGCTGTCGAGGTTGAGGTTGCGGGCGGAGAACAGGTTGACGACGCGGTTGAGCGCGCCGGCGTGGTTCTCGATCAGGATCGAGAGCACGTTGGTCTGGACCGTCTCCGGGGCGTCCGCGAGGACGGTCTCGCCGTCGGCCCGCTTCCGGATGAGTTGCTGGTGGGTGAGCGCGCGCGGCGCCGTTCCGTTCAGGGTGGTCATGGGTTACTCGCCGGGGGCGAACCGCTTGAGGATCATGTTGTCGGTCGCGGCGCCGGCCGGGACCATCGGGAAGACCATCTCCTCGTTGGGGACCACGAACTCCATGAGCACGGGCCGGTCGTGGACCTCCCACGCCTGCGCGATGACGACGTCGGCCTCGTCCGGCGTGCTCGCGCGGAGCCCGACGCACCCGAACGCCTCCGCCAGCGCGACGAAGTCGGGGTTGGTGTCGCTCGTGTCGGTCTCGGAGTAGCGCTCGCCGAAGAACAGCTCCTGCCACTGGCGGACCATCCCGAGGCGGGAGTTGTTGAGGATGGCGAGCTTGATCGGGAGGCGGTGTTTGGCCGCCACGCCGAGTTCCTGGCAGTTCATGAGGAAGCCGCCGTCGCCGTTGATGGAGACGACCACGGCGTCCGTGTCGCGGAGGCCGAGCGCCGCGCCGATGGCGGCGGGGAAGCCGAAGCCCATCGTGCCGAGGCCGCCGGAGGTGATGTGGCTCCGAGTCCGCTCGAAGCCGAACCCCTGGGCAGCCCACATCTGGTGCTGGCCCACATCCGTGGTGAGCACGCCGCGGCTGCCGGCCCTCGCGCCCAGCTTCTGGACCACGTCGAGCGGGCGGAGGCGGCCGTCGTCCGGGGTGTCATCGGCGGGCTCTTCCACCTGGCGGCGCCACTCGGCGATGGTGGCCAACCACGCGTCGGTGTCCTTCGGCTCCACGTGCGGCGCCAGCTGGGCGAGGACCTCGCCCACGTCGCCCAGGATGGCGCAGTCCGCGAAGACGTTTTTCGAGACGCACGAGGGGTCGATCTCGATGTGGATCACCTCGGCGTGTGGGGCCCACGCCTCCAGCTTGCCCGTCACGCGGTCGTCGAACCGCGCGCCGACGGCGATCAGGAGGTCGCACGTCTGGACGGCCATGTTGGCCCAGTACGTCCCGTGCATCCCGAGCATCCCGAGCGCCAGCTCGTCGGTCTCGGGGAAGGCGCCCAGCCCGTGGAGCGTGGTCGTGACGGGGATGCGGGCCGTCCGCGCGAGATCGGTGAGCGCCCCGCTCGCGCCGGAGGAGACGGTCCCGCCGCCGACGTACAGCAGCGGCCGCTCCGACTGGCGGATCATGCGGGCGGCCCGCTCGACCTTCTCCGGCTGCGGCGGGTGCTCGTAGCGGTAGCCGCGGAGCTCGACGGACTCCGGGTACTCGAAGGCGGCTTCCTCCACGAGGATGTCCTTCGGGAGGTCCACTACGACGGGCCCGGGCCGGCCGGTCCGCGCGATGTGGTAGGCGGCCTTGATGGTGGGCGCGAGGTCGGCGGCGGAGCGGACCTGGAAGCTGTGCTTCGAGACCGACCGCGTGACGCCCATCGTGTCCACCTCCTGGAACGCGTCCCCGCCGATAAGCGGGACGGCCACCTGGCCGGTGAACACCACGAGCGGGACGGAGTCCAGCATGGCGTCCGCGATGCCGGTGACGGTGTTGGTGGCGCCGGGGCCGCTCGTGACGAGGACCGTGCCCACCTTGCCCGTCGCCTTGGCGTAGCCCTCGGCGGCGTGCGTGCCCGCCTGTTCGTGGCGGACGAGGATGTGCTGGAACGACGGCCGGAGCTGGGCGAACGCGTCGTAGATCTTGATGATGGCGCCGCCGGGGTGGCCGAACACGAACTCGACGCCCTCGGCTTCGAGGCTCTTGACGAAGATGTCGGCGCCGGTCAGGCGTGGGGCCTCAGGGGCGGGCGCCGAGGCCGGGGTGGGCGTCGCCCGGTGGACGGGGCGCGGGAGCGTAGCGGTCGTCATGACGGGACGCCCGGGGCGGGCGCGGAGGAGACGGGAGCGGACGCGCCGTCGCCGCTGGCGGCGGACGCCAGCGGGGCGAGGTCCGGGAGGCGGAGGACGGCGCCGTCCGAGGCGCTCGTCACGAAGTGGGCGTACCGGCCGAGCCAGCCGCTCCGGATCTTGGGCACGAAGGCGGGCGCCTCCGCCAGCCGGCGGGCGATCTCGGCCTCGTCCACGAGGAGCGCCAGCTCGCCGCCCGGGATGTCGATGCGGATGCGGTCGCCGGGGCGGACCGCGCCGATGGGCCCACCGCTGGCGGCCTCCGGCGAAGCGTGGCCGATGCTCAGCCCGCGCGTGGCGCCCGAGAACCGGCCGTCGGTGATCATCGCGACCGACGTGTCCAGCCCCATGCCCGCGAGCGCGCTCGTCGGCTGGAGCATCTCGGGCATCCCGGGGCCGCCCTTCGGCCCCTCGGTGCGAATCACGACGACCTCGCCGGGCTGGACCTCGCCCCCGAGGATGCCCGCGACGGCGTCGTCCTGCGACTCGTAGATCCGCGCGGGGCCTTCGAACGTGAGCATCTCGTCCACCACCGCGCCGCTCTTGACGATGGCGCCCTCGGGCGCCAGGTTGCCGAAGAGGACCGAGAGCCCGCCGGACTGGCGGAAGGCGCGGTCGGCCGGGTGGATGATGTCCGGGTTCTCGTTCGTCGCCGCGTCGATCGACTGGCGGAGCGTGCCGGCGACCGTCGGGCGGTCGGGGTTCAGCGCGCCGATGGCGTCGAGCTCTTTGAGGATGGCGGGCACGCCGCCGGCCGCCTCCACGTCCTCCATGTGGACGTTCGGCGTCGAGGGCGAGACCTTGCAGAGGTAGGGCGTCCGCGCGGAGACCTCCGCGATCCGCCGCAGGTCGTACGGCACCTCGGCCTCGCGGGCGGCCGCCAGCAGGTGGAGGACTGTGTTCGTGGACCCGCCCATCGCCATGTCCAGCACGAAGGCGTCGTCGAACGCCTCGGCCGTGGCGACGTCGCGCGGCTTGAGGTCCTCTTGGACCAGCTCGACGATGCACCGGGCGGCAGCGCGCGCTAGCTCGCGGCGGCGGGGGTCGGTCGCGAGTATGGAGCCGTTGTAGGGGAGCGCCAGCCCGAGCGCCTCCATGAGGCAGTTCATGGAGTTGGCCGTGAACATCCCCGAGCAGCTTCCGCAGGTGGGGCACGCGAAGGCCTCCAGGTCGTGGAGCTGCTGGTCGTTGATCTCGCCGGTCTGGTACTTGCCCACGCCCTCGAACACGCTTGAGAGGTCGGCCTTGGAGCCATCGGGGAGGCGGCCGGCGGCCATCGGCCCGCCCGAGACGAACACGACCGGGACGTTGATGCGGAGCGCGCCCATGAGCATCCCAGGCACGATCTTGTCGCAGTTGGGGATGCAGACGAGCCCGTCGAGCTGGTGCGCCTCGGCGACGGTCTCCACGGAGTCGGCGATGAGCTCGCGGGAGGGGAGCGAGTAGCGCATCCCGAGGTGTCCCATCGCGATCCCGTCGTCCACGCCGATGGTGTTGAACTCGAACGGGACGCCGCCGGCGGCGCGGACGGCGTGCTTGACCACCTTCCCGAAGCTCTGGAGGTGGACGTGCCCCGGGATGAGGTCAATGTAGGAGTTGCAGACGCCGATGAACGGCTTGCCGAAGTCGTCGTCGGACTGGATCTGGCCGGTGGCACGGAGGAGGCTCCGGTGCGGGGCCCGCTCGAAGCCGGCCTTGACGGTGTCGCTTCTCATCGGGTCGGGGGGCGGGCCGCCGCGCGCTGGCGGAGCGCGCCGCCAGCCGGAACGGAGGGTGGAGCGGGGATCACCATGCCGGCGCCGACCCGAAGGAGGCCATGATGCCCTGCTGCACGAAATCGCCCTCGGCGTGGTCGTCGGCGTCGAGGCCGTTGAGGGCGTGGACGTAGGCCTCGGCGGAGGCGCGGACGATGTCGGAGTCGGCGGCGCGGCCCTGCGCGAGGGCGGAGCCGTCCGAGACGACGACGACGGCCTCGCCCAGGGAATCGGCGGCGGCGGTGAGCGCGCGGATGCTGTACTGCTCCAGCTGGTGCGGGCGCCCGCACGCGGCGTCGATGGCGCGGTAGACGGCGTCCACGGGTCCGTGGCCCTGCGCCGTCTCCACGCGCACCTGGCCCGAGGTGGAATCGAGCAGCGTGACCTCGGCGGAGGGCGGCTCCGCCGTGCCCGTCGTCACCTGCAGGCCGATGAGCTGGTAGGCCGGCGTCTCAGCGCTGGCGGTGGCCGCGGGGTCCGCGATGTAGGTGAGGTCCGCGTCGTAGATCTCCTTCTTCTTGTCGGCGAGCGCCGTGAACCGCTCGTAGACCGCATCGCGCTGGTCCTCTGCCACGTCGATCCCGAGGCGCTCCAGCCGCGCGAACAGCCCGTGGCGTCCGCTGTGGCGGCCGAGGCGGATCTGCTCCGCGCTCGCGCCCACGTCCTCGGCGCGCATGATCTCGTAGGTGTGGCGGTCTTTGAGGACGCCGTGCTGGTGGATGCCCGCCTCGTGCGCGAAGGCGTTATCCCCCACGATGGCCTTGTTGGGCGCGACGGGGAAGCCGGTCACGACGGAGACGAGGCGGCTGGCCTCGCCCAGCCGGGTCGCGTCCAGCGCGTGCGCCAGCCCGTAGTGGTCGGCGCGGACGCGGAGCGCCATCGCGACCTCTTCGAGGGCGGCGTTCCCGGCGCGCTCGCCGAGGCCGTTGAGGGTGACCTCCACCTGCCGCGCGCCCGCCTCGATGCCCGCGAGCGTGTTGGCGACGGCCAGCCCGAGGTCGTCGTGGCAGTGGGTGGAGAGCGTGACGCCGGAGAGGTCGCAGCAGCCGCGCGTGGCCTCGAAGAGGGCCGCGTAGCTGGCGGGCGTGCAGTACCCGGTGGTGTCCGGGAGGTTGATCGTTGTGGCACCGGCTTCCACGGCGGCGCAGACCACGTCGCAGAGGAAGCCGTGATCGGCGCGGCCGGCGTCCTCGGCGCTGAACTCCACGTCGTCGGTGTGGGTGCGCGCCTGGCGGACGGCGTCGGCGGCCATGCGGAGGACGCTCGCGCGGCGCTCGGCGAGCGTGGCTCCGAAGCGCGGCGTGCTGAACTTGGCCGCGATGTGGATGTCGCTGGTGGCGATGAAGGTGTGGATGCGCGTCCTCGCGCCGTCCGCCAGCGCGGCGGCGGCGGCCTCGATGTCGGCGGAGTGGGCGCGGGCGAGCGCGCAGACGGTGACCTCCCGCGAGGCCAGCGCGGCGGCGATCTCGCGGACGGCGGCGGCCTGCTGCGGCGAGGAGACGGGGAAGCCCGCCTCGATCACGTCCACGCCCATCTCCGCGAGGAGCTGCGCGATCCGGAGCTTGTCGGCGAGCGACATCGCCGCGCCGGGGGACTGCTCGCCGTCGCGGAGCGTGGTGTCGAAGAAGACGATGTCAGACATGGGAGGGTGCGGGAGAAGCGGTGGCGGGAGAGAGGCTGCGGGCGACGGCGCGGCCCACCTGCTCGGTGGTGGCGGTGCCGCCCAGGTCGGGCGTGACGGTGCCCTCGGCGAGCGCGCGCTCCACCGACTGGCGGACGGCGGCGGCGGCATCGGGCTGGCCGAGGGCGTCGAGGAGCATGGCGGCGCTGAGGACGGCCGCCAGCGGGTTGGCGAGACCGCGCCCGGCGAGGTCCGGGGCGCTGCCGTGGACGGGCTCGAAGAGGCCCACCGGCCCGCCGAGGCTGGCGGAGGGGAGCAGGCCGAGCGTGCCGGGGAGCGTCGCGGCGAGGTCGCTCAGGACGTCTCCGAAGAGGTTGCCGGTGACGATCACGTCGAACCGGCGGGGCTCGCGGACCACCTGCATCGCGGCGTTGTCCACGTACAGGTGCTCCAGGGCCACGTGCGGGAACTCGTCCGCACCGACGCGCGAGACCACGTCCCGCCAGAGCGCCGAGGAGGCGAGCACGTTGGCCTTGTCCACGGAGGCGAGGCGTCCGCTCCGGCGCTCCGCCCACTCGAAGGCGACCCTCGCGATCCGCTCCACCTCGGCGACCGAGTAGCGCATGGTGTCGAACGCCTCGGCCTCGGTCCGCTCGCGTGGGGTGCCGAAGTAGATCCCGCCCGTCAACTCGCGGACGATCAGCAGGTCCGTCCCGCTCACGCGGTCGGTGCGGAGCGGCGAGCGAGGCACGAGCGCATCGGGGACCGCCACGGGACGGAGGTTGGCAAACGCGCCGAGGGCCTTCCGTAGCCGAAGGAGCCCGCGCTCGGGTCGGCGCTCGGGCGCGACGCGGTCCCAGTCCGGTCCGCCCACGGCGCCCAGGAAGACCGCGTCGGCAGCGAGGCAGGCGTCCAGCGTGGCAGGCGGCAACGGATCGCCCACGGCATCGACGCCGGCGCCCCCTACCGGGTACTCATCGGCGGTGAGGCCGAACCCGAAGGCCTCGGCGCTCGCGCGGAGCACGCGGATGGCCTCTCGGGAGACTTCGGGGCCGATGCCGTCTCCGGGGAGAACGGCGATCGCGTACGAGTCGGGCATCGGGGGGGACTTGGGTTCGACCAACCCAAGCGCATCCTATTCGTGCTGTGCCGTGAGTCGGTCCGTGGGGTCAGCCTCCAACAAGGAGGCCGATAAGGACGAGGACGGAAAGCACGAGCGCGCCGGAGGCGCCCGCCAGCGGGGCGGGCGTAAGTCGCAGGGAACGAGAGAGTTCGGTGGACACCGATCTGTGAAGGCGCGTCGAAGGGCAGCTAGTCTAGGTGCCGTCTCGCGGAGCGCGCAACCCGGCCCCGAGCCTGGAAGCACTTCCGAAGCCGACCGGAATCGCTTCCATTTTTTGAAGTAACAATGAACAGCGCCCTTCCCCCTCCCCGCTGCGCCTGGCTGGAACCGCGCTCCCGGCCTCGCGTGACTCCTCGCCCCGCTGGCGGCGGCCCTCGGCGACCCCGCCGACCCGGACCGCCAGCCCGACGACCCCGGCCCCGGCCGGACTCCCGCACGCATGGCTGACGCTCCCACCCTCCGCACCCTCGGCGCTCTCCGCGCCTCCGGCTACACGCCCCGCTCCGTCAAAGACGAGGTCCGGGCCAACCTCATCGCCAAGCTGAAGGCACGCGAGGAGGTCTTCCCCGGCATCCTCGGCTTCGACCGCACCGTGATCCCGCAGGTCCAGAACGCGATCCTCGGCAAGCACGACTTCATCCTGCTCGGCCTCCGCGGTCAGGCCAAGAGCCGCCTCGTGCGGATGCTCCCGTCCCTCTTGGACGAGTGGGTGCCCGTCGTGGAGGGCTCCGAGATCCACGACGATCCCCTCGCGCCGGTCTCCAAGTACGCCCGCGACCTCATCGCGGAGAAGGGGGACGACGCGCCCATCGGCTGGCTGCACCGCTCCGAGCGCTACGGCGAGAAGCTGGCGACGCCGGACACCAGCATCGCGGACCTCATCGGCGACATCGACCCGATCAAGGCGGCCACGCAGAAGCTGACGTACGCGGACGAGGAGGTCATCCACTTCGGGATCATCCCGCGCACGCACCGCGGCATCTTCGCCATCAACGAGCTTCCGGATCTCCAGCCGCGCATCCAGGTGGGCCTGCTCAACGTGATGGAGGAACAGGACGTGCAGATCCGCGGCTTCAACGTCCGCCTCCCGCTGGACATGCTGATGGTGTTCACGGCCAACCCGGAGGACTACACCAACCGCGGCTCCATCATCACGCCGCTCAAGGACCGCATCGATAGTCAGATCCTAACGCACTACCCGCGCGAGATCGAGATCGGCGTCGAGATCACGCGGCAGGAGGCGTGGCAGGACCGCCAGTCGGCCGGGGGCGTGAGCGTCCGCGTGCCGCACGTCTTCCGCGAGATCGTGGAGCAGGTGGCCTTCGAGGCGCGCGAGTCCGAGTACGTGGACCAGAAGTCCGGCGTGAGCGCCCGCCTGACCCGCGCTGCGATGGAGGACCTCGTGAGCGCCGCTGAGCGCCGCGCGCTCCTCAACGGCGAGGACGAGACCACGCTCCGCGCGACGGACCTGAACGCCATCGAGCCCGCGGTGACGGGCAAGGTGGAGCTCGTCTACGAGGGCGAGCAGGAGGGCGCACAGGGCGTGGCGCGCGCGCTCATCGGCCGCGCCGTGGCCGCCATCGTCCCGAAGTACCTCCCGGACCCCGCCGACAAGGCCGAGGGTCGGAAGGCCTACGGTGACGTTCTCGCGTGGTTCGCGAAAGGCAACGGCGTGGAGATCGGCCCCGAGATGCCGTTCGATCAGTACGCCCGCGTGCTGGACAGCGTGGACGGGCTGGCGGCGCTCGTCGGCGCGCACACGACGCCGAACACCCCGGCGGAGAAGGCCAGTCTGATGGAACTCGCGTTGGAGGCGTTGCACCAGCGCTCCCTCCTCGGGAAGGACCTCGTGGACGGCGGCGCCGGCTACGCGGACATGATGGGCTCCGTGCTCACGACGACGACCTGGAGGACGACGACTACGACGACTGGCGCCGCGCGGGCTAGCGCCACCGGCTGGCGGTCGCGCTCGGCGAGAGGGGCCGCCAGCGGAGGGGAGCACGGAGCGGCAGGCGCCGTAGAACCCGTCCCCTCTCCCCTCCCGTCATGAAGCCCACGACCAAGATCGTCCTCGCCATCGTGATCCTGCTCTCGCTCGCGTACGGCGCGATCTCGCTCCTCAGCAGCGGCGACGGCCTCCCGAACGACGGAGACCCGCTGGAGGTGGAAGTCGCAGAGCCCGCGCCCTTCGAATAGCGGCGTCTGCTATCGCGCCAGTTCCAGCGTGCCGCGTTCGCCGATGTGCCGATCCGCGCCCTCGCCCTTGACTGTAATCCAGTAGACGGCGTACCGCCCGTCGCTGCGTCGGACGAAGCCGTCGTCATCGAACCCGAACATCGTCGTCAGCCCGATGCCGACGTAGCGGCCGGGGGCGGCCAGCGTCTGGGGCCGCGGGTCCACCTCCGCCAGCGCCCGCTCGCCGTAGACCACGACGTGGATCGGCTCCGCCTTCTGGTTCTCCACGACGATCCCCTGCGAGGTCACCTCGGCCCGCACACCGTTCTCCAGGTCCACCGCCCCGACCGGGCCGGTGCCGTCGCATCCGGCGACGAGCAGGAACGTGAGGGCGAGGCAGAAGACGAAGCGCATACTGGCGGAGGCTGAGCCTCGCGCGCCTACCACCTCCCGGCCAGCCAGCGCCCGGATCGTTCCACCCGCGCCATCGGAACGAAAACGGGACAGTGACCCAGCTCATCGCCTGCTGTCCGCTGGCGGACGCGTCGGCCGGGCGGGAGCGCCAGCGGAGCAGGACCGGAAGCCCTTCCACGCCCCCGCTGCTTCGCACCTCCGCGCGATCCGGCGCGGGGTACCTTCCCGATACGCACACTCAACCCTCCCGGCCATGCCCGCCCAGCCGTTCAACATCGACGACGCTTTCCTCTTCGAGTCCATGCTCGGCGAGGAGGAGCGCCTCATCATGGAGTCCGCCCGCGACTACGCGCAGTCCAAGCTGGAGCCGCGCGCTCTGGAGGGCAACCAGGACGAGGTCTTCCACCCCGAGATCCCGCGCGAGATGGGCGAGATGGGCCTGCTCGGGATCACCGTCGCGGAGGAGTACGGCGGCGCGGGCGCGAGCTACACCGCCTACGGGCTGGTGGCGCGCGAGCTGGAGCGCGTGGACAGCGCCTACCGCTCCTTCGCGAGCGTGCAGTCCTCGCTCGTCATGTTCCCCATCGAGGCGTTCGGGACGGCGGAGCAGAAAGAGCGCTTCCTGCCCAAGCTGGCGACCGGCGAGATGATCGGCTGCTTTGGCCTGACGGAGCCCAACCACGGCTCCGACCCCGGCTCCATGGTCACCACCGCGCTCAAGGTGGACGGCGGCTGGAAGCTGAACGGCGCGAAGATGTGGATCACGAACTCCCCCGTTGCGGACGTGGGCGTGGTCTGGGCCAAGGCGAAGGAGTCCAAGGACGACCCCGGCGTCATCCGCGGCTTCCTCGTGGAGAAGGGGATGGAGGGCTACACCGCCCCGAAGACCCACAACAAGATGAGCCTCCGCGCGAGCATCACCGGCGAGATGGTCTTCGACGACGTGTTCGTCCCGGAGGCCAACGTCTTCCCGGAGATCCGCGGGCTGAAGGGGCCGTTCATGTGCCTCAACAACGCGCGCTACGGCATCGCGTGGGGCGCCGTCGGTGCGGCGGAGGACTGCTACCGGCGCGCGCGGCAGTACGTGATGGAGCGCCACCAGTTCGGCCACCCGCTCGGCTCCATGCAGCTCGTCCAGACCAAGCTGGCGAACATGCTGACCGAGATCACGCAGATGCAGCTCCTCGCGTGGCGCCTCGGCGACTTGCGCGACAAGGGCCAGGGCCACCACAGCATGGTCTCGCTCGCGAAGCGGAACAACGTGGGCACGGCGCTGGACATCGCGCGGGTGGCCCGCGACATGATGGGCGGCAACGGCATCACCGGCGAGTACCGCGTGATCCACCACATGGTCAACCTCGAGTCGGTCAACACCTACGAGGGGACCTACGACATCCACGGCCTCATCCTCGGCCGCGAGCTGACGGGCATCCAGGCGTTCACGCCGCTCGGCAACGCCTCCTCCGGCGATGGCGCCACCACGGCCCCGCCGCAGGTGGCCAAGGAGGTCGCCTCCAACTAGCGGACGCCGCGCGTTCTGCTCCCGCCCCGCTGGCGCTCGTCGCCGGCGGGGCGTTCTCGTTCAGGCTCGCCGGGACGCACCGCCAGCCGACGGGACCCCAACGGGCGCAGCGGAGTGATAGACGCGCCCTTGCCTTTCCCTCTCCGCAGTGCTTCGCCTTCTCCCGCTCGCTCTCGCCGCCCTTATCGTCGGCTGCTCCTCTCCGTCCCCGGTCCGGTCCAGCGGTGTCGCCGGCACCTCCGCCGAGACGCCCCTCGCCGATGCCGCGTTCGTCACCCGGCTCGGCGCCGATACGCTCGCCGTGGAACGCTTCGCCCGCACCGCCTCGGGCATGACGGCGACGGTCGCGCTGCGAGCGCCGCGCACCACCCTGACGAGCTACAGCCTCCAGATCGGACCAGACGGCCAGCTGATTCGCTACGAAGTGGTCACCCGCCAACCGCTCACGGACGAGGTGCTGCGCCGCGAGACCGCCGTGCCGGCCGGCGACAGCCTCCGGGTGACGGTCGCGCCTACGGACGAGCCGGAAACCATCCGCACGGTCGCGCTCACCGATCGCGCCCTGCCCTTTATCGACATGGTGCACTGGCCGTTCGAGATCATGGTGGAGCGCGCCGTAGAGGCGGGCGGCCCGCTGGACCAGCCGCTCTTCACCACCCGCGGGCTCGTCGCGTTCACGAGTGACACGCAGGAGGACGGGACCGTGACCGTGCGCCATCCGTTCCGCGGCCCCATGACCGTCGAGACCGACGGCGAGGGCCGCCTCGCGATGCTGGACGCCGGCCAGACCACGCGCGCGCTCATCGTAGAGCGAGGGAGCGGCGTGGACGTGGAGGCTGCGGCCCGGCGATGGGCGGAGATGGACGCAGCGGGCCAGTCCGTCGGCGCCCTGTCTGGGCGCGGTGAGACCGTCGCCACGGTGGCCGGCGCGACGATCACCGTGGACTTCGGGCAGCCGTACCGCCGGGAGCGCGAGATCTGGGGCGCGCTCGTGCCCTGGGGCGAACTCTGGCGGACCGGCGCCAACCGCGCCACCCACTTCATGACCGACCGCGACCTCGTCCTGGGCGACGGCCCCGACGCACTGGCGGTGCCCGCCGGCACGTACACGCTGTTCTCCATCCCCGAGCCCGACGGCGGCGTCCTCATCGTCAATCGCCAGACCGGGCAGAACGGCAACCGCTACGACCCGGCGCAGGACCTCGGCCGCGTTCCCATGCGGCGCGAGTCGCTCGGCGCGTCCGTGGAAGCCTTCACCATCGCTGTGGAGCCCGCCGCGGGCGGAGCGGGCACGCTCTCGCTCCGCTGGGCCACCGACGCCCTCGTGGTCCCCTTCACCGTCTCGGAATAGCGCCGCCCCTCGCCGAGCGCCGCCGCCAGCCGGGCGCGCTCGGTGAACCCGGCGCGAAGGGCGAGGACGGCGTGGTCTCCCCGCGAGACCGGGCGTAGCCTCTCCCCATGCGCCGCTGCGTCCCCGTTCTCGCTGCTCTCCTCGCGGGCCTGATCCTCGTCCAGACGACGGATCTGGTCTCGTGCGCGGACGAGGCCACGGTCGCGCAGCACATCGAGGGGCACCTGGACGGTGCTGCCGGGAGCGGGCACCCGAGCCCTTCCCCCGGCGGCGACCACGAGGACGGAGACGCGCACGACGCGCCCTCCGCGGACTGCCTCTGCCACCTCGTCTACGCGCCGACGACCGTCGCGCCGGACGCCGTCGCGCTGCGGACGCCTGTGCGTGCGCGGTTCGCAACGGACGCCGACCGCCCCCCGCTTGTGGAGGTGGAGGGGCCGGAGCACGTCCCCCTGGGCTAGAGATCCCCGGCCCCGCGCCGGACGCTCGATCTCACGGCGCCCCGCCCCGCGCGAGGCGTCCCTGCCCAGACCTACCGCGGCCTCTCGTTGGGAGCGGCCGCCCCCCACCGATGCATCCCCGTATCCGGACCCGCCTCGGGTCCCTCCTGTTGCTGCTGGCGCTGACCGCCAGCGGCGCGGCGGCCCAGACCGCTGCCCCCCACCCCGTCACCGTCCGCGTCACCGACGAACACTCCGGCGAGCCGCTTCCCGGCGCGACGGTCGTCGTGGACGGACTCCAGCCCACCGTGGGCGCCACCACCTCGCTGGACGGCCTCGCCCGGCTGGCGGACGTCCCCGCCGGGGCGCACACGCTCGTCGTCACGTTCGTCGGCTTTGAAGAGGCACGGGTGAGCGTGACCGTTCCCCTCGCCGATCCCGAGACGCCCATCGAGGTCGCGATGGAAGAGGACCACGAGGCCCTCGGCGATGTCGTGGTCTCCGCGACGCGGACGAGCCGGACCATCGCGCAGATCCCCACGCGCGTCGAGACCATCGCGGGCGAGGAGATCGACGAGAAGCTCTCGATGGACCCGTCCAACATCACGATGATGCTGAACGAGTCGCCGGGGATCGTCGTCCAGCAGACCTCCGCCGTCTCGGGCAACGCCTCCATCCGGATTCAGGGGCTCGACGGCCGCTACACGCAGCTGCTCAAGGACGGCTTCCCGCTCTACGGCGGCTTCTCCGGCGGCCTCTCCCTCCTGCAGGTCCCGCCGCTCGACCTCCGCCAGGTGGAGATCGTCAAGGGCCCCTCGTCCACGCTCTACGGCGGCGACGCCATCGCGGGCCTCGTCAACCTCGTGAGCAAGACGCCGGGCGAGCGGCCGGAGCGCTCGCTCCTGCTCAACGCGACGAGCGCGGGTGGCCTGGACGCCGGCACGTTCCTCTCCGCGCGCACCGAGCGGGTGGGCTACACGTTCCTCGCCTCCGCCAACCGCCAGCGCGCCTACGACGGCGACGACGACGCCTTCACCAACCTCCCCCAGACGGAGCGGCTGACGGTCGCGCCGCGCGGCTTCCTCTACCCCTCGGAGCGCACGACGCTCTGGGCCGGCGTCACGGCCACGGTGGAAGACCGCCAGGGCGGTGACGTGGACGCCATCCGCGACGGCGCGGCGGGCTACGTGGAACGGAGCGAGAGCCAGCGGCTCACCTCCCAGCTCCGGCTGGACCACACGCTCTCGGACCGCGCGACGCTCACGCTCAAGCAGAGCACGAGCCTCTTCGGCCGCAGCGTGGAGCTCCCGAGTTACCGCTTCGAGGGAGACCAGACGGCGACCTACACCGAAGCCTCCGGGCTTTTCCGCCTGGGCGCCCACGACGTGGTCGGCGGGGTGGACCTCCGCACGGATGCCTTCGACCAGCGCGAGGCGACCGGCCCCGAGCTGGACTACGGCTACCTCGCCGCCGGCCTCTTCGCGCAGGACACCTGGGACGTGACCGACCGGCTGGCGGTGGAGCTCGGCCTTCGCGGCGAGGCGCACGACGAGTTCGGCGTCTTCGCGCTGCCCCGCGCCTCGGCGCTCGTGCGCGTGAGCCCGGAGGTCTCGGTCCGCGCGACGGGCGGGCTGGGCTACAAAGCCCCGACCGTCTTCCTGGAGCCGTCTGAGGCGCGCGCCTTCGAGGGCGTCCTCCCGCTGGACGACTCCATCGAGGCCGAGACCTCGGAGGGCGTCACGGTGGACGTCAACGTGCAGACCGTCCTCGGCGGGCGCGTCACGCTCTCGTTCAACCAGGCCGCGTACCTCACGCACCTGGACGACGCCCTCGTGCCCGCACCCGCCACCGGCGACGGCCTCCTGCGCTACACCAACGCGAGCGGCCCCATCGTCACGCGAGGGCTGGAGACCAACGCCCGCTTCGGCCTGGACGACTTCAAGCTGTTCCTCGGCTACGTCTACCTGGACGCGACCGAGGCCGCCGGCGACGGCCGCCAGCCGCTGGCGCTCACGCCCGAGCACAAGACGTACACCGTCCTCGTGTGGGAGCAGCACGGCCGCGGCCGGATCGGGCTGGAGGCCTACTACACCGGCCCGCAGACGCTCCCGGACGGCGAGCGGACGCCCGGCTACTGGGTCACCGGCATCATGGGGCAGTGGAGCGTCGGCCCGGCGCGGGTGTTCCTCAACCTGGAGAACCTCCTGGACACGCAGCAGACGAACTACGGCCCCGTGGTCCTGGGCGCGCGCCAGACCCCGACGTTCGCGGAGATCTGGGCACCGACGGACGGCTTCATCGCCAACGCCGGCGTGAAGCTGGACCTCTGAGCGGTCCCGCCCCGCTGGCGGTCGTCGTCAGCGGGGCGGTGTCGGGTCGGGCTCGCCGGGGGCAGCCGCCAGCCGGGCTAGGCTCTGTCCGGTGATTCGGAGCGAGGCCGAACGCGAGGACCGGGGGCGGCCCGCGAGGAGCGGGAAGCAGGCGTAGCGCGAGCTACGGCGATGGAGCGCG
>LWDU01039708.1_pt1 | contig 16974 bp, 18 predicted proteins | sample 727161 | NCBI WGS metagenome assembly LWDU01 (sample SAMN04566230, study PRJNA314399) | hydrothermal vent metagenome | isolation source: deep sea hydrothermal plume seawater | place: Mexico: Gulf of California, Guaymas Basin | collected 2004-07-11
CTTATCTCAGCGAGCAATTCGCTAGTAAAGAAATAGAGTTTGCCCGCGTCCTCGCGCCCCGGTCCGTCGGCGTAAAACGCGCCGACTAGTAGGTCGTTGGTCCCATTCCCGTCGATATCGGCCACTTCGCTCTTGATGCCAAAGATACTGTGCGACTCTTCGCCGTAGATTGTAACAACTCCTGGGGGGTTCTCGCGCAAATCGACCTGGCCGCCGATGCGCCCCGGGCTGTAATAGATCGCCACTTCGCCGGCGTTGTCGCGCTGATCCTGGTCCGGCGGCCCGTCGCCCGCCATCGCCGAAATTACCAAGTCGTCAAAACCATCGCCGTCCAGATCGCCCGAGCGCACCGGCGTCCCGAATTGCGCGTCATCGCGATCCGGGTTGTATACCGTCAATTGCCCCGCCTGCTCCGTCAGCGCCAGATCCCAAACGTGGATCTCCTGCGCGTCCACCGCCGCCACTCCTACAACCAGCATCGAACACATCGCTACACAATACTTGTACGACATATTTACCCCGTGTTATTCGGCCGGGCGCCCAATTCCGTACCCACCGGCTTTGTCTCTATAACCAACGATTCCAAAACTCGAACGCATCTTCCTGCATGGCCACCCAGATAAAATCGGCCAGCATAGCTATCGGCCGCCCCGGCCTTCCCGTAAACCGCCACCAACACCGAATCAGCCTCTTTCGTCCCCTTCATTTTTGAACTCATCCCGCCGAAATGACAACCGCCCTGGCTCATCTCCCGCCAACCCCGTAGCCCATGCCCCATAAGGCCCCAGTATATTCTCAGCCATCAAACACTCCTCCGATTGTCCACCTCAACGACAGACCCTATTATTTGTGCTGCCGTAACCTACTAACCACGGAAGAAAACCATGCCCAACCACACAGTCAAGACCCACGCCGACGGCGCAGTACTTCCGCGTAAAGAACAACTCGCCTGGAAAATCGCCCAGATGGCCGCCCACAACCAACAGGCCGACGCCGATGTTATCGAAATGATCGGCAACCGCCTAATCGACAACGCCGCCGTCGCCATCGCCGCGATAAACCGCCAGTCCGTGCGCAACGCCCGCCTACTGGCCTTGGGCTATCCGCACCCCAACAACAAAGGTGCCCGCCTCTTCGGCGCGGCCAATGATCGCACTTTCCACTGCGAATGGGCCGCCCTGGCCAATGGCGTCGCCGTGCGCGAACTCGACATGCACGACACCTACTTAGCCGCCGACTACTCGCACCCCGGCGACAATATCCCCGGCCTGCTGGCCGTCGCGCAACAGACCGGCGCCAACGGCCACGACCTGAGCCTCGGCCTGCTCACCGCCTACGAGACACAGATGGCGCTGGTCACCGGCATCTGCCTGCACGAACATAAAATCGACCACGTCGCCCACCTGGCCCCGGCCGTCGCCGCAGGGCTAGGCACCATGCTGCACATGCCCGCCGAAGAAATCTATCAGGCCGTCAACCAAAGCCTGCACCTGGCCTGCGCCACCCGCCAATCGCGCAAGGGCGATATCACCTCCTGGAAAGCCTACGCCCCGGCACAAGCCAATAAAATCGCCATCGAAGCAGTCGGCCGGGTGCGCCTCGGCGAGAAAGCCCCTTCGCCGATATACGAAGGCCGCGACGGGGTTATCGCCTGGATGCTCTCCGGTCCCGACGCAGAATATACCGTGCCGCTGCCCGACCCCGGCGAGCCGCTGCGCGCAATTATCCGCTCCTACACCAAAGAGCACTCCGCCGAGTATCAGGCGCAAGCCCTGATCGACATCGGCGCGACCTTGCACGCCCGTAATATAGACCTCGATCAAATTAGCGAAGTCGTTATCCGCACTAGCCACCACACGCACTACGTCATCGGCACGGGGGCGAACGACCCGCAGAAAATGGATCCCGACGCCAGCCGCGAAACACTCGACCACAGCGTCATGTATATCCTCGCCGTCGCCTGGGAAGACGGCTCCTGGCACCATGTGCGCTCCTACACCCCCGAACGCGCACACAAATTTTCGACCGTCGCGCTGTGGCACAAGATCCGCACCGAAGAAGTCACCGAGTGGACAGAAGCTTATCACAACCCCGACCCCGAGCACAAAAAATTTGGCGCCGAAGTCGTCGTAGACCTCAAAGACGGCAGTCAAATATCCGAACGCCTCAACAACCCCAACGCGCACTATCTCGGCGCCCGCCCCTTCGCGCGGGCGGACTACGTCAATAAACTGAGAGTGCTGACCGAAGGCCTGGCCGAATCGAGCGAGGTTGATCGCTTCTTAGGGTTGGTAGAACGCTTGCAGGACTTGTCACCAGAAGAAGTCGGAGCATTGAATCTGGTGATTCCGGAAAATGTGCTGGAGGATGCGACGAGCGATAGGGTCGGGATATTATAGAACTGCTTTCATCACAATACCTAAACCCAACGGATTGGAACGTATAGAATTTTCGTGGTTTCTTGAAGAATCTGTAGTTCCCTCGAAGTGTTGCAAAGTCATCGACACATTCCGATCGATTGACAAATGCTCAGCCATGACACTATCCTCTAACCTCAAGCTAGTCCGGTTTACTTGCACGTTTCCGGGTATACTAATTGCCTCGGAAGCGGTCTAACTGAACCACCAGCAATTCGGTATCTCTCTTTTCCTTTTCCAGCGCAGAGATTAATCTGACCCGGCGAAGAAGAGGCTCCTATCCAAGATTCGACTATTTTTTCCGAGAAGAAACAGCAAGGGCAGAAATACGGCCATAACCCCGAAGCGGTACGCCAAACCAACCAGTACAAAAATGAATACGTCTGGGGCTTTGTCAATAAGTGGGACGAACTCATCGACGAGGGGCTGGCACGCTTCCGCTACGAGTTCCCCGATGGTTCGATCTATCATCTCAACATGTTCCCGCGGCGCAAGAACTACACGCGTCGGCTGATGGGCGAAGTGGGCTTCCAACACATCGAAACCTACGGCGACTTCCAAGAAACTTACCGCGAAGACGAGCCCGACTTCTTTGTCCATGTCGCCGAAAAGAGCTATGTCTCTGGGGGAAAAGCTACTTCCTAATGGCGACCGAACAAGGGGCGACGACGACGGCCCGCGACTATTACAATAGTGAGGACGCCGACCTCTTTTACGCCCAGGTTTGGGGCGGCGAAGACATCCATATCGGTCTTTATCGTAAGCCGGACGAATCCATCTTCGACGCCAGTCGTCGCACCGTCGAGCACATGGCTTCTCTGCCCCGACGCCCCGGCCCTGCAACGCGGGTGCTGGACATGGGATCGGGTTATGGCGGAGCCGCACGCTACTTAGCTGCCGAGTTCGGCTGCCGGGTAACGGCGCTCAACTTGAGTGATGTCGAAAACACGCGCCATCGCGCCAAGAATCGCCAGGCCGGATTGGAACAACTCATCGAAGTCATCGATGGCAGTTTCGAGGACGTGCCCGCCGAGGACGCCACCTTCGACCTGGTCTGGTCTCAAGACGCCATCCTGCACAGCGGGCAGCGCACCACGGTGCTCGGGGAGGTCGAGCGCGTCCTCAAAAAGGGCGGCGAATTCGTCTTTACCGACCCCATGCAGGCCGACGACTGCCCCAAGGGCGTGCTACAGCCCATCCTCGACCGGATCCATCTCGAGTCGCTGGGCTCACCGGGATTTTATCGCCGAGAGACCGCACGGCTGGGCCTAAGCGAGGTGGCTTTTGAGGCCATAACGCACCAGCTCACGGCGCATTATAGCCGCGTCTTGCAGGAGACCGAACGCCGCGAGAGAGAACTGAGCGATCAGATCAGCTCCGAGTATCTGGCGCGCATGCGCAAGGGGCTGGGGCACTGGGTCGAGGGCGGACACCAAGGCCATTTGGTCTGGGGCATCTTCCACTTCCGCAAGGACTAGGTCATGGCCGATAACAGAAAGCGCTTCAATCTAGAGATCCACCCCACCGTCTTTTGGGTCTCGGCGGGACTCATGGTCTTCTTTGTCCTCGCCACACTTACCAACCTGGAACGAGCGAGTGAGACCTTCAACGCCGTCCAGAGCGCCATTTCGACCAGCGCCGGTTGGTTCTACGTGCTTTCGGTAAATATCTACCTAGGGATCGTCGTCTACTTGCTCCTGAGCCGCTATGGCCATATCCGCCTGGGAGGCACTGAGGCGCAGCCCGATTTTAGCTATTGGGGCTGGTTTTCGATGCTTTTCAGCGCCGGCATGGGCATCGGCCTGCTCTTCTTCAGCGTCGCCGAGCCGATCTATCACTACGGCGCGCCGCCTTGGGGCGAGGGCAACACGGTCGCGTCGGCCGAATTGGCCATGAGCGTCACCTTCTTCCACTGGGGCATCCACGCCTGGGGGCTGTACGGGCTGATGGCGTTAGGCCTGGCCTATTTCGCCTATAACCAAGGTCTGCCCCTGACCATCCGCTCGGTCTTCTATCCGCTCATCGGCGAGCGCATCCACGGTGGCTGGGGCAACGCCATCGACATTCTGGCGGCCGTCTCAACGCTCTTCGGGCTGGCCACGTCGCTGGGCCTAGGAGCACAGCAAGTCAATGCCGGGTTGGCCTATCTCTTCGACGTCTCGCAGACGACGGGGACGCAGGTGATATTGATTGCCGCGATCACCGGCATGGCCACCCTCTCGCTGGTATTGGGGCTGGACAAGGGCATCCGCCGCCTGAGCCAGTTCAACATGATCGCGGCCGTGGCACTGCTGCTCTTCGTGCTCTTCCTAGGCCCGACGTTTCGGCTCTTGGACGCCATATTGGCCAGTACATCGTCCAGCTGCCCCGCCTGAGCCTTTGGACCGAGGCCTATCGCCAGACCGAATGGCAACACAGCTGGAGTATTTTTTATTGGGCCTGGTGGATCGCCTGGGCGCCCTTCGTCGGCGTCTTCGTGGCCCGCATCTCGCGTGGCCGCACCATCCGCGAATTTTTATTGGGCGTGCTGCTGGTCCCGACGCTGATGACCTTTGCCTGGCTGACCGTCTTCGGCAATACCGCCCTCTTCGAGGAGATGAGCGCCGGTGGCCTGGTGCAGGCAGTCAACGACAACGTGTCCACGGCCCTCTTCGTGCTGCTGGACCGTTTCCCGCTGGCCTCGCTGACCTCTGGCCTCGGGATTGTCGTGGTGACGGTCTTTTTTGTGACCTCGTCGGATTCAGCCTCCTTTGTGGTCGACATCATCACTTCGGGCGGGCATCCCAATCCGCCGGTGTCCCAGCGGATCTTTTGGGCGATTCTGGAGGGGGTGATTGCCGCCGTGCTGCTCTTGGGAGGTGGGCTCAAGGCCCTGCAAACGGCCGTGATCGTCACCGGCCTGCCCTTCGCCGTGATCCTGTTACTCCTGGGCGTCAGTCTGCTGCGTGGCCTGCGCCAGGCCGAGGGAATAAAAATACGCGGAGACGCACCCGCAAAAGGCCCGTAAGCACCAAAGCACCTCCCTAACTCGGCTTATACAACCGCGACCCCTTGTCTTCCCCTCGATACTTAGGCGGCGTAATCACCGCCTGCTGCGCGCTTGTCAGTTCGCCATAAAAATCCGGCGGCGTATAGGTCCCCAGCCAAGACTCCCCCTGCACCCCGTGATTATAGCGCAAGATCACCGACCGCCGCTGATGTTTGGCCCTCCAGGGAATGGCCCCGTGCATCAACGTCTCGACAAATAACACCGCGTCGCCGGCCTTGGCCGGAATCTGCACCATGCGATCCTGGTGCGCTTCGTAGAGCCGAATCTCGTCTGGACAGGGGTAATTGGCCTTATGACTACCGGGCAGACAGGCAAACCCCCCATCCTCCGGTCCGACATCGGTCAATTGCACCGCGATATTGGTCATGCCACAGAACATGCGTCCGTTGCGATAGAGAAAACCGCGCGAGCGGTCGAGCGGCTCGCCGCCCTCGTGGAACCAAAAACCCTCGGCCCCCTCGTCCATCGTAATAATGCTCAAGCCCTCCAAACGAAAACCAGGCCCCAGCAACTCTTCTAGATAGGGCGCAAATTTCTCATGCGCGATCATCTGCCGAAACGGGTCGCAATGCGGCTTCTCCCACGTCAGCATACCCCCCAGGTCACCGCGCCCCTGTGTGCCCCTTAGCGTTGCCGACTCGTGCGCCAGATCATTGGCGCGAATACCGATCTGATCCGCGTGCTGATCGATCGCCGTATTGGCCGCCGCCACCTCCTGCGGCGAGAGCGCGCCCTTGATCAGCAAATAGCCATGTACTTCGAAGAGATACTTTTCTGTTGCATCCATCATCATTGCTCCTGATAGGCCAGCTAAAAAAACTGCGCTACCACCGGTCATTATCTCGATAATAATCTATGAAAAACCCAACGCGCTATAAGCCGGTCAGCCCAAGCCCTGCAAATACTCCAAACTTTCCTGCGCCGCTTCGCGGAACCCCGCCTTGCGGTAGACCTTAACCGAGGCGAAACCCCCATAATCGACAGCATCAAGGGCAGCCAATACCGCTTTAAAATCGATACGCCCGCTGCCCAATATGCCGCCGCTGCTCTCGCACAAATGCACATGGCCAAGCGCCGATCCGCAATCGTGGATCGGCTGTATTAGCGACGTCTCCTCGATATTCATATGGATCGTATCAACCATCGGTTTAAACGCCGATACGCCAATGGCCGCAATCAACTCCCGCACCTCACCCACGGAGTTATTGAACCCGACTTGTAAGTGATTGATCGGCTCGACGACCAGCTTTACGCCCTGTTCCTGCGCGACCAAACCAACCTGCCGCAAACCCGCCGCGATCCGCTCGTTGGCCACTCTAACATCGGGCTCATCCTTTGCCAAACCCTGCAATAAGCCCACGACCAGAATCGCGTTGAAACGACGGGCGATGGGCAGATAACTGCACAATCTTTCTACCGCTCCCGCGCGTCGCCCGGCATCCGCGACACTAAGACACAAACCCTCCTGATACGCCGCGCCCGTCAAAAAAGACGGTACCACCAACCCGCGCTCTGCGAGCAAAGGCTCGATCTCGTCCAGTCGGACGAGACAGTCTGGCGTCAGGTTGAGCTCGACGCCTTCATAGCCGCAAGCCTTGATATAATCCAGGTTCGCTGCCAGGTCGTCAGCGATCGTCGGAAAATCGATCACCATATAACTATAGCGCATCACAATCTCCAGTTAAGCGGGCAAAATCTCGCGCAGGACTCGCAGATAATTCCCGCCACAGATCTTGCCCACATCCTGCTCGCTGAAACTTGCATCCAACAAACCCTCTACTACCCAAGGCAACACCGCGCTATTGAAGTGCGTGCCGATGCCCACGCCATCTACCCCCATTATATCAACCGCATATTGCACTTGCACCACGGTTTGCTGCAATTGCGCAGCTTCGACCGCCTGATAGGGCGCATCACCCGTCGGACGGGTGATCGGTGGAGGAATGCCGAGTATTCCGCCGCGTTTAGCCAATGCCCGCATCACCTCGTCGGGTGCCGCCCTGTCATCTGGGGCCAAAGCCCGGGGGTTGGAATGCGAATCGACCACTGGCACTTGCGAAACTTCGATAACATCCAGGGCGCAGGGATCATTGCTATGGGCTAGGTCGATCAGGATGCCGGCCGCGTTCATCTCGCGGATCATGCGCACACCCAACTCGGTCATTCTTCCGCCCGAACGAGTCTCGTTGGAGGCGTCCCAACCCAACTCGCGCGTCGCCTGACCGATGGTGACCATGCGCAGCCCGAGACGGGCAAACATCCGTAACACGCCCGGACCGTCGCCGAACCAATCGCTGCGATTGGCGCCCATCAACACCGCGAGCTTGCCTTCGCTTGCTGCCGTATCCAGATCACTGGCCGTCCGCACCAGGGTCACCTGCTCGGGATAGGCCTCGACATTGAGCAAGAAACGGTCGAGCACCCCCAGCACCAGTTGCGTCGGATTCTTAATAGCCAAGCTGAGGAACATATCCTCGCTGCCGCGGCCCGGGCGCCATTCCGACACCTTGCGCCACAATGGCGTGTAGTTCTCGTCGTAATACGCCGCCCCTCCCTTACACATCACCACGCCGATGCCCCATTCGTCGAATTTGGGAAAGTCGCCGCGGCACCCACTCGCGTCTTTTTTTCCAAGGTCGACATCATCAACCACAAAGCGGGGGTGGGTCAGGTTCAGCCCCAGCATATCGCACACCGGATGCGCCCAAGTACGGCCAGAAGGCAATTTCATATGCATGCTCGCCATCCCCTATTCGCCAAAGGCCCGGTCTAAGTCCTGGCTGCAATCGGCCAGCACCTTGGCCAGAGCGAAATCGCCGCCATATGCCAAGAGTTGTGCCCCTTGTGCACGCAACGCGGCCAGCGCCTCGGGGGTGCCCGCAGGCATGCCCCAGGCCTTGCCGTGTTTTTGCGCCACTTCCGCGACCCGGGCAATGGCCTGGTCGAGGTCGGCGTTGCCACCAGCCTGGCCGAGTCGCAACCCCAGATCCGCTGGCCCGACAAAAAGTCCGTCGACCCCGTCGACCGCCGCGATCTCGTCGACATTGGCCAAGGCCTCGGGAGTTTCGATCTGTAAAACGATAAAGGTTTCGCGGTTGGCGTCATCGATATAGGTGCTGCCCTCGTGCCATACGTCGAGACCAAAATCTCCGTCCAAACCCGCCCCGTCTAACCCGCGATTGCCCAAGGGCGGGTATTTCACCGCCTCGACGATCTCGCGAGCAAGGCCCGCGTCGGATACCAGCGGCATCATCAGACCGGTCGCCCCGTCTTCGAAATAGCGATACAGGCGGGTGCGTTCAAGCGTCGGAGCCCGCACCATGCAATCGATATCGTGGGCATGGCACATGGCCAAGAGCCCTTGGATCTCGCGCTGATCCATCGCCCGATGCTCCAAATCGAGCCAGATCGCGTCATAGCTATTATGGGCGGCGTAACGCACAAAAAACGGCAGATAGTGCCCCAGGCCGCAAATGCGGACACCGCGACCCGCGCGAATTTTTTGCAAGACTTTACTGTCCCTCATATCCCCCCGTTTTTGACAAAAACTCAATATCCATTTAGTGCCATAAACTGCACCTAAGCTGCAGTCCAATGCGCGCAAGCATACCGCTTGACGACTCGCCCGTCAAGCAATTTGACGATGGAAAGCACTGTTGCCTAAGTTAACTCGCATCACTCGAATCTTTAACCGCTCACTTCGGAGGCTCCGTGCAATATCGACGCTTTGGCAAAACGAATTGGCAGATCAGTGAAATATCGCTCGGCGGGTCCTGGTTTTACGGCCGGCCCGAATACGGCTTGCTGCCCGTGGCCCACGGGGTTGGCATGGTCGAACGAGCCCTTGAACTCGGTATCAACTACTTCGACACCGCCCCGCTCTACGGCCAGGGACGCAGCGAAAAGGTGCTCGGACACGCGCTCAAAGGCGTGACCGAACCCTATTATCTCGCAACCAAAGTCGGTTATTTTCCCAGCCCCTACGATTACACCCGCGACACCGTCTGGCGCGGTTTCGAGGCCAGCCTGCAACGTTTGCAACGCGACTCAGTCGACCTGGTGCAAATCCACGAGGCCGAACAGGCCGGCTGGGACGGCATCTTCGGCAAAGGGCGCACCCTCGAAGCGCTGCTCGAAATGCAAGAGCAAGGCATCGTCAAACACATCGGCCTCACCGGTTCGGATCTCGAACTGATGCGCGACGTGCTCAAGGAATCAGACGCCTTCGTCTCGGTGATCACTTTCCTCAAATACGATCTGTTGGTCCAGACGGCTAAAGAAGTGCTGATACCAACCGCCACCGAACGCGACGTGGCCGTCATTCTGGCTTCACCACTACACTTCGGTCTGCTCGGCTCCAAACGCGAGGCGTGGATGCAGTCCGGCCGTTTCGCCGATCTCTACCCCAAGCTCGAAAAGGTCGAGGCGCTGCTCGAAGACGAACCCGGCGACATACCCGATCTCGGCCTGCGCTACCTACTCTCCGACCCGCAAGTCTCGATGATCCTCACCGGTGCTGCCAATACAACAGAACTTGAAACTTCGACCGCCGTTTCCGACGGCCGCCACCTGTCTCCCGAACTCATCGCCCGCATCAACGCGATACCCTCTTAAAAAGGAATACCCTATGACACCCGTCCGCGTCGGCTGTATCGGCCTCGGCTTCATCTCCGAACACGCGCATTTACCCGCCCTCGCCGCCCTCGCCGAGGAGGGCAAGATCGTCTTCCAGGCCTTCTGCGACATGAGCGAAGATACCCTGAGGACACAAGCCGCCATCTACAAACCACAGGCCAGCTACACCGACCACCACGAGATGTTGGACAAGGAAGATCTGGATGCGGTCTATCTGTGCATCCCGCCCGCGGTGCACAGCGACGAACTGTTGATCGCCGCCGACAAGGGCATCGCCCTCTTTGTCGAAAAACCGCAGACCCTCGACCTCGCGCAGGCGGCGCAATTCAACGCCGCCATCGAAAAAGCCGGCATTGTCACGCAAGTAGGCTATGTCTACCGCTACGAGCCCTCTTCCGAACCAACGCGCGAATTGATTCTGCAACGCACCCCGCGCCATGCACAGATTCAAAATTTCTACAGCGGCCAGCCGATCCGCTACTGGACCAGCCGCTATGAATTGTGCGGCGGTTCCTTCGTCGAAAACACCATTCACAGCGTCGACCTGCTGCGCTACTTCCTCGGCGATATCGACGCGGTCTCCGCCTTCTACGTCGAGTCGCTGCCCGAGGAGCGTATCGAGCCAATGAACCTGCCGCACGTCTACAATGTTAATTATCGCTTCAAAGAACGCCTAACCGCCAATGCCAGCGTCTCGCGCGTGATGAGCAATGTGCCCTACTCCAAACGCGAAATCCTCGTAATCAGCGACGACTCGATCATCGAATGGACCCCAACCAAGGTCACGGAAAACGGTGCAGTTGTATGGGAAGGGGAAACCCAGGCCAGAGGCGCCTTCTTCTCCCAAACCCGCGCCTTTATCGAAGCGGTGCGAGCCGGCGACCCGAGCATGCCGCGCAGCCCCTATGTGCCTTCGATCAATAGCCTCGCCGCCGTCTTGGGCGCCAATACATCAGCCGAAAATGGCGGCCAACTGATCCTGCTCGACGACCTGGTCGCCGGCAAATGACGCGCACCCCAACATCCTCTTTATTCTCGCCGCCGACCTCGGATCGGGCGATCTCTCGATACACGATTCGCCGATCCGGATAAACGCATGTATTGGAATTTTCGCGGCGGCAAAAACCTCGGCGCTCGCCAGGGCGATTGGAAGCTGACGGACCGGGCAGTGGAAGGTGAGCGCCAACAGGAGCGTTTCAATATCGCCAAAGACCCGCACGAAACCAGTGAAGCCGCCCGCGACTACCCCGGCAAAGTAGCGGAGTTAAACGAACTCATCACCACTGAACGCCGACTCGACGACAGCAGTAAAAGAGACGATGTATACCCATCCCAGGTCCATCTGGTACCTCTACCATACCATCTGAATCAACCGCTTCAGAACCATCCTCATATCCATCAAGAAAAATATCAGAAGTCAGTTGCAAACATTCTATATCGGTATGAAACTAAACCATTTCATAAAAAGTTGAATAATAGTTATTCTGCATCTAACATTAAATCCATCTTCCCTCCGACTCGATCGGCTACTGCATATACCAAGTCAATATGGTCCTGAATCTTAGGCCTATAAATGGATGGATCTTAAAGCCCTTATAACTGATCTGCAAGCATTGTTCAGCAAAGCCCGCGTAAGACTCTGGCGTGGATAATCCGCCTTTTAGTCCTTCCTCCCCTTCATTCATCGTACTGGCATAAGCGGGCAATTTCCCCGATGTCCTCCCAATATTAGATTATCCATATTGGCGTACCTTCGATAACCCAACTCAATCGGTGCGAATCTTATACGACTGCACCTCGATCTGCTCGTGGTCCGACGCCCGCGCCCGGTTCAATGCATACTCGGTCAGCGGCAAATGGTAATGCGTCTCCGCCTGGGCTTTTATAAACCCCTCGGCATAGGCACAGCCGCCGGCTAGGCCAAACGCCCCGTCGCTAGTCTCAATCCGCTTGCGCGCATAGGCTCCGCCATAACCCTGGCTTTCCAGGCAATCTAACGACGCCAGTTTTTTCTCAACCACGTCTGTGATATCAACAAAGACATCGTTATAATAGCCCCCCTCAGAGTCCCAGACGCTATTGGGCACGGCCGCCGCCCCGGTGCCAAAATAAAAGACCTGTGCGACCTTGTGTGGCGGGTGGCTGTCCCCCGGATCGACGGCGGCGGCCAGCGACATCGCCGCCGTGGCGATCTGGCCGCAGACCGCATGCGGGTTGCTCAAGCCGTCGCCCTCCTTGGGGAAATGCGTCAACACGATATCGGGTTTTAACTCGCGCAACAGCTTGGCCAGCCGGCGCACAATTGCTTCGGTCACCAGCAACACCGCGTCGTCCGCGCCAAAAAAATATAGATCCTCGACACCCAAGATTCCGCAGGCTCTGCGCACTTCATCCGCTTTAACATCGGCCCGTTCCTGCATCAACTTCTCTAATTTCTCTCCCTCTGGAATCTCATCGCTGTGAAACATTTCATCGCTGATCACCTTGTCGTGCACCCTCGCCCCGTGTGTCAGCACCACACAACCGACCCAGTCGCCACGCGCGACGTGGTGAGCCATGGTACCGCCAGACTGGTCAAAAATATCGGCCGGGTGTGCGCCGATCGACAACAAACGCAGTTTTTCGCTCATCTCCACCTCCTATAGGTTTCGTCTGCGGCACAATATAGCGGCTTTCCATATGCCGGAACAGTATCTTTATCGTCATAATCACTGCGCGCACATTAACTAAAATATTGTAATTTAACCGCTAGCGAACGGTCGCGACTTTGCTCGTGCGGTGTAAACCCCGTATACTGACCACAACGCAAAAAACACCTTATTAGTCATGCAGCGAACGGACAAGCCTCGATGCGCATCGGTATAATCGGCGCCGGTATCTTCGGTTTGGCCTCCGCCTTGGCATTGCGCGAACGCAGCCACGAGGTCTGCCTCTTCGAGCAGGACACCATACCCTGCGCGCGCGCGTTCTCCACCGACCTGTCTAAAATCATCCGCCGCACCAATTGCAACGGAACCCACCTCGAACTATTCGGAAAAGCCGCCGAGCAATGACAAGTCTGGCACTGTCAGCTCAGCGGCGCGATCTATTATCAGACCGGCAAACTCGATATATTGCAGGATTTTACCAAGAACGACCGACACTATCAAAGTTGGCAACTACTCGGCGAAAGGGAATCCGGCCTGCAACTGCTCACACCAGCCGAGCGCCGCTTTCCCACCTTTTCCCCGCAGCCGACCAACACATTTGCACAGCGGGCAGGCGCTGGTAGACTTAGCAGCTTTAGCCAAATCACAAGGTATACAACTACTCGAAGAAACACCGGTCGAGACCATCGACGAAAGAGGCAGTGAAATCGTTGTCAGTACCCGCGAAAACAAAAAAACATTTGACCGCGCGATCGTCGCGGCCGGCCCTTGGGTCGCCCGGCTTAGCCCTTCCATCGGCCAAGATTTGCGCATTTCCCGTCAACAGATGGCCTTTTTCAAAATAGCCGNNNNTCTGTACGAGGGACTGATGAAAATAGCCGACGACATAAAAGGCTCGACGGGCTGCATCTGCAGCCATAACACGCCATAGAGACGATTGACGACGCGCAATCCGGCACCGTCGCCAAAGTGCTGCGTAGGCGCGGGCACCGGCACCTCGTCGCATGCGATAGAAATCCTAGAAGAATCAGCGACGGTCGGAGTGCTGGTGCAATCGATGACCGGATGGGGCAGGCACGTGCGCGAAGCAATCGACTGCGAACAAGTGCGGGCAATGATGCAAAATCACTAAAAAAGGACAACAACTAATGAAAACCGAACTCACCCCTGTTCAAATAGAACACTATCAGAAAGAAGGCTGGTTGATCGTCGACGATTTTCTTGCTCCCGACGAATTGAGCGCCCTCAACGCCGCCGTCGACACCGGTGTCGAGACGATGGGCGGCGACAAAGTTTCCGGCGAGCACAACGAGAGCATCAAGGACGACAGCGAGACCTATTACAACCGGGTATTCCTGCAACGGGTCAATCTCTGGCGAGTCAACAACGATATCAAGAATTTCTTCCTCAACCCGACTCTCGGCGAAATGCTCTGCCAACTCGCCAACATCAACGGCATCCGAGTCTGGCACGACCAAACCTTGCAGAAACCCGCCTGGGGCAACCCCACCTCGTGGCATATGGACGTGCCCAACTGGTCCTTCCACTCGCCCGACGCCATCTCGATCTGGATCGCACTCAACGACGCCACCGTGCAAAACGGCTGCATGTATTTCCTGCCCGGCTCGCATCAACAGGCCGACTACGAGCGCAAGGGCGGCTTCAGCCCCGACATTGGCGCCCTCTTCGACCAATACCCCGAATTTAGGGAGATCGAACCGGTCCCCGTCGCGATGAAGGCCGGCTCCGCCGGTTTCCACAATGGACTCATGGCCCACGCCGCCGGTCCCAATATGACGCCAGATGTCCGCCGGGCGATGACCTGCGCCTATATGCCCGATGGCGCGACCTTCAACGGCATCCAGAATATTCTGTCGCAAGAGCGTTTTGAAAGTATGGAGATCGGCGACCTGCACAACGACGACGAGCAGACGCCGTTGGTCTGGTCGCAAAAATAACCGTTGGCAATCCCTGCAAAAAAGGCCACCATGAAATTTATCTACTTCACCGACATCCACCTGTGCGAGGGGCGCGATTCGAGCAAGGGTTTTGAACGCTGCCTAGACTCGATGCTCAGCCACCGCCCGCAATTACTGATCAACGGCGGCGACCTTGGCATCACGCCGGAAGCCATAGCCCTCTACGACGAACTGAGCGAAGAAGTGCCGGTGCCCATTCTGCACAGCAACGGCAACCACGAGATGTGCAGCGGCTATCTGCCCCGCGAACGCGCCGGTACCGCCCAAAATAGCGCCAATATCGGCGGCGCACACTTCGCAATCCTCGACACCATCCATTATTTCGAGCCAACCGAGGCCCATCCCAGCAACTGGCACGCGCTCGCCGACGAGACCATGCTCGAATGGCTCGCGGACGATCTCGCCGGCCTCGACCCGAAAACCCCGCTCTTCGTCGCCAGCCACGTGTCGCTGTCGACGACCTTCCCCTTCCGCATGGGCCAGCAGCCGGATATGGCCTTCCCCACCAACGCCGTTGCCAACGCCGACAAGGTCCTAGACCTGCTCAAGCCCTTCGCTCACGTGGCGACCCTGCACGGCCACGACCACGAAAACTGCCGCCACTTTGTCGAGCATATCGAAATCATGACCACCGCCGCCGTCGCCGGCGCCTGGTGGAAAAATGGCCTCGATAGCCGCTGTAACTGGGGACATGAGCCGCAAGGCTACCGCCTGATCGAAGTAGATGATGACGGCGCGATCAGCAGCCGTTTTATCGCCTATATGCCCGAACAAGACCAACCCGCCGAATTTTATCTCCACGAGGCGTCGGGGCGGCGTTTTATCAATGTCTACGACGCTTCCCCCAAAACACGGGTCGAAGTCGGCGACCTCGGTCCGTTGACAGCAATCGACCCCAATGCCGAATCCTCGATTGGCCTGGGCACACACCTCTACGAATTACCGAACGATTTCGATCACCGGACGCTTGAGACGCGTATTATTTTTGCGGATGGGCGAACTTGCGAATTGCAATTGCAATATTGATCTAGTTTTTGCCCTATGCGATAATTGACGAAGAATGACTAGGGCGCAGAAAAAAGAAGCGGCCCAGATCGAATCAATCAGCCGACGCGCGCTCGTCCCGTGCCCAGCGCAACGAGACAACAGCCTGTAACTCACGGACGAAGAGTTTGTCACCGCTGAGCGCGAGGTGCCTCCAAGTCGACGCTTCAGCGACCTCGCGCTCGTCCAGCAGTTCAAAACGTTCGGGGTTCGCGGCAAAAAGATACAGAGTGCCTTCGCCATCGAGCGCGAGGATGCGGTCCTGCCGCCAGACCATGCCCAAATACTTACCGAAGCTGCGACCACTGCGCCAACGAGAGACTGCCCCGTCGCCAGCTCGATACACTATAGCCGCCCGTTGCCCAGGAGCAGATAGAGGTGATCGTCGATAACCACCGGCGATGACATATAACCGCTGGCCTTATTCTGCCAGGATTCAGCAACACGCCAATCCTCACCCGCCGACGACAGATCTATCATATAAGAGCGTTCGCGATAGGGACTGGTAAATATCGCGTCCCGCCAGATGGTCGGGGTGAGGATATGCATACCGCGAAAATGCGGCAGAGACTTACTCCAGAGGACCTGCCCGTTCTCGGGATCAAGCCCGTAAAGCGACTCGCGGTTCAGAGCTACCAACTGCTCGCGACCGGCTAGCACCTCTAAAACAGGCGAGGAGAACGCTCCATTACTCGCCACAACTGTTGCCCAGTCGCCCGTGACAACGCGCGCGACGACAAAAACCCGGTCCCCGCCCACCACTGGCCCCGGATAACCTTTGCCCAGCGGGACGCGCCATTGCAGTTCTAAACCGGCGAGCGAAGCGGCCCAAGGCGCTGCGGGCGCTGCACCATCGCGTTGGGCTCCACGCCACTGGGACCAATCCGTCGCGTTGACTGGAAAAATACCCAACAATGCCGTGTAAAAAGCGATCCTCAATAGGGGTAGCATGCGATTTCCTCGGAGGCGTGCAGTTCCTCGGAGACGTGCAGTATTATTGCCTGACTACGAGGCGAATCTACCTGGCCTTGGGTAAGTAGCAAGTCCGTTATTTTATTTTTCCCGTTTTATCTTCACCCCACTCCAAGTTCCCGCTTTTACCACCGTCGAGGGAACGGGGACCATCCACACAAGACGGGCACCTACCCCGGCCCCGAGATCATCCAACGGACCGTGTACGCGTTTAGTCGAGCGCCAGATTG
>LWDU01038952.1_pt1 | contig 16954 bp, 14 predicted proteins | sample 727161 | NCBI WGS metagenome assembly LWDU01 (sample SAMN04566230, study PRJNA314399) | hydrothermal vent metagenome | isolation source: deep sea hydrothermal plume seawater | place: Mexico: Gulf of California, Guaymas Basin | collected 2004-07-11
GATCTCTTCGGCGGAGCGCCGCTCCCCCCGGTCCCGAATCCCGCGACCCTGACCTACAACAACTACGGACGTCTGCTCGTCTTCAAACTCGGCGGTGAAGCCGAACTCGAGATCCCCAAGGCAAGGGACATGACGATTCCCGTTCAGGTCATGGCCGATTTGAGCGATCCGCAGATCGCTTATGGGGAGGGCCTGTTTCATGAATACTGCGCGGTCTGTCATGGCTTGGCGGCTCGCTCGGGAGGAACCATCTCCGACCTTCGCCAGATGAATGAAGGCACCCACCAGATGTTCGACCAGATCATCTTGGAGGGCGCCTATGCGAGCAAGGGCATGGCATCGTTTCATGACGTCCTGGCGCCGGAGGACACCGTCTTGATCCACGAATACATTCGGGCTCGGGCCCATGAGGACCGCGAGGTCGCCCTGGGCAACCAGGAACAACCGCGCTTTACCTGGATGGACAGCCTGGACTAGTCCCGTCTATGCCACCCGGCCCGCCCCGCCCCGGCAGGGCGGAACCGGGGAATGGCGTTCAGTCGGAGGCTGGGGGCGCTTGTTTCGCCGGCAGACGGGGCCTCTCCACCGCCATGAATTCGAACATCGATCGCGGCGCTTCCTCGCCCACGGATATCCGATTCCCCCATTCCTCTTCCTGAAAAACAGGGGCGTCGTCCACGGGGGCTAGCGGCATCCGCGTGCGGCGCGCATCGAGAACCTCGCCCTCTTCCATTCGTTTGAGTGCTTCCTCGGCGGCTTCCGCTTCCTCTTCGCTCCAGGGCAGGCGGTACGCGCGCGGCGCCCCCGACCCAAGCCCGGCTGAATCCAGTGCCCTCACCCAATAGTCAATCGAACCCGGAAGCGCATTCGCCTTGTCGGGTTCGTCGATGCTGATCCAAAGGACCCGAAAGTCAGCGGGCAGAGGGTCGGCGGTGGGCCATCCCATCAGGCCCCGAACCCCGTGCCAGGTGGCGAAATACAAAAGCGAAACCAGAACGATGGCCAGCGCCTTGACCGGGGCGCTGTAGCGCGTGGCCAGGTTCAGGTTCAACAGCAGAGCCGCAAGCGCCACGTAGGCAACCGTGATCATCAGCGCCGACGCGATCACGAAGCATCCTTTGCCACCCGGACAACCAGGCTTTTGGGCAATTCATTGGTGCCGAGCACCTCACCCCCCTCTCCGATGGTAAATCGAAGCGCGGTCTGCTCATCCCCTGTGCCGGTGAGGTTTCGCCGACCGTAGTAGACGAGGGAGACCTCGGGGTTCAGCTTTTCCACCTTGATGTCTACGGGCAGAGGCTCGCTGTAGTTCGATTTGTAGTGAAGAACATTGACCACGTACTCACCGGGCTGCAGCGCCCGGAGAGTGACCGATTCCTGATTGAGCGGGTTCGACACCACAACGCCATCGAGCACCAGGCGATCGGCAAAAAGCCCTCGATCGTCGCGGTCGAGATGCATCAGTGCCGTATCCCGATTGTTGTACCAGAGGATATCGCCCCGAGGACCTTCGACGATGGTGTCCACATCGTCCGGATGGCGGTCCGGCCACCGAACCGTGATCAGAATTTCGGCTTTTGGATCGGTCTTGCCCTCTTTGCTTGGGTCCTGCATCAAGAGCAACGATGCGATGAACATCAGCGCGAAACCCAGCAAGACGTTGAACAGCACATCGGTGAAAGCGTCTTGGGAACCCGCCTGCCGCTCGACCCTATGCCGCATCCGAATCCATCGCGTCCGAATCCAGATAGAGGTCTACAAAGACGGTGAGACGGTTCGCAAATTCGGCCAGGGACGCGTCGAGCAGGTAGTACTGCCCCTTGAGCAGGGTACTGGTCACCAACCCGGCCAGGGTCGTGTAGAGAGCCACGGACATTCCGCCGCTCATGGAGGCCAACAACTCCTTCATGAGGTCGGGATCGAACGCGCCGATCTGACCCACGGGCATCAACATCAGAATGAAACCCACCACAGTCCCCACTAACCCCAACTTGAGAAGCACATCGCTCAGAAAATGACCGAGAGCGTGCCGATTGCTCAGATCGTCTCCCATGGCCTCGACCAGTGCCGAAGAATTCCCGCCCCCCTTTTTCTGGACCGTCGCCACCAGGCGAGCAAGGGGACCATCACCCAGGGGCGGCCACGCTTCATTCGCAGCGGCCGCGGCCTCGAGGGCGAACATTTTCCGTCGATCTCCCGAGAGTCGATGCACGAGCCACAACCAGTGCAGCGTCGCGCCGAGATAGACGGCGAGGATTACGAAGGAGATATAACTCTTGTCTCCTCCGAGCCCGGTTCGAAGCAGACCCAGATCGGCGAGCAGGTAGAAGCCGAACGCGATCAGCAAAGTGATGATTAGCGCTCGGAGCGTCAGATTGCTGGTTTGGGAGCGGGGCACGATGGCCCAATCTTATGGGAGATCCGCCGGCCGATCCAGCGAGAACCCCAGGCGCCTAAAGACGATAAACCCGAGTCGCAGTGCCGTGGAACAGGGCGTTTTTTTCATCCTCGGAGAAATCGTGAACAATTTTCTTGAGCCCGTTCCAGAGCACCGGATAGGAAATCGAGAGCTTGTCGACGGGAAAATTGCTCTCGAACATGCAGCGCTCGGGAGTGAAGCATTCGATCATGTGCAGATAGTACCGGCTCTGGGTGGCGACAAATTCGTCCGAAGTCGGGGGGAGTTCGCGCCCCATCCAACCAAACCCGTTATCCGGCATGGCGAGCCCGCCCAGCTTGGCGACAACATTGGGGCATTCGGCGATTTCGGCCACATCCTTCTTCCACTGCTGGAAAATTTCCTCGCGTTTGTCCGCATAACGGCCCACGCCCAGCGGGGTTCCAAAATGGTCCAGCACCAGCAGGGTATCGGGCACGGCCCGGGCCAACTTCGCAAAGGCCGGGTTCTGGTGGTGGTAGTGCCAGGTGTCGTAGGTATGGCCGAGTTTCCCCAAGAGCCCGACGCCCCGGCGAAATTCGGAGTCCTCGTAAAGCCCTGCCGGAGAGCGACCCGGAATCATCAGAGCGGGTTCGTCGTCCGCCGCCCCGGCGTGGCGAATGCCTCGGAAGAGCCCCCGGCTGCGCTCGGCATGGGCGGCCAGCACTTCCTCCAACTCAGCCCCCAGCCGAAGGTCTGCGTGAGAGACCAACGCGGCAATCTCGGGTTGGCCCTGCCCCCCCGCGCGACTGGCCTCGGCCTGCTCGACGACGAAGTCGACCTCGCCCAGGGAGCGCCTCTCCTTGGGGCCATCCTCGCGGTATTCCGCCGCGCATTCCATGAAGACCGTCTTGGCCACATTGTGGCCTGTGTCGGTATCCAGCCAAAGATCCTCGAGCAGATAGGGGCCGAAGCCAATCCGGCGCCACAGATGGTGGTGGGGATCGACGATGGGTCGGTCCGGATCGATGGCCTCTTCCTTCACGAGACCGTGCCACTCGGTGGGATCGGCAATTTCGTTGGACATCAGACGTTCTCCCTCATCCCTTGTTTTTGAAACCCTTGGAGCCGCACCAGCGCTGGGGGCGACCCGCCCTCACTCGCCGCTTTTTCCCGAAGCGCCACCCGCCAGGTTTTCCGTCGCGGCGATCGTCCGCCCGCTCGCTGCCACCTGGGCCTTGCGTGCTTCGCTCCACTGATCGACTTCTTCCTTCGGCACTCCGTAGGCCAGGCCCCGCCCCACGCCCGGGCGCGCGCGAACGCGGTCCACCCACGCCTCCAAGTTTGGAATTCCCACGATAGGAACCTTGCTCCACTTCCAGCCCCGCACCCAGGGGTACAAGGCGATATCCGCAATGGTGAACTCGTCGCCGCAGACAAATTTTCGTCCTTCGAGGCGGCGGCTCAGCACACCCATCAGGCGCTGGGCCTCGGTGGCAAAGCGTTTCAGAGGATGGGCCTTTTCGGCGGGATCCACGTCGTCCATATACCGCGTGTAGCTCAGCTTGTTGCCGAATACCGGACCGACGTTGGCGGCTTGCCAGTAGACCCATTGGAGTACATCAAAACGCGGTTCGCGTTCATGGGGGAGCAGCGGGCTGGGGAATTTTTCGCCGAGATACTCGAGGATCGCGCAGCTCTCCATCAAACAGAAGCCCTCATCCTCCAGGGCTGGGATCTTCTGGTTGGGGCCCACCTCGGTGAAGGCCGCCTCGAACTGCTCGCCCTTCATGATATTGATGTATTCCACCTCGAGGTCGGAAAACGGATGCCCGGCATCGCGCAACTCCTCGACCATGATCGACACCTTCCAGCCGTTGGGGGTCGGCGCGGTGAGAAGCCGCATCATTTTTCCTCCATGAAGCGCCGTGAGCCATAAGCACAAAGCACCGCGGGCTGGGCGCCGAGGTGGACGGTCTAGGGAGCCGGCCGGCTGACGGGCTTCTCCAAAGTTCCGAAGAGCCAGTCGTAGAGCATGGTGAGGGTCGCGTAGTTGCCCGAGTTCATATCCACGTGATGCGCCGCGTGGATCGAGGTGATGTAGTCCACCGCCTTGAAGGGAAAGTAAGGCAGGTTCACATAGGTGTGATTCAGCGTATTGAGCTGGGTGAAGACAAGGGTGGCTACTGCCATGGAGACAGCATTCAGGGGACCGCCCGTGAGCAGCGCAATCGCGGGAATCGAGAAGAGAAAAAGAACAAGGCCGATGAACGTTTCGAGCGGGTGGACATAAAGGGCATCGATATAGGTTGGCTTGAGGGCCTGGTGGTGGAGCGAGTGCACCTTGCGAAGAACTTTGCCGTGAAAAATAAAACGATGGGTCAGGTAGTAGAAGAAATCAAAGAACAGAAGAACCCCGACGATGTCCACCGCGTAGCGCCAGAATGGGCGCGCTTCCAAACTGATCGCGAAGGGGAGAACCACGATATAGAAGGCCAGGTTCGTATAGAGCCCCATCTGATTGCTCGCCTTGACCGCCTTTTTGAAGCGCGCCTTGGACAGCTTGGGTCGATCGGCTTCGCGGTTCAACTCGCGCATGCGCTGAAAGGCAGGCACGAGAAAAACCAGCCGTCGCCCCACCATCGTCAGAACAACCAGGGTGACGAAAAATACCAGTGCTGCTTTCCAATCGTAGACCATGTCTCATTTTCCCATGTTTCGACCCGGACAGCGACCCCCCAGCAACCCCCCCAAGGCGCCCCCCAGCCGTTGGTTTCAAAGCCTGCGAAGAACCGCACCTTGGGAATTAAAGAAGAATCCCCCGCAGCCGATCAAAGCGTTTCGTGCCCCGGGCACCTGGCGGCCCTCGGCCTCGCCCCGCAATTGCATGACTGCCTCCCGGATATGCCCCGAGCCGCGAGTGGCCCCCTCGGAGAGCGAGCCACCGTGGGGATTGATGGGAATGCGTCCCCCAATCATCACGCGACCCGCCTTCTCGTCCCAATTCTCCTCGAGAAAGCGCCCTGCCCCGCCCGGCGGGCACCAGCCAAAATTCTCGATCCAGCCCAAAGTGATGATGCTGAACCCGTCGTAGGGGAAAAAAATGTCCATGTCCTCGAGCCAGAGTTCGCTCTTGGCCCGAAGCGATTCGACGACCACGTGCTGGCCGTGGCGGCGCAAACTCGGCAACTGATCTTCATCGTTCGTGCCGACCAGACCCACCGTGGCGGCGTGCACCACAACCGGGCTGGGTGTTATCGCTCGGGCGCTCTCGGTTCGGGTCAGGACGAAAGCATCGGCGCCGTCCACGGGAATGTCCATATCGAGCAAGCAGAGCGGCTCGCGGATCATGCGGGCCTGGAGATAGCCCTCCATGCTAAGCGGCGCCTTCATGACGGCCAGTGGATTGCTGGCCGCGCTCGCCCGGGCGTTCAGGGCCACTCGGCCGAAATCCTCGCGCTGGGCGTCGTACTCGTGGATGTAGCGACTCGCCCAGGCCGCGTAGGCGGCGGCGGCGTTGACCGACTCGGGCGCGGGCACCACGCCCAATGTGTGATGCCTGCGGAAGGGATCCTTGGCCGCCGAACGCGAGTTCCAAGGCAGCCGCGTGTAGGCGAAGTAGAGCAGCACGGCGTTGCACGATCCCGAGAAAATCGCGTTCATGGCGTCCACCAAGGCAAAAATCGCTACGGGGGTGGGGCTCGAAAAATGGGTCACGCAAGGAAGTCCCAATGCCGCGCACATCTCGTTGGGATTCGGCCCGCCCGGCTCGGCGGCTCCCACGATGCCGTCGATGGCCTCGGGTTCCAGGCCCGCATCGCGAATCGCCCGAATCGAGGCCTCGCAAGCGAGGGCCTTGGCCGAGCGGCCGCCGGCATCCCGGCTAAACCCCGTCGACCCCAGGCCCAGGATGGCCACCTCGTCCGCGATCGGGTTGCGAGCCATCAGTCGCTCTTGGCCGGCCGAAACACGGGAAAGGGAGCCCCGAAACGGTCGACCCACGCGAGTTCCACGGCCAAACCGATGCGCACCTCGGGCAGTGGACAATCCACAACGGTGCTCGTAAAGCGAAGCCCTTCCTGTTCGCGCAACTCGACGGCCACCACCGGATGCGGGGCCTTGGCGTAGTCCACGCCGGGCGCCGGCGGACCTTGGTGGAGAAACATGGCCAAGTGAATCACCCCTCGACCCCCAACCTCTGTGGGGGTCAACGAAGAGCACCAGCAGCGGGGGCAGATCGGTTTCGGGGGGTGGTGGAAACGGTGGCAGTCGTCGCAGCGGTTGATGAGCAAGCGCTTTTCGAGCCAACCTCGATACAGATGCTTGCTGTCGTGATCGATGCGCGCGTAGGGGAATCGTTCCACGAGCCCCGCGTCGTCCAACGATTCGTTCACTTGTGGCTCACTCTACGCTCACTCCACCCTTTGCCTACGCTCATCCCAAGCCTACTTCCACGCTTACCCCACCCTTATGTCGTTCGCGACCCGCGTGCTTCAAGGCCCCAGGCCACTCCGTTGGCGACCAGGCGCTCGAAGGCTTCGGTCTCCCAGGGACCCCGAAAGTTCAGGGGAGTAACGCCTTCGGGATCCACACTGGAATCGACGAAGGGCTGGATATTGGTCAACGGCGTGTGGCAGTGACCAAGCGCGAGATAGACCACCGCCCCGGCTCCATGAGTGCGCTCGTAGCCCAGCACCCGGGTTCGGTCGTCGGATCCCGCCGATGTGTCCTCTCCGTACGTAAAACCAAAGGTCCGCGGAGCGGGATCATCGGCGGCCAGATCGGAGGTCGACAGCAAAATCCGACTTTCGTCGGGGGCCTGAATTTCGAGGAGGTACAACTCGTCCATAACATCAAACGCTTCGGGCAGCCCCCGGGTCAGCGGGTGGTCCGAGTCGCGAACGTCGACACGAAATTTTCGGATCGGCGGATGGTTGAGAAAAAACGCGCCGAGAACGCCGTGATGCGCCGCCTTGGACATAGTCCGCCCCGGGCTTCCATCGGGATTGGGCACCGCCCGCCCTCCGCTGGTCCCGTGGAGAGCCAGCCAGCGGCCACCCGCCTGGATCCACTCCGAGAGCGCATGGGATTGGACCTCGTCGGGAAAGGGACCGGCCACGTAGGTGACGATCAGGTCGCAGCCGGGAAGCCAGCTGTCGAGGTCCACGAAATCGTTGGAGACGCTCACCATCGCCCGCTTCTCTTCCTCGAGCAATCGCAGGAGTCTCAAACGAACGTAGTCAATATCGTGCCCCGCCCAGGAGCCTCGGGGGAAACCTCCGGCGACAACGTGGGCGCGAATCGGTGCGGACGAGTCAGTCATGAAACGAACCCTAGCCCGGCTGGCGCAGGTCGTCTCGGGGCAATCTGTGCCCCGAGAACCCCGAGTCGGCAGTGGGCGACCGTCGCCGACCCGGGCACGCCGATCACGACTCCGGGGTGAACCGAACGGGCATCGACTTGATGCTGTTGACTGTACTCGAACGCAAGCGCCGAACGGGTCCGCAGACCTCGATGTCGGGCAACCGGGTCAACAGTTCGGAGAAAACGATTCGGATCTCTGCCCGTGCGAGATTGGCTCCGAGACAAAAGTGCGGGCCCCACCCAAATGCCAGGTGAACATTGGGGTCCCGAGTGATATCGAATTCATCCGGACGGTCAAAAATTTCCGGATCACGATTCGCCGAGGGATAAAACATCACCACTTTCTCATTCTCGGCGATTTTTTGGCCGGCCAATTCGACGTCCCGGGTTGCGGTTCGCCGCATACTGATCACCGGGCTGACGTAGCGCAGGATCTCCTCGGTCGCGCGCGGCAGCAGGGAGAGATCCTGAGCCAACTTCGATCGCTGATCGGGATGCTCGGAAAGCGCGAGCATCCCACCCGAAATCGCATTTCGGGTGGTTTCGTTTCCGGCCAGGATCAGCAGCATGAAGAACATATTGAAGGTCAGCTCGTCCAAGCGTTCGCCATCGACCTCTGCGCCGAGCAACACGCTGGTCAGATCCTCGCGCGGATCGTTTCGGCGCAATTGGGCCAAGTGGCCCGCGTATTCGAACATCTCCCCCATCGCGTCTGCGGCGCCCATTTCGTTCGAAAAATCGGGATCTTCAAAACCGATCATCTGGTTCGACCAGTTGAAGAGCTTGGTCCGATCCTCGACCGGGCAGCCCATGAGTTCGGCGATGACGAGCAAGGGAAGTTCGCTGGCCACGTCGGCGACGAAATCGCATTCGCCCCGGCGGGCCACACGATCGACGATCCCCGCCGAGAGTTCCCGAACATGCCGATCCATCTGCTGAACGATTCGCTTGGTGAAACCCTTGTTGATGAGCTTGCGGAGCTTGGTATGGCGCGGGGCGTCTTGGTTGATCATCCAGAGCCGAAGCTGCGCCATGCGATCCTCGGTCAGGTCGTTGTTCAAGACCGTTCCTCGCTCGGAAGAGAACCGTTCCTGGTCGAGGGATATCTCCACAATGTCGCGATAGCGGCTGACCGCCCAAAAGCCTCGCTGCTCGGTCTGCATGAGATCGGCCACCTGGGTGGACAAGGGTCGCGGCGGCTGCCAGTGCACGGGCTCGTTTTCCCGAAGCCAGCGGAAATAGTCATGCGGGATCGCGCGCTCGAAAGTCGAGGCGTCGTAAAGATCAACGGTTTGCATGGTTGGCTCTCCCGGGGAAAACTTGCGGATCGGTCGAGAGACCATAGGCAAACCAGAAAGTCGGGGCGTCCCCGGGCGCACACCCCGGAATTCGCGAACGACAGCCCTTCATGGCCGGTCGCGGTCCCCCGCTCCACTCGCAGGCGTTGGGGCGCCCAGGCGATAGACCCGGGCAAACCGGTCGCGATAGATTTCCGCGAGCCCCCCCGCGCGGGCCCAGCGTGCCTCCCTCGGCCAGGGCATTTGAACCCCCGGACCCCGGGATTGCTCGGGCTCGATGCCGTCCTCGGTGGGCCTGCGCATAACCAGAAGCAACGCTGCCTCGCTGGCCTCCAACCGCTGGAGCCAAGCCCTTCGACCCGCGCCCGATCTTTCCGCCGGCGAAGCTCCCTCCATGGGCACGTGCACAAGGCGGCGGTCGAGGGCGGCCCCCACGAAGAGATAGAGGAAGTCCAGCTTCGGAGAGGCCGCAACGGCAAGCGGGCTTCCCGGGTGGCTCTCCTCGAGCCACTGGGCAACCGGCGCGAAATAGCGCTGGATGGGAATCGTTTCGGCATGGGCGTGCGCGTACTGGGCATAGCGCTGGTCTTCCCGGTGGCCGAACACGCCGCAAAGAACCACCAGCGCGGCCGCCGCCGGCAGCCATGCCCAAAAACCGCGCGCGCGAATTCGAATCAAGTTTCCCGAAGCGGCCACCCCGACAAGGAAGACCCCGCCCACCAGACCCATTGAAGCCTCGGGCCCCAGGCCGGGCAGACCGAGATCCAGGTGCACAAACGCAAGACCCTGGATCGCGAGCACCGTCGATGCGAAAGCCCAATCGGGCACACCCAGGCGCGAAAGCACCGCCAGACCCGCCGCCGAACCCAGCATCAGGCTGGGCACCGCGAACCGCAAGGAAGTTTTGACGATGTGGGGATCGGTGAACGTGGGAATGCAGAGATAGGTCGCGCCCGCGATCAACATCGCGCCCAACACGAATGCGGCGGCCTCCCGCGACGCAGAACTTTCCTCGCTCCGCCGGTCACTCGGCCCGGCTCCACCCGGACCGGCTCCGCGCAGCCGGGCTGAGCCCAGGCCAACCCCGCCCGAACCCGCGGCACCCAAACCCACAGCACCGACCAGAGCGAGCCCTCCCACCACCCAACTCGCGTGGCCCAGGGTCCACAACTCGCGAGAACTCCCCAGCCAGGCCTCGGTCCAGCCCGGCGCCTGCCAGATCGCGGGCAAGTACCGCCAGAGAGCCAAGCCCCAAAAACCCGGAGGCACTTCGGCCCCCGGGAGAGGGCCAACCGCGAGCGGATAAAAGGGATTGCCCTTGTGGATCAGATTTTCCAAGTACCAGAAGCCGCCGATGGCCAGGGCAACCCCAAGAACCGCAGCCATCAAGACCGCCGACCGTTTTGCCCCTTCGACCCGGAGAAAATGAAAAGCAAGCCAGACCCACACCCAGGCCGCCACCGGGAGCGCGGTGTACTTGCTCCCGCACGCCAGCCCGAGCGCCAAACCCACCAGAACCGCCGACCCCATCGAACTGCCCGGCGGATTCGTCATCCAGCGCAGGCTCAGCCAGATTCCCGCGAACAGGCCGAAATTCAACAACGGCTCGGTCCACGGCGAGGCGCTCAGATTCAAAACAATGGGAAGGCAGGCATAGACGAGGCCCGCCGAAAGCGAAGCCGCGTTGGAGCCCCCCAAGCGACGCGCGATCCCCATCAAGGCCAGCGCGCCCAGACCCACCAGAAACCAGCTTGCCGCGGAAACCAGCAAATCCGCCTTCGCGATCCCCATCAGGTACGCGTAGAGAGCCGATGCTCCAGCGGGGTAGAAGCCCACGAGATCGAAGGGGGCCGGCCAATCCATCGTGTCGATCCGCCCGCTCTCGAGCCACCGGGCGGAACGCACCAGCTGATAGGTCAGGGCATCCCACGCGAGCGGAACCCGCGCGAAAGCCCGAACCCCCAGTGGAGCCGCCAGAGCAACCCCGAGCGACAGCGGAATCCACATGGCCGGCGCGAGCCAGGACTCGCCCTTCGCTTCGTCTGCCCGCGCACGACTTCCCCGGGCGACCAGCAGAACCAGGATCGCGGTTGCCCCCATGAGGGACCCGGGGCTCAGCCACCCGAAGGAACCCAAGAACACGACCCCGCCCGTGGCCAGCCCCAAAGCGATGACGCCAGAAGCGACGGCTCGCTCCCACGAGCGATACCCCAGCTTTTCGGCGATCCGGCCCGCCGACCAAGTCAATGCGCCCACGCCGACCAGTTGGAGGCACACGAAAAGGAACCTGGATGGAGCGAGATCGGCCAACGTGCCTCTTTTCCGTGGACCCTTCGAAAATGACAGGAAAACACAGGGGGATGATTCGTGCCGAACGAGAATAGAGTCTATTGCAGTTCCGTTAGGCCATCTCGGCGGAAGGGTCTTTCGGCGCGAGGCTTACCGGCCATCAGCGCCATGAAACCGCCCCACGGCTGTCGTGTGGGAGCCATGGGAAATCCAACGCCGAGACCGACCAGCCGCCCGTGCTCGGCCTCGAGGTCTTCCACGCTGAACCCCACCCCGGTGTGCACGCCCAGGCGCTTGGCCGGGTCACGGAAGTGTCCGCTTTTTCGCGCGCGGCCGCGAGTGGCTGGCTACCCGGGGTCCATCAGGCTTCGCGCAGCCCAGGCAGAACCTCTGAAGCGAGCAGGCCGAGGGAATCGAAAAGCGCGTCCTGGGGCAGCGCGCCGCTGTCCACGTGGAACAAGTAGCGGTCGAGGCCGCAGGATTGCTTGAAGCCGGCGAGACGGTCGAGAACCTCTTGGGGCCCGCCCACCACCAACGGACCCTCGGTTCGCGATCGATCGAAATCTGCGACGGGAAGGCTGGGCGCCGGCGTGCCCGCGGGCAGGACGGGAGCCAGCCCCCAAGGAAGTAGGTCCTGGGAGACCCAGTTGATGTATTCGCAGTAGCGCGGCGCGTAGCGGGCAGCGGCGGTTTCCAGGTCCTTGGCCACATGGGCGTGGGAGAGCGCGCCCACCCGGGGCGGGCCGAAGCCACGGTCCTGAAAAGTTTCACGATATTTTTCCACCATGGGGGCGAAGGCCGTGGGGGGTTGGATCACGCTGGGGAGCATCAGGGGAAGCCCCAATTCCGCGGCCAGCAGGATCGACTCTTCGCCGAACCCGCCGCCCACCCAGAGCGGCGGGTTCGGATGCTGGACGGGCCGGGGCTGGGCGGTGAAACCCTTCAGGGGCTCGCGGTGCTGGCCCTGCCAATCCGTGTTCTCCTCGCGCCAAAGTCTCAGAACCAGTTCGATGTTTTCCTTGAAGAGCGATCGGGAATCCGCGTAGTCAAAACCCAGATCGCCGTAGGACCGCGCGATGATGCCGCGCGAAACGATCACCTCGGCGCGGCCGTTGGAGAGCACATCCACCGTGGCGTAGTCCTCGGCAAAGAGCACCGGATCGCGAACCGGAAGCAAGGCCGTGGCCGTGCTCAAGCGAATTCGCTCGGTCTTCATCGCAACCGCGGCCAAGAGCACGGCGGGGGACGAAGTGATGTAGTCGCAGCCGTGGTGTTCGCCGACATGAAAAGAGTCGAAGCCCAGAGACTCGGCCTTCTGGGCCAATTCGATGGCCTCCCGGTGGTGTTCCACCGGGCTGCGAAGGCGGCCCGTCATGGCATCCGGGCGATTGTCGCCCAGGGTAATCACTCCGAATTCCATCGGTCCGAGGCTCCTAATGCGACTGAGAATGGGACCCCGCGCGGGGGTACTGGAAAAAACCGATCCTCTTAGCCGTGGTATTTGTTCCAGCCCGCGATGATTTCGTCCATATCATCGGGCCGAAAGAAGACCTCGGGTTGGCTCTTCGCACCCCAGATCGACCACGCGTCATCCATGGGCCAGTCCTCGCGAATCACCCACGCCGCGTCGTCGACGATGCGGTCCATATCCGAAAAGTATTCGAAGAAGGTGCCGCTGGGGTCGCGCAGATACCAGAACATGTTGCCCCCGATGTAGTGCCGACCGGGCCCGGCGATCTGGGTTCCTTCGTGGTCGATCAGGTAACGCGTGGCCGCCGCGCACACCGCATCGATATCGTCGAGTTCGAGCGCGTAGTGGTTGAGGTAGGGAACCGGCGCCGGGGTCATCAACAGGTTGTGGTGGTCCGGAGAGCAGCGCATAAAGAAACCCAGCCCGCCCACGATATCGGAGATGCGAAATCCGAGGCCCTCGGTAAACAGCTTGTGGGAGGCGAGGATATCGCTGGTCCCGACCACCACATGCCCCAATCGCCGGGGCGAGCGCAGCTCGGGTTCCATCATCACACCGGGACGCTTGCCCAGGCGATTGCGTTCCCCCGGCCGGTTGGTTTCGCGTTGGGGCTGGGGGGCGATGTCGGCCACCGCGCACGGCTCCACGACAACCCGCCACTTGTTGACCGGATCGGAAACGCGGAGCTTGCCGTCGCGAGACTCCGAGGCCACCCCGATGCCTTCGAGGTTCTTCGCAATCACCGCCAGATCCTCGTCGCTCTCGCAGGCGACTCGCAGCTCGAGCAATTGCCGATAGGGCGCTTCCTCGATCCCGATCTGGCCCGGTAGCCCTTCGGGCCCCCATCGACGGGCCTCGCCCCTGAAGCCGATTTCCTGGTAAAAACCGTCCAAGGCGATGGGATCGGGAACACCGAGGTCGATTCCGAGCAGCCGGTGCAATGCCAAGGGGCGCTCCTTTTCGCAGATTGGAAATCGCGGGTTGGAAGTTCGCGGATCGGAAGTTCGCGGATCGGAAGCGCAAAACTTAACTTTTTCTAGTCGAATGTCTAGCCCGGGCAACCCAGGAGTGGCACCCTCCACGCACTCGGAAGCCCGTCGGTTGCGGCGCCCGTCCGTCAGACCGGGCGGCAGACAGGCCCGTGGAGACCGAAAACGAAATTGAGCGCCTCCCGATGGGGTGAACTCTGAGAGGTTCAAACCGTGTCCGACTCAGCTCGCAGCAACGTAGCCCCGGCCCTTGCCATCGAACGAATCTATGAAGGCCTGAACGCCCATGCCGGGGAATTCGAGCGACTCGCCCGGGAAGCCGAGACCCAGCGGCGACCGCCCGAAGAACTGGCCACCCTGATGCGAAGGGTGAAAATCCCGCTGGCCAAGGTCCCCCGGGTGCTGGGCGGCTGCGAACTCGCCCCCCACCACCAGATCGACTTCTTCGCCCGCATCGCGTATCTGAATCCCACCGCGGGCTGGCTCGCCTTCAACCAGAGCGGCGTCCTCGGCTTGCTCGGAGCGAACCTACCCGAAGAAGGCGTCGAGCAACTTCTGGCCCCGGGAGCCTGCCCCCTGGTCGCCGCGGTTGCCGCGCCCACGGGCAAGAGCGAGAAGGTCGAAGGCGGCTACCGGGTTTCCGGACGCTGGTCGTATGCCAGCGGCATCACCTGCGCCGACTACGCGTTTTTGATGACGATCTGCGCCGAACCCCTGGAACCGATAGGCGTGGTTCTTCGTCCGGATCAGTACGAACTGCACGACGACTGGAATGTCGCTGCTCTCCAGGGAACGGGCAGTGTCGACGTCAGCGTGGAGGATGCCTTCGTGCCCGACGCGCTGGCGTGTTCTCCCCTGGTCCAACTTCGCGGGGGCTCCCAGTACTCCCGAATCGGTTTTCGGGGCTACGTGGGCGGCGAAAACATTGGGTTCTCGTTGGGCGTAGCCCAGCGCTTGCTCGACGAGATCGCCCGACTCGCCCCCAACAAGAAGCGGGTGCTCGACCCGACACCCGTGGGCGACCGGGGCGCCTTCCAGCAGGAACTCGGCCGCGCCGACGCGACCCTGCGCGCCGCCCGGGCGTACACCATGGACGAACTCGAGCGCGCCGTCACCATTGCCGACACCCGCGATGCGCCGCTCTCGCCCCACGACATCGCTCGGCTGGATGCCTCCATCGGTTGGGCCACGGAAAGCGTGATCCAAGCCGCCATGCGCGTCTTTCCTTACGCGGGTGCGGGCGCCCTTCATCTGTCCAGCCCCATCCAGCGCACATTGAGGGATGTGATTGGCTCGGGCCAGCACATTGTCGCCACCAACGAGACCCTCGACGCGTGGGGAAAGGCGCTGATGGAACCCAGCAAGCAGGCGCAATAGCCCTGGTATTCATTGCTCCGTAGACCAGGACTCCAAAGCCCCGGAATCAAGCGCCATCGCTCCGCCCAGGGCTCACCCCCTGGCAAGCGTATTCAGGAAACCGGCGCGAGCGGGCGCAGGGTCAGCCGGCCAGGGGACTCGTCTGCGGCGATTTCGGCGCTCTGCACCGAGGCGGCCGCGCAGTCCTAAGTGTCGGACAGCGGCTGGCTCCGCGGTTTCGGCCTCCGTGATCCATTCCCGTGCAATTCCTCGACTCTCTCTTCCGACCGCCAACGCTTGGAAGCCTGCCCGGGGGCATGAAGAAGCCATCCGCCATGTCATGAGCATGTCACAAGCGAGTCCTCGCGGGGCGCGAAGCCGTTCACTCGGATTTTTTGAGGGTTTCCATGGAGTTTCGAGGAGTTCCCAGAAGCCGCATACACGCACGACTAAGACACGCACGACTAAGACACGCACGACTAAGACACGCACGACTAAGAAAGGAGATCCATGGCCCTTGAAGCCAGGCGCGATCTTGAGGCACTCAGCCGACACGCGAGTTCCGAGGCGTTGCCATCCCCGCTGCCCGCCATCGATTTCTCCCCGCAGCCGGGCGCACGCGCCCGAAGCCAATCGCTTCCTGGACCCATGAAGAGCCCGCTCTTTCTCCGCAGCGGCCTATCGGCCGACGCTCTTGCCCAAGTGGACGCCCGCTGGTGCATCGCCGACCTCGAGGATTCGGTGCCTGCCCACAAGAAATCGGCCATGCGCCAATGGCTGCGTTCCCTTCTTGAATCCGGCAGTTTTCGCAGTCGCCACCTGATGGTCCGGGTCAACGGTTTCGATCATTCCCCAGAAGCCATCCTGGATCTCCAGACCTGCCTTCACCCGGATATCGATCTCTTGATCCTTCCCATGCTCACCGATCCCGAGGATGTCCTCCGCTTCGATCGCCTGGTTACCCTGCACGAGAAACGACTCGAAATCGAGCCCGGATCCATCGGGTTTCTCTGCCTGCTTGAACGACCGGCGGCAATCCTGAAGGCCGAATCCATCGTAGGCGCCTCGCCGCGGGTTAGAGCCGCGGGCTTTGGCCACGCGGATTTCCTAGCCGAACTGGGCGGCATGGCGAGCGACCAAAGCCTCTCGGCTGCCCGCTCCGCGGTGGTCATGGCCGCACGGGCCCACGGCGTCCCGGCGGTCGCCTCCCCCTTTCTCGATTTGAAAAACCCACGCGGGTTCGAGCGGGAATGCGAAAAAATGAAGGGCTTGGGATTCCACGGCATCTTTGCCATCCATCCAAGTCAGGACGAACCCGCCCGAAGGATTTTTTCCCCCAGCGCCCAGGAAGCCCACGACGCCCGCGAACTGATCGAAGAATTCGCCAAGAGCGGCGGCATCGCGGTGCACAAGGGCAAGATGGTGGGCCCGCCCATGCTGGCCAGGGCCGCGGAAACCGTGAGCCGCAGCGAGCCCGGCCGGCGGCGTTCAGGACCCATCGCGGTGATCCAGGGCCGCGTTCCCCGCTACGGACTCGACCTGGCCACCGCCCGGATCGGCCAGATCATGGAGTGCCCGGCCGAAGTCACCGTCGATGCGGGCTGGAGGACGCTCTGGCAGGCCTCCTTTCCCTCTGCTTCGAGAATTCATTCCAGCGCCGAGTACGCTCGCAACTGGGGACTCGAAGACACCGCCCTGCCCTTCGGGTTGCTCTTGAACTTGACCCTCTGCCTGGCCGTCGAGCCGTTCAGCGAATCCTGCCGACTCCATCTCGGGCTCGAAGACGCCCGGCAAGAGGCCTGCGCGACCC
>LWDU01033775.1_pt1 | contig 16949 bp, 18 predicted proteins | sample 727161 | NCBI WGS metagenome assembly LWDU01 (sample SAMN04566230, study PRJNA314399) | hydrothermal vent metagenome | isolation source: deep sea hydrothermal plume seawater | place: Mexico: Gulf of California, Guaymas Basin | collected 2004-07-11
TCTTATTTTAAAGACTTACAAGATGACAAAGAATTAGTATTCAATTCTTTTGATCAAATAAAAAACTCAATTTTAATACTTATAGAAATATTAAAAAATTTTACTCCAGATAAAAAAAGAATGTATGAATTGGCTAATATTGGTTACACAACATCAACAGATTTAGCAGATTATATTGTTAAATGTTACGGTTTGCCATTTAGAAAAGCATATCAAATAACTTCTAAAATTGTAAATTACGCAGAGTCTAAAAATATAAAATTAAGTGAATTAACTTTAAAAGAGCTAAAAAAAATAGAACCTAAGCTTAATGAAGATGCTTTAAAAGTATTTAACTTAGAAAATTCAATAAAATCAAAAAAATCATATGGCGGTACATCTTTTGAAAATGTCAAGAAGATGATAAAAAAGTATAAGAAAGAATCAAAATGATAAAAAAAATTCTATTAATTATTATTCTTTTAACTTTTGCTGTTTCTTGTGGAAAAAAAGCTGACCCAGAATATAAAGAAAGTAAGATAAATATATTAATCAAAAAAATATAATTTAATGAAATATAAAAAGGGGCACTTTTATATAGAGAATGTTAGTGCTGAAAGAATAGCAAAACAGTTTGACACTCCTTCATATGTTTATTCATACAATAAAATAAAAAATAATATTAATAATTTTAAAAAGAACTTTAAAAATATAAATCCTTTAATTTGTTTTTCAGTAAAGTCTAATTCTAATTTGAAAATCTTAAGTTTAATTAATAAATTTGGATTAGGAGCTGATGTAGTTTCAAAAGGTGAACTGATGATGGCTTTGAAAGCTAAAGTAAAACCAGAAAAAATAGTTTTTTCTGGTGTGGGTAAAACTACGGATGAACTTGAATTTGCAGTAAGTAAAAAAATTTTATTAATAAATACTGAATCAGAAAGTGAAATTATTGAAATTGAAAAAATCGCTAAAAGAAGAAAAAAGAAAATAAATGTTGGTATAAGGCTTAATCCAGATACTGATGCTGAAACTTTAAAAAAAATTTCTACTGGCAAAAAAGAAAATAAGTTTGGTTTAACTGAAAAAAAATTTTTAGAACTTCTTAAAAAATATAATAGCTCAAATTTTGTTAATATTATTTGTTTAAGTGTACATATTGGCAGTCAAATTACTAGTCACATTCCTTATAAAAATATGTTGAATGTAGTTAATAGAATAATTCAAAAATCAAAATATAAATTCAAATATATAGACTTAGGTGGTGGCATGGGAATACAATATGAAAATAATTCAAATAAATTAGATTATTTAAAATATAATAAGCTAATAAAATCTTTTTTAAAAAAAAATAACTCAAAGATAATTTTTGAGCCTGGAAGATCAATTGTTGGAAATGCCGGATATTTAATTTCAAAAATTATATATATAAAACAAACTAATTCAAAAAAATTTGTTATTTTAGATTCTGGTATGAATGATTTAATAAGACCAGCTTTGTATGGAGCAAAACATAATATTATGCCTTCAAAGCTAAATAGAAAAAAAATATCAAAAAAACATGAGTTTGTTGGTCCAATATGCGAAACTACTGACAAATTCTTGACCGTTGATAAGTATCAAAAAATGAATCAAGGAGATATAATTATAATTTGTGATGTTGGAGCATATGGAATGGTTTTAAGTTCTAATTATAACTTAAGACCAAAGCCAGCAGAAATTTTAGTAAATAAATCTTCAACAAAAATTATAACAAAAAGACAAAAGTTAAATAATATTATTTAACTTTTAAATAGATGATTAAAAGAACACTTTTTCTATTTTTTTTTTATTTTGGAATTTTTCCGCAAAAAATTACACTTTATGGTGGTAAAATTCTTGGATTTTGGTCTAAATTTTGTTTAGAAATATTTTTATCAACAAAAGTGATAGTTAAAGGAAAAGAAAATATTTTAAGTAATGAAAAATTTTTTATTGCAAGTGCTCATCAATCACAATTTGAAACATTTTTCCTACAGTCATTGTTTAATTCGCCAGTTTTTATTCTAAAAAAAGAATTATTAAGAATACCAATTTTTGGATGGTATTTAAAAAAAATAGGATCTATATCAATTGATAGAAATAAAATTACTAAAGAAAATTTAGGTTTTTCAGATCAAATAAAAAACCACACAAATAATTCAAATAGACCAATAATTATTTTTCCTCAATCTACTCGAGTTGATGTATTGGATAGGTCGTCTTTTAAAAAAGGGGTTAAAAGAATTTATGAAGAGCTAAATATTTTCTGTCAACCTGTGGCGCTTAATTCTGGAAGTGTGTGGCCAAAAAATGGAAAATTAAAACCAAACAAAACATTAACTATCTCAATTTTAGATCCTATAAAACCAGGTATGAATCCAGATGAATTTATAAATATGCTTCAAAAAAATATATATGAAGAGATTGATAAAATAATTTAACCTTTCATTGGCATTACAACAAAAATACTATCAAAGTCTCCTGGATCTTTAATCAGTGCTGGAGAGCCAGTATCTTTAAAATAAATCTCTATATGATCGCCATCAAGTTGGGAAGCTACATCAATTAAATATCTAGAATTAAAACTTATATCTAAATCATGATCAAACTTAACATTTAAGCTTTCTTTTCCATCCCCGCTATTTGTGTTGTTAACTGAAAGTTCTAGAATATCTTTTTTTAAACTAAATTTCACTCCGTCTTTCTTATCTAGAGATACTGAAGCAACTCTATCAACAGAATCCAAAAATGATTTTAAATCAACTTGAAGTTTTTTTTGATTTTCTTTTGGTATAACTTGAACATAATTTGGAAATTTGCCATCAATTAATTTTGAAATTAAAATACTATTATTTAACTCAAATTTTATTTTTGACTTTATATTAGAAATTTTTACATCCCCTTCATAATCTTCAAGCAAAGAACAAAGTTGAAAAATAGTTTTTTTAGGCAAAATTACAGGTTCAAAATCTATTTTTTCATTTAATCTAACTTTAGAAATAGACATTCTATGACTATCAGTTGCAGCAGAAGTTAAAAAAAATTTATCATCTATTTGTGTTTGGTGAAAAAAAATACCACTTAAATAGTGTCTAGTTTCATCATTAGAAACTGAAAACTTACACTTGTTAAGAAGTTTAAGTAAATTTTTTGAATTAATAGAAAATTCATTTTTATTAAAATCTTCATCGGTTAAAGGAAATTCGGTTGCACTTATACAATTTAAATTAAAATCTGATTTTTCTGACTCTAAGTGTATTTTATTTTCTCCAACACTTGAAAAGTTAATTTTTTTTCCTGAAGAAAATTTTCTTACTATATCATACATAATTGAAGAGGAAGTTGTAGTTTTTCCCTCTTCTAATATTTCAACATTTGATATTTTGTGAATAAAAATTAAATCTAAATCTGTAGCTGTAATTGTTAGCTTTGAAGATGATGCATCTAATAATACATTTGATAATATTGGTAGTGTGCTTCTTTTTTCAATTACACCTTGACAATAATTTAAAGATTTTTGGAGATCTTGTTGATTTAAATTAAATTTCATTTTCTTTGTTATATAGAATTTTATTTTTCAAATTGTCTATATTTGAATTCAATTCTTTGTCTTCATGTCTTAATCTTTCGATTGTTTTTACTGAATGAATAACGGTTGTATGATCTCTATTTGAAAAAGACCTTCCGATTTCAGGTAAAGATTTTGAGGTAAGTAATTTTGCTAAATATATAGCTGTTTGTCTGGGTCTAACCAAGTATCTAGATCTTCTTGCTGATAACATTTCATTTTTACTTATTTTGAAAAATTGACAAACAATAGTCTGAATTAAATCTATTGTTACTTTATTTTCTGACAAATTTAATAGATCTTTAAGAATTGCTTTAGTTTCTGCAAGAGTAGGTAGTTTATTGTATATTCTGGAAAATGAAACTATCCTATTTAATGCACCAACTAATTCTCTAATGCTTGTATTTATTTCTGAACTTATAAATTTTTGAATTTCTTCTGAAACATTTAATAAAATTGATTGATTTAATTTTAGTTCATCTATTTTAGCTTTAACAATTTTATACCTTAATTCATAATCAGGGTTTTGAATGTCTACAACTAATCCTCCTGCAAATCTTGATTTTATTCTTTCTTGTATTCTTGATAATTTGTTTGGTGCTCTATCAGCAGAAACTATTACTTGTGATCCCTTATCGATAAGTGCGTTAAATGTATGAAAAAACTCTTCCTGCATAGCTTCTTTGCCATTCATAAACTGAATATCATCAATTAATAATATATCTGTGTTTCTAAAATAATCTTTAAATTTCACCATTTCATTAGCTTTAATTGATTTTACAAAGTGATACATAAATCTTTCTGCCGAAATAAACATAATTTTTTTTTTAGATTTTAAATTTAAACCAATTGCATTTAATAAGTGAGTTTTGCCCATACCCACTCCTCCATACAAATACAAAGGATTATAATGAGAAAGATCTTCTGAGACTTTTTTGGATGCTTCGAATGCCAATTTATTACTTGGTCCAATTATAAAATTTTCTAAGTTTTTATTTGGATCGATTCTATTATATTGAAAAAAAGAGTCTTTTATAAATGAAATATTTTGATTACCATTTTTATTTTTTTGAGTTTCAATTATTTGATTTTCTAAATCAATTACTTCTTTTTTTTGATCATTAATCGAAAATTCTATTCTCGAAATTTCTTTTCTATGTGTTTTTACTATCTGTAAAATTTGATCAAGATATCTTGATGTTATCCAGTCTCTAATAAATCTTGTAGATACTGAAATTAATATATAATTGTTAAATTCATCAATAAAATCAATTTTTTTTAGCCAAGACTCATAAATATCATTTCCTAATTTTTCTTTCATGTCTAGCTGGATTTTTTTCCAATCTAATTTTTTTATAGAAAAGTTTTCTGATTTTTGGGTTAAAATATTTTTCATTGCGGAAAAAACTAGTTAATGCCTAAACAAATCTTATGCAATAGGTTATTTTGTATTTTTAAAAAAAAATAAAATTTACAAGTGTATAAATCTCAGATTGAATTTTTTTAATTAAAAAAAATAAAATTAAAAATTAAAATTAAAATTTTAAAAAATTTTATACCAGATATGGTATCCATAAAAAAAAAATACCAATTAAAGTGATTATTAGAAGTTGTAAAAAAAATTAATATAAAATTTAAAAAAAATTTTTATATTTTATTCTACCTTAAGTTGCTAAAGAGAATTAATTTTCTTCGTTATTCTTGAAATATTTCTTGACGCGTTTTCTTTTTTAATTATGCCAGTTTTTGCAATTTTCATTAATTCTGAATTCAATATAGAATTCATTTTTTTTATTGCATTTCTAAATCTGCTTTTTCTTGATTTATTAACAGTTGTCTGCCTAGATATTCTTCTTATTCTTTTAATTGCTGATTTTGTATTTGCCATACACGCGATGGTATAGCTTGTGAATTAAAAACGGTCAATAGCATAATTGATTACTTTTGACAGGATTTACAAAAAAAGGATGATCTATTAGATATGAACATCTTAATTATTTTACCTTTACAGTTTTTTTTAAGGCAATATTTATTTTCTCTATCATAAACTTTAAATTTATTTTGAAATGAACCTGAAATTCCTTTTGCATTTTTAAAATCTCTTATTGAAGAACCTCCAAATTTAATAGCTAAATTTAGGACTAATTTTGAATACTTTATTAATTTTTTAATTTCTTTACTGCTTAATTTTTTTGCTATCTTAAAAGGATTAATTTTACTATAAAATAATATTTCATTTGCATAAATATTTCCAATCCCTGAGACAAAATATTGATCTAATAAAAAATTCTTAATATTTTTTTTTTTATCAATAAGTTTATATTTTACATATTTAAAATTAAATTTTGAAGAAATTGCCTCAGGTCCAGATCTTTGAAAATATTTTTTAAGTTCTTTTTTATTTTTTAATAATTTAAAAAAACCAAATCTTCTTGGATCATTATAAATGATAGTAAAATTAGAAAATTTAATTTTAACATGATTATGTTTTTTTGGTAAAATTTTAGAATTATAAAAGCTTAAATTAGTTATTTTTTCTTTTTTTTTATAATTAATTAAATGCAAAGTTCCTGACATTCCCAAGTGTATCAAACAATAATTAAGGTTATCTAAAGTTAAAATGATATATTTTGAAAATCTAGAAACATTAGTTATTGATCTACCCTCTAAAAGATTTTCGAAATTTTTTTGAATTTTAAACCTTAAATCTCTATTAGTAATAATAATTTTTTTAATTTTTTTATAGTTAACCTTATTTTTAAGTGATCGCTTTACTATTTCTACTTCTGGCAATTCTGGCATTTAAGATTATATTATTATTTTAAATAAAATATTAAACTATGAATCAAATTCTCCAACAAAAAAAGGGTTTAGTTAAAGGTGTATTTAACAAAGTCTTTAAAAAATATGACTTAATGAATGACTTAATGTCATTGGGAATTCATAGAATTTGGAAAAAAAATTTAATTCAAATGATGAATCCTTCCAACAAGAAAAAGCTTATAGATGTTGCTTGTGGTACTGGGGATGTTGCTAAATTATATTTGGAAGCTACAGATAATAATTCAGCAATTTTGTGTGTCGATCCAAACATTAATATGATTAAAGAATGCAAGGAAAATTTAAAAAAATATAAAAATATAAAATGGAAAGTTTGCAGTGCAGAAAGATTAAATGTTCCGGATAGTAGCTTTGATTTTTATACTATAAGCTTTGGTCTTAGNNGAAATAGTAGTGGGTGAAAAAAAACCTTATGAATATTTAGTAAAAAGTATTGAAAATTTTATAAGTCAAAAACAACTTATTGAAAAAATGGAACAAAGTAATTTTAAAAATTGCGAATATAGAAATCTAAGTGGTGGAATAGTTGCAATACACTCAGGCTGGAAAATATAATGATAAAAAAATTATTTATCTTATTTAAAATTGCAAGAAAACTAGCTTTGTCAGATGCTCTAAAAGTTATTTCTAAATTTCACCAACCTCCGCTTATAATTAAAATTTTTTTAGGTTTATTTTCAATTTCTTTTTCTAAAAATAACTATCAATCTAATAGGTTAACTAGTGAAGAAAAATTATGTGCTTCTATACAAGAGATGGGAACAACATTTATTAAGTTGGGTCAGTTTTTATCTACAAGACCTGATATTATTGGAGAAGACTTATCAACACAACTTGAAAAGCTACAAGATCGTTTGCCTCCATTTTCAACTTATGAAGCCAAAGAAATAATTAAAAAAAATCTAGGAAACGAAATATTTGATTCAATAATCAATTTCGGCGAACCTATTGCGGCTGCATCTATAGCTCAAGTCCATAAAGCTCAAATAAATGATGATGGTATTGTAAAAGACGTAGCCATTAAAATTTTAAGACCACATATCAAAAAAACTTTTAATGATGAAATTGATGCTTTGATGTTGTTGGCATATTTAATTGAAAGTTTAATTTCTAAAACAAAAAGACTAAAACTTGTAGAAGTGGTTTTTTTGCTAAAAGAAATTACTAATCATGAAATGGATTTAAGATTTGAAGCAGCAGCCGCAAATGAATTTTCTGAAAACACAAAAAATGATGCAGGTTTTCATGTTCCTAAAATTTATTGGAATTTTACAAGTGAAGAAATTTTAACTTTAGATTGGATTGAAGGAATTTCTATAAGAGAAAAGGAAATTTTGAAATCTAAAAAAATAAATATAGAAAATATTGCTACAGATATAATTCAACATTTTTTAAGACATGCTGTAAGAGATGGTTTTTTCCATGCGGATATGCATCAAGGAAACCTATTTATAGATGACAATGGACAAATAATACCAATTGATTTTGGAATTATGGGAAGAATGGATAAATTAAATAGACGTTATTTAGCAGAAATACTTTATGGATTTGTTCAAAGGGATTACAAAAAAGTTGCAGAGGTACATATTGTAGCTGGATTAGTTCCTGGTAATGTTCATGTTGATGAATTGGCTCAAGCATTGAGATCGATAGGAGAACCTATTTTTGGACAATCTGTTAAGAATATTTCCGGTGGAAGATTACTAAAACAATTATTTGATGTTACTGAAAAATTTAATATGCAAACTCAACCTCAGTTATTACTTTTACAAAAAACAATGGTTGTAGTTGAAGGAGTGGCTAGAAAACTAAACCCTAATACAAATATTTGGGAAACATCAAAACCAGTTTTAGAAAAGTGGCTTAAAGAAACCAAAGACCCAATTAATAATTTAACTGACACTTTAAAAGATTCCGCTGAAGTACTAAAAAAACTTCCTGAACTTCCAAAAATAATGGATAAAGCAAACCAAGCTTTAACATTCATGGCTAGTGGAAAAATACCTCAGGGATCTAATTCTTTTTCTGCATTAAATGAAAAAAAAGTAGAAATGAAATCGTTTAGAAATCAAAGTATTATTGGATTATTATTGCTTGTATTTCTAGGAATCATAGTATTTTAATCTGCCAATGAAAAATTTAAATGGAAAAAAAATTTTGTTAATTATATGTGGCGGTATTGCGGCTTATAAGAGTTTAGAGGTTATTAGACTTTTAAGAAAGAATGGCTCAAGTGTAAAAACAATTCTTACAAATAATGCAAAAAATTTTATTACACCACTATCAGTAGCATCTTTATCGCAAGAAAAAGTTTATACAGATTTATTTAATTCAGATAATGAATCTGAAATGGACCATATTTCATTATCAAGATGGTCAGATTTAATTTTAATAGCCCCAGCAACTGCAAATACTATTTCAAAAATTAGTTTTGGATTATCAGATGATTTAGCCTCTACTGTTGTTTTTGCTTCTGATAAAAAAATCTTTATAGCGCCTGCAATGAATATAAGGATGTGGGAACATCAATCAAACAAAGAAAATTTAAAAAAATTAATAGATTTTGGTCATGAAATAATTGGCCCTGAAACTGGTGAAATGGCTTGTGGCGAATACGGAATGGGAAAATTGTCTGAACCAGTAACAATTATAAATCATATAAACAACTATTTTAAAAAATTAGAAAATAATAAAAAATTTAAAGCACTTGTAACTGCGGGACCTACTCATGAATATATTGATCCTGTAAGATTTATATCAAATAAATCTAGCGGAAAACAAGGTTATGAAATTGCAAGATCTTTAAGTGAAAATGGGTTTGATACCACTTTAATATCAGGACCAACAAATTTAAATCCAATTAAAGGTGTAAATTTAATAAAAGTTAAATCAGCTGATGAAATGTTAGAAGCAACTTTAAATAATCTTCCAACAGATGTCGCGATTTTCTCAGCGGCAGTTGCAGATTTTAAAGTAAAAAATAAGGAAAAAGAGAAAATAAAAAAAGATAAAATTTCAGAACTCTCTTTAGAAAAAAATACTGATATTTTAGGACATATTTCAAATCACAATTCACTTAGACCAAAACTAGTTGTTGGTTTTGCAGCAGAAACAAATTCTCTTAAAAATAATTCTTTAAAAAAATTATCTGAAAAAAATTGTGATTGGATAATTGCTAATGACATATCAAAAAACGATATAGGCTTTGAGTCAGACTTCAATAAAGTTTCTATATTCTATAAAAATAATTCTGAAGAAAACCTTCCAAAAATGAGAAAATCAAGTCTTGCTAATGAAATAGTTAATAGAATAATTTCTCAATTAAATTAATGGTTAAGGTTTTAGTTAAAAGACTTAATTCTAAAGTTAAACTACCTGAATACAAAACTAACGGGTCATCAGGCTTGGATTTGATGGCGTTTATCGATAGACCAATAAAAATTGTACCTAATACTTTAGAATTAATCCCAACAGGTTTGTCTATTGCAATACCAGAAGATTTAGAAATACAAATAAGACCTCGATCAGGTCTTGCTGCAAAATCTAGCATAGGTGTATTAAATGCTCCCGGAACTATTGATAGTGATTATAGAGGTGAGTTAAAAATAATATTATTTAACCATGGAAGTAAAGATTTTATTGTAAACAACAATGATAGGGTAGCCCAAATGGTTTTAACACCAGTTATAAAAATGGAGCTTGAAGAAGTAGATCTATTGCCAAAAACTATAAGGGGATCGGGTGGCTTTGGATCAACTGGTAAATGAAAAATATTCTTAATAAAAAATTTGTTGAGAGATATTCTAGACAAATAGTTTTAAAAGATGTTGGTCCAACAGGACAAAAAAAAATAATAAAATCAAAAGTTTTAGTTGTAGGAGCAGGAGGATTAGGTTGTCCTGTAATTGATTACTTAAGTAGAGCAGGCGTTGGCAATATTGGTATTATTGATGATGATAAAATAAATATTTCTAATATTCATAGACAATCATTATATGACTCTAAAGATATAGGTAAGTCTAAAGTTATAGTTCTAAAAAAAAAAATTAATTTAATTAATCCATTAGTTAAAATAAAAATTTTTAAAGAAAGAATTGAAAAAGAAAATATTGAAAAAGTATTTAAAAATTATGATTTTATTGTTGATGGGTCTGATAATTTTAAAACTAAATTTTTACTAAATAAATATTCATTAAAATACAAAAAAATTTTAATTGTAGGTGCAATTAGTAAAATGGATGGACATGTTTTTACTTTTGATTTTAAAAATAAAACTAATCCATGTCTAAAATGCTTTTATCAAACAGAACCTGCGGATGAGATATTAAATTGTGAATATGAAGGCATATTAGGGCCTGTAGCAGGTATGGTTGGTAATATTCAGGCTATAGAAGTTTTAAAAAAAATTTTGAATCTTGGTAAACAATCAAACCAAAAAATATTAATTATAGATTTATTAAATTTAAATTTTAGAAAAGTAGAATTTAATAAAAAGAAAAATTGTATATGCAAAAAATCTTAATTATTTTATTTTTATTATTAATTCCTTCAAATATTATTTCTGATGAAATAAATTATTTTGTTTCATTAAAATATAATAAAGTCCATGTAAGATATGGTCCTAGTTCAAATTCTCCAATTAAATATATTTATAAAAAAAAATATTTGCCCTTAAAAGTTATTGATAAAAAAGAACATTTTAGAAGGATAATTGATTTAAAAAAAAATAGTGGCTGGATACATATATCACAGTTAAAAAAATCTAAATCTTTAATTGTAACATCAGAAAAAATTTTATTTAAAAAGCCAACTAAATACTCAGAACCATTGGCAAAATTAGAAAAGGGTAGATTAGTAACTATAAAAAAATGTAAGTTAAATTGGTGCAAGATTGAGTCCGGCAATTACTCTGGGTGGATAGAGACAAAAAACGTTTGGGGAATTTAATTAACTCTTATTTTAAATCAAAACGATCTAAATTCATAACTTTTGTCCAAGCAGACACAAAATCAGTGAGGAACTTAGATTTGGAATCTTCAGAAGCATAAACTTCTGCTATTGCTCTCAATTGAGAATTTGATCCAAATATAAGATCAGCACGAGTGCCAGTCCATTTAACTTTATTTGATTTACGATCTCTTCCTTCAAATAAAACCTCTTCTTTAGAAGTTTCGTTCCATGTTGTTTTCATATCAAGCAAATTAATAAAGAAATCATTTGTAAGTGTACCTGGTTTTTTTGTAAACATGCCGTGTTTGGAGCCATCAAAATTTGTGTTTAATACACGCATACCACCAACTAGAACTGTCATTTCAGGCGCAGTAAGTTTCATTAATTGTGCTCGATCAACTAACATTTCTTCAGCTGTTACAGTAGGTTTGTTTAATGATCCATTAATTTTTTTTATAATATAGTTTCTAAAACCATCTGCTTTTGGTTCAAGTAAACCAAAAGAATATGTATCTGTTTGTTCTTGAGATGCATCTCCACGACCTGGTGAAAATGGAACTGTTATCTTTTGCCCAATATTTTTAGCAGCTTTTTCAATTCCAACACAACCGCCTAGAACTATCAAATCGGCTAACGAAACTATTTTTTTTTTAGTATTAAATCCTTTTTGTATCTTCTCCAAAGTTTTAAGCACCTTAGACAATTCATGTGGATTATTAACTTCCCAATCTTTTTGTGGCGCAAGCCTAATTCGTGCTCCATTAGCTCCACCTCTCTTATCTGAGCCTCTAAAAGTTGATGCTGATGCCCAAGCTGTAGAAACTAACTGAGAAACAGAAAGTCCTGATTTTGATATTTTTCCCTTAAGAGTATTAACATCTTTGTTTTTAAGTTTATATTTAACTTTCGGTATAGGGTCTTGCCAAATTAGTTCTTCTTTGGGAACTTCTGAACCCAAATAACAAGCACTAGGTCCCATATCACGATGTGTAAGCTTAAACCAAGATCTCGCAAATGCGTCTGCAAATTCATCAAAGTTCTCATGAAAACGTTTTGATATTGGTCCATATTTAGGATCCATTCTTAAAGAAAGATCTGTGGTTAGCATCATCGGAGGATGTTTTTTAGAAGGATCATGCGCGTCAGAAACAATATTAATACCAGCTCCATTTTGCTTCGGTTTCCATTGATGTGCTCCTGCTGGACTCTTTGTTAATTCCCACTCATGACCAAATAATAAATCAAAATAACCATTGTCCCATTTTGTTGGATTAACAGTCCACGCTCCTTCGAGACCACTGCTAACAGTGTCAGCGCCTATACCAGTTCCAAAATTACTTGTCCAACCTTTGCTTTGTTCTTGAATTTTTGCACCTTCAGGTTCGGGACCTTTGTGTGATTCAGGAGCAGCACCATGAGATTTTCCAAAAGTATGTCCACCAGCTATAAGTGCTACTGTTTCATAATCATTCATCGCCATACGACCAAAAGTTTCACGAATATCATGAGCCGCTAAAAGAGGATCTGGATTTGCATCAGGACCTTGCGGGTTTACATAAATTAACCCCATATGAGATGCGCCTAAAGGATTCTCAAGATCTCTTTTACCACTGTAACGATTAACACCAAGCCATTCTTTTTCTGATCCCCAATAAATATCTTCTTCTGGCTCCCAAATATCTTCTCTTCCTCCTCCAAAGCCAAAAGTTTTAAAGCCCATTGACTCCAGAGCTACATTTCCAACCAAAATGAAAAGATCGGCCCACGAAATTTTTTTACCATATTTTTTCTTAATGGGCCAAAGTAACAATCTTCCTTTATCTAGATTAACATTATCTGGCCAACTATTTAATGGCGCAAAACGTTGATTGCCAGCCCCAGCACCACCACGTCCGTCGCCAGTCCTATAAGTGCCTGCTGCATGCCATGCTAATCTAATAAAAAGTCCTCCGTAATGACCATAATCAGCTGGCCACCACTCTTGTGAGTCAGTCATCAATTTATGTAAATCTTTTTTTAATGATTTAAAGTTAAGTTTTTTGAATTCTTTTGCGTAATTAAATTTTTTGTCCATAGGGTCGACTAGAGAGGAGTGTTGACTTAAAATTTTTAAGTTTAAACTATTTGGCCACCAGTCCCTATTTGAGCCACCTCTACCTGTCGGAAACTTTGGAGGTGTGCCTGCTCCTGTAAATGGACATTTTGATTGTTCACTCATTTAATGATAAATTTATAACAATTCCAAAATGAATAGTATATTGTAATATCGACGAATAAAGTATTAAAGATCTATATTTATGGAAAAAAAATCATCCTATAACTATGAAGAACTAATAAACTGTGGGAATGGTAAGCTTTTTGGCCCTGGAAATGCAAAATTGCCCCTTCCTCCAATGCTGATGTTTGACAGAATAACTGAAATTAGAGAAAATAGCGGTATATTTAATAAAGGCTCAATAAAAGCTGAACTAGATATTAAAGAAGGATTATGGTTTTTTGACTGCCATTTTAAAGAAGACCCAGTAATGCCTGGTTGTTTGGGTTTGGATGCAATGTGGCAATTGGTTGGATTTTATTTAGGATGGCTAGGTAATCCTGGAAGAGGTAGGGCATTAGGAGTAAACGCCGTAAAGTTTACTGGTGAAGTATTAAAAAATGTAAAGACGGCTACTTACGAAATTGATATGAAAAAAATACTAGCTAAAGAAGGAACAACAGTTGGTTTGGCAAATGGTGTTTTATTAGCCGATAGTAAAAAAATTTATAGTGCTGAGAATTTAAAAGTAGGGTTGTTTAAATAATGAAAAGAGTAGTTGTAACTGGTATTGGAGTTGTATCTTGTTTAGGAAACAATCAAGATGAAGTTTATCAATCTTTATTAAACTCAAAATCTGGAATTACATTTTCTGAAGAATATAAAGAATATAACTTAAGAAGTAATGTTCACGGTAAACCAAATATTAAAATTGAAGACCATGTTGATAGAAAGTTTATAAGATTTATGGGTCCTGGCTCAGCATATAATTATATTGCTATGGCTGAAGCAGTTAAAGACTCTGGACTAGAAGAAAAAGATGTAAGTAATGTTTCAACAGGAATGATTATGGGATCTGGCGGACCATCAATTCAAAATGTTATTTTAGCAGCTGACAAAACACGAGAAAAAAATCCAAAAAAAATGGGTCCATTTATTGTCCCAAGAACTATGTCTAGTACCGCTTCTGCTACACTGGCAGTACCATTTAAAATTAAAGGTGTTAACTATACAATTAGTTCTGCATGCGCAACCAGCGGACATTGTATTGGAAACGCAATGGAACTAATTCAACTTGGAAAACAAAACATTATGTTTGCTGGAGGAAGTGATGAGGTTCACTTTGCAATGACAGCAATGTTTGATGCAATGACTGCCCTATCATCAAAATATAACGACACTCCAGAAAAAGCTTCAAGACCATATGATAAAACTAGAGACGGGTTTGTAATATCAGGAGGTGGAGGTGTTTTGGTTCTAGAAGAGTATGAGCGAGCAAAAGCAAGAAGTGCAAAAATTTATGCTGAATTAACTGGTTATGGAGCAACTTCTGATGGATACGATATGGTAGCACCTTCAGGTGAAGGAGCTGTGAGATGTATGAAAATGGCTTTAAGTACGAGTAAAAATAAGATTGATTATATAAATACACATGGAACTTCAACTCCAGTTGGAGATATTACAGAGCTAAAAGCTGTTGGGGAAGTTTTTAAAGATAATATACCTAAAATAAGTTCTACAAAATCTCTTTCAGGTCACTCTTTAGGAGCAACTTCGGTACATGAAGCAATTTATAGTTTGATTATGATGAAAAATAATTTTATTTCAGCTTCTATAAACATAACTGACATGGATGATGAAGCAAAAAAATATCCAATAGTTATGTCTAATAGTTTTGGATTTGGAGGAACTAACGCAACTTTAGTTTTTGAAAAGGTTTAATTTATGAGCTTAATGAAAGGTAAAAAGGGATTGATTATGGGAGTTGCTAATGAAAGATCTATTGCCTGGGGAATTTCTCAAAAGTTAGCTGAAGCTGGAGCAGAATTAGCATTTACCTACCTGGGTGATGCTTTAAAAAAAAGAGTAATTCCTCTAGCGGAAAAATTAAATTCAAATGTAACATTTAGTTGCGATGTTGAAAATAAAGAGGAAGTGATAAAACTTTTTGAAGATATAAAATCAAAATGGGGTCAAATTGATTTTGTTGTTCATGCAGTTGCCTTTTCAGATAAATCAGAATTATCAGGAGAATATTTAAATACTACTAGAAAAAATTTTTTAAGAAGTATGTTAATTTCATGCTTTTCATTTACAGAAGTTGCAAAAGAAGCCTCTAAATTAATGAATAAGGGCGGAAGCATGCTTACTTTAACTTACGAGTCTAACAAAGCTATTCCAAATTATAATGTAATGGGTGTTTGTAAGTCAGCACTTGAAGCGAGTGTTAAATACCTTGCAAGAGATCTGGGAGCAAAAGGAATTAGAGTCAACGCAATTAGCGCTGGACCAATTAAAACCCTAGCAGCTTCAGCTATTGGAGATGCAAAATTCCTTTACAAATGGAATGAAGACCATTCCTTTTTAAAGAGAAACGTAGACATACATGATGTTGGAAATTCAGCTTTATATTTATTAAGCGATCTAGGAGGTGGTGTTACTGGTGAAATTCACTATGTAGACGCTGGATATAATAAAGTAGGAATGCCAGACCCTAAAAATATTACCTAAAATTCAGCATCTCATTATTATGTCAAAAAGATACAGTGGCAAATCATTCAAAGACACAAGTGTAATGAAAAAACCTAAACTTTCTTTAAAAGAAAAATTAAAAAAGAAAAAAAGAAGAATAAATAAAAAGGCGTTCTGTTGCTAGGTGCCTTTAGGCTTATGATAGAATTGTAGCTATTGTCAACAAAACTAGAGTTAGAGACCAAGAAGAAAAAAATAAAATTTTTGCCATATATTAATGTTTGTTTGTCCGGTTATTTTCTTCATCATCAAACCACATAGAAGTATTGCTTAATGCATAAAATCCAAAGAAAGTATTATATGTATTCATGACGTGCTTTTAAAAGCTAATTTTGTTTAAAATGTGTTCAACACATTTGAAAGAGAAAACTTTTTTGTCGCAGGATCATTGGGGCAGAAATTAAATATTATAAACTTTTTTTAATTTCTACCCAAATGTTTTGAAATTTTTTGAAATATGATTAAGCTTTTTGCAGATTAACTGCGGAAGGACCTTTTTCACCGTTCTCAACTTCAAATGTTAGCGCATCACCTTCGTTTAACTCAAAACCCGCAGCTTGAGCTGCCGAAGAATGTACAAAAACATCTTTTTCTTTATCTTCTCTTTCAATGAAACCATATCCTTTGGTTACATTAAACCATTTAACTTTTCCGTTTATACTCATTTTATTTTCTTTCTTTTTCGTTTAACTTTATTGTTAGAAAAAACTAACAACAATTTACCTTTAAATTGATTTAAAAAGAAATGTCAAGTTAATATAAACTATAAAAGAGGAGTTCTGTTAGCCAGATGCCATTAACTAA
>LWDU01039618.1_pt1 | contig 16948 bp, 20 predicted proteins | sample 727161 | NCBI WGS metagenome assembly LWDU01 (sample SAMN04566230, study PRJNA314399) | hydrothermal vent metagenome | isolation source: deep sea hydrothermal plume seawater | place: Mexico: Gulf of California, Guaymas Basin | collected 2004-07-11
GGCAGACGGTGGTCGAAGGATTGGTGGTGTCGCCGGCGCCGAGGCGCTATATCCAGTTCCGGGTGCTGATGGCGGAGCCGGGAACGGTGATCAAAGAATTGTTTTTCGAGTATGTCGAGCAACCGCTGGTCGATGTGTTGCGAGCTGAAGTCAGTCCATTGGTGGTCGACGCGGGGGTGGAGATCCAATTTACATTGTCCCTGGAGGTTCAGCTCAATCCGGGGCGCGGCGACACGGGTTTCCGCTATTTGCAGGTTAGGACCCCAGCGCTGGTAGGGATGGTGGAACGGGTGTTGGTAGACGACGAGGAGGTAGTTTTTACACCGACCTACGATGGCGAGGGTTTTACGGTCGACATCTGGCAACGGATAATCCAGTCGGGGACTTTTGTCCAGGTGATCTTCAACGCGGCTATTTTGCGCGATGGGACTGCGTTCGAGGTTCGGGCTTTGGATTTGCGGCCGGAGGCCGACGGCATAGAGTCGGTCTACCAAACGGCGAGCCCGGCGGATGTGGACCCTTTTTCGGTCGGCGGCGAACTGGTAGTGCGGCTCAATCAGGACGATCTGGGGTTGCTCGACGCGCTGACGGTGGAACAGTCGGTGCTCACGCCGAATGGTGACGGCGTCAACGACGTCTTTGCGGTGGCATACAATCTGCTCAAGCTAACGCGGTCGGCACCGGTCTTTTTTCAGATCTTTGATTTGGGCGGGCGGTTGCAGATCGAAGGGGTGAGCGAGGATCGGCACGGGCGTTTTACCCGGCTGTGGCGCGGGTTGGATGCGCGGGGGCAGCGGGTCGAGCCGGGCTTGTATATTTACAGAGTTAAGGTTGAGGCGGATGTGGGGGTGGCGAGCCGGCAGGGTGTGGTGCAGGTTGCGTATTGACAATGGGCCAAAGTGTTGATGGGTTAGAGCGCTTCTTAGATGAGCGGTTTGATAAAATGAATAGAGCGAATGACTTCTTTGCAACCGATGGCTTTGTGGAAGGCTTCGCTGGTCTCGTTGTCGAGTTCGCAGTCGCTGGCGATTGTTGTATAACCTTGAGACAGCGCGTGCGCGGCTAAGGTGTCGACGAGTACTGCTCCAACTCCACGGCCTGGTTGCTCGGTGCACGACATAAAGCCCTTCGACATAATCCGACCACAATTCAGCTTCCAAAAAACCGGCCGTGCCGGCGTCGTGACGCGACTGATATGCGGCGAAGTCGGTGCGGCTCTTATCTTCGCCTTGGTCGTCCTAAAGAGCCTGTCTCATACAGGACCAAGCCGCAAGCGTCAGTTCGCTGAGCAATTCAATTTTCATTATTCGTATCATTTGCGATATCGATCTATGCTCTGCAAGCGGCAGGTTTGTGTAGTCGCTGGCTATTTCTTTGTCGTTGAAGGAGAAGGCGAGTCTCAAAGTGAAGGTGTAGGTTTGTTCTTCTATCTGATAGGACGTGAGTGGCAAGTGGGATTCTATAAGGCGCGGCAACTCCTCGTTGAGACATGTGTGGGGTTCCTTGCGCAGTAGACCGCAGTGCTGTTTCAGCAGCAGAAGACTGTCCTCGATTGAGGATGATTCGTCGCGGGCGAGGTATTTAAAACCAGAGCTCGGTATCTTTTCCATTTTTCTCGCGGACGTTTTACACACGACGTCGAGCACATGTTTATGTGCTTTTGCCTGGTTTTCTGCGCAGGCCAGGTCTTTGTGCTGCTGGTAGAATTGTTCCGAGTGGTAGGCTACGAACCTGTGCTGTTCCGCAATAAGATCGGTAAGATTGGTCTTGCCGCTGCACGCGCCGCCGCCGATCTAGAGGATGTTTTCGAGGTGGGACCGCAATATGGCGTCGTAAATTTTTATAATGAAGCTCAACGATCGGCGGCCTACTCTACAGTGGCAAGCGGTGGTTAGCCGTGTTGGCTGACCACCGCTATCAGTTGTGTTGCGCCACCACCCGCCCGCCCTTGACCACGTAGACCGGTTCGAGCCATTGCTCGATGGTCTCGACCTTGCCGACGGTGTCCTCCAACTTGCGTTTGCCCTCGCACAAGCGCAATATGGTCGCGTCGGCGGTGGCGCCGACCTTGAGCGTGCCGAGTTCGTCTTTCATTTTGATGGTCGCTGCCGGGATGCTGGTGACGCGACTTAGCGCGTCGTTGAGGTCCATACCGAGGTGCAGAAACTTAGAGATGGTCGTCGCCATATCAAAGACCGGGCCGGCGAGATTGTAGCGGTGCAAATCGGTGGAGATGGTGTCAGGAGTGATCTCCTGGTCCATCGTTTTGCGCGCGACGTCGTAGGAGAAACTGCCCTTGCCGTGGCCGACGTCGAGGTGCACGCCGCGCTCGATGGCGGCTCGGACCTCGGGGATGACCTTCATGTTGCTGTCGAGGATGCCGCTTTCGTGCGCGTGGAAACAGTGGGTGAGAATATCGCCGGAACGCATTTCGGCGAGGATCGCCGGCAGGCCGAGGGTGGAGCGCGGAGAGTGGATCATGATCGGCAGGCCGGTGGCGTCGGCGGCTTCGCGGGCTAAAAGCAGCGCCGGCATTTCGTTCTCACCGCCGGCGGCGAGGTTGTCGCTGAGACGGATCTTGATGCCGAGGATTTTGTCGCGGTTTTCTTCGATGCACTGCACGGCGGCGGAGACGTTGAGGTGGCGCAGGTCGTCGAGTTCGCCGACCGGCGGGTCGAGTTCTGCACCGGTGACTAGGCCGATGCGGCTGATATTGAGCATTGCGTAAAGCCGGGTTTCGGAGGCCTCGATAATGAATTTGCGGAAACCGGGCCAGACGGCCGCCCCGGCCGAGCCGGCGTCTACGGCGGTGGTTACTCCGCGTTCAAGGCAGGTGGGGTCGGGTGGGATGCCGTAGTGGGAGACTGCATCGAAGACGTGTACGTGCAGGTCGATGAGGCCGGGCACGACGAGCAGGTCTTGCGCGTCGATGGTTTCGCTGGCTTGGGCATTTTTGCCGGGTGCGGTGACGGCGGCGACCTGACCATTCGCAAAGGAGACGTCCAGGGGGGCGTCGAGGTTTTGTGCGGGGTCTATCAGGCGGCCGTTTTTTATGAGCAGGTCTTGCATTTGTGGCCCAGTTTCGTTGGGGGCGTATTTGCTGTTGGAGGTTAAGTTTATGTCACCGGCCGTCGCCAGTTCGTGTCGAAGCCGCGCTCTTTGAGGATGCGGGCGCCTGTTGCAAAATGGCGGCCGACGGTAGCGACGCCGTGTGAGTCGTCGCCAGGCACCAAGGCGATACCCAATTCCAAGGCGATGTTGAGGATCGGAGCGGATACATAGGGCTCGTCGGCGCCTTTGTCGAGCGCGGCGAGGTTGAAATCGAGGATCAAGTCCAACTCGCGGATGCGTTCGAGGTTGCGGCGGATATGGCGCAGGATCTCAGGGTTTTTTAAACGCATTTTATAATCGCCGGGGTCGCGCAGGCGGATCAGGTCGAAGTGGCCGACGACGGCGGGGTGCAGCGTTTCGATCATATCGAGCTGAAGATCAAAATACTGGCAGTAGAGTGCTTCGATGCTGCCGGATTTTTGTGCAGCTTGCGCGTAGATCTCAGGCGGACCGTCGATCATAATATCGTGCACGTGGTGTACCGAACCGACAATATAGTCGGGTCGGTACTTTTCTCTGTGTTGCTTCGCCGCTGCGAAGGCGCCGGTATAGGACTCGCACTCGAAACCGACGTAGAGGTCGACCGCATCGGCGTATTTTTTTTGTAGCGCTCTACACGTTGTCATATAGCGGTCGAAGCGTTCGTATTGCGCCGCCACATCGAGGCCCAAGGCCCGCTCTTCGTCAGAGGTAAACTCGTCGCTGACCGGTGGCGTATGCTCGGTGATGCCAAACCAGCTAAAGCCGCGTGCGATATATTCTTTGACCATATCTTCGAGGGGGTCACCTTCGGCGTGGCCGCAGAAATCGATGCTGTGGGCGCCATGTACTGAGGCGAGTGCGGGTTTGTCATCGGACATAAGTGAGAGGACCTTATTTATAGGTTAGCTTGGCTTCTTCGCCGCGTTTTTTCAGACCGTCGATCATAAACTTGTGATAGGGTGTGGTCGGGTCGTGGTCCACGGGGCGCATATCGGCGGAGTGGAAACCGATGCGCACCGAACGTCGCCAACTGTCGCTTTGGTTTTGCTCAGACCAGTGGATCAGATAATAGCTGAAAAAGATCACGTCGCCGGCTTTTGCAGGCACGGGTAGGCTTTCAGTAATACTGGGGTGGTACAGGTCGGGCGGCAGATAGGGGCGGGTGTGCTCGCCTTCGATGTGTTCTAATGGTCCTTGTTTGTGGCTGCCGGGTATGACGCGCAGGCAGCCGCTTTCCAAGGGCGCGTCGTCGAGGTGGACTAGACAGTCAACGAAGTGCGGGCCGTCGTGGGGGTAGAAGGGGTAGTCTTGGTGCATGGGGAAGGGCGTGCCGCGTTCCGGTGGTTTGGCGTGCAGTACCGAGTGGTGCCATTGTACGGCGGAGCCGATTAGGGCGCGCACACTGTCGTTGAGCCCCTGGTGAAATAGCACCCGACCCCAGGCTGCCGAGTAGTACTGTGGGTTACTGAGAAAGACGGCGCGTGTCTCCTGCTGTTGGCCTTCGGGCAGGTAGTGGTCGCGCCAGGGGCCGCGCCAGCCGATGCTGTCTTCACCCCACCACTCGTCGATGATGCCGTTCATCTCGTAGCCCAGCTCTTTTACTTCGTCGGAATCGAATAGGCCCTCGGCCTTGAAATAACCATCGCTATGGTATTGGTCGATTTGTGTTGGACTCAACTGGAAGTCTCTACTGGTCGTCATGGTCATTCCTCTATGGTCGTTTCTTTAATCTATTAAACCCGGCGTGTGCAGAACCATATCGTCGTCGAGGCTGCGCTGGGCGGCGATATTTTTTTCTTCGAGCTTGCTGCGGTACAGTTTGACACCTTCCTCTGGGCTGGTGTCACCGTCGGCGACTAGGCGAAGGACTTCGAGGAAGGCCAGCGGGTCCTCGCTACCCTTGATGCGGCGGCCGAAGAGCGCCAAGCGCGAACCGTGTTTTTTGGCTTCGGAGATGAGTTTATAGGCGTCATAGGTGGTGCTGGTGGTGCCGCCTAAGATACCGACGATGACGCTTGTGTCATAACTGACCAGGGCTTCCATCGTCTCGGGGCCGTTGTAGGCGATCTTGAGGAATTCGGGGCGTGAGGCGCGTGGGATACCGGCGAGCATTCGGGCGATCTGGTCGTTGACGAAATGCGGGATCTGCTCGGGGGCAATGCCGCAATCGGCGACATTGGGGTTAAAGACCTCTAGGAAATATTTGAAGTCTTTGGTGTTGGCTTCGGTGCGAAAGGCCTTAAAACATTCGAGGGAGTGCAAGTCGGCCGCGAGGTCGTTATTGAAGGTGACCGAGTAGAGGCCGAGGTTGATATCGGGTTGCTGATCGGGCGCGGGGGTCAGAGTGCCGTATTGCGCTTCTTCGATGGTGGTAGTCGCAAAGGGTTTTGAAGGGTAGTGAGTGTAATTGGAACCACGGGCGTTCCAGATGTCGGTGGTATCATTGGCGCGTACGGCGGGGGTGACAGATGAGTCGTCGAAGATGCATTTTTCACGCGCGAGGATATCCATATTGGCGACGGAGGCGAGCAGGATATCGATGTTCGCCTGTTCGACGAGGGTGACGAGCTCGTCGCAGAAGGTTTGCATCGAGCCGGAGCGGTCGTCGAGGGTGGCTAGGCCGCGGGACATGTCAGCGTCGGCGGCGTAGGCGATGATGAAGGTGTTGTTTTTTGGGTTTTGGCGGATGTCGGCGAGTTTGGCGTCGAGGGTTTTTTGCATGGGCGTCTTCTCTTAAGCTGTGGGTGGGACGGGCTGAGCGAGAGTATTTCGGTGGTGTCCCATCGCATGCTCTCTGCACAGGATAATATTCATTGGTGGAGTTATTGGCCTACTTAAAACTCGTAGGCGACCGACCAGCTAAGGGCCTGTCCGCGCGCCACGGTGCGTTCGAGGAATGGCTCCCAGGAGAAGGTGTTCTTGTTGCCCCAGATCGGGAAGAAGCTGGGGATATAGCTGCAGGTTGCCGCGATCAGGCCGAGCTTCGGGTGCTTCTGGAAGACGATGAGATTTTCGGTGGCATCGTGGTCGAGGGCCTGGAAGGGACCGGCCTGGGTCCAGGGCCAATTCTTGCGGGCGATAAAGCTGCTGTCGGCCATCGCGAAGCCGTCGTTGTCGGGAAAGCTGACGGGGATGTTAAGCTTGCAGAGTTCGTCGGTGGTTTCGAGTTGCGGGAAGAAGGGGTGTGGGAACCAACTGATGGGGATGAAGCTCTGACCGGTGTTTTTGAGGTGAATCTGCGAGTGCACGGTGCGGCCGGTGACACTGACTTGCCGCTCGAGTTCGAGGGCATATTTGCCGGCGCTCTGCGCGGTGCGCATGGTGATCGACGCGTCGGTCTGCTTGATATCCCAGGTGCAGAATTCGTTGACGGTATTGCTCGCGAGGTCGCAGTGGCCAATGCCGATGATCTGCCCTTCGGTATCGGTGCGCTCGGCGCGCAGCGGATTGTGGTTGAAGGCATCGGGGATGCCCTGGCCATCGAAGACGTTGAAGCTATCGGGGTAAGTCGGGCCGGAGAGCAGCGGGCCGACGTTGGCGTCGTCTACTTGGAATATATAACCGCCGGTGCAGTAGCGGGTGCCAAAGCGCTCCTGGTCGGCGATGGGGTCGAGCAGGGTGACGGTGAGGTTTTGGTTTTGGATGGTATACATGGTCTATCGCGCTTTCGTGTTAATGGGGGTCGCCCAATTGCAGCTTGCTGGCGCCGGAGACCTGGGCTTCAAGATCTCCGCCCTTGCCGCTAAGGGTAAGGCAGTTGGCGCCGGAGATTTGGCAGTTCAGGTCTCCGGTGCTCATCGAGCCAGATAGGGGTACCGGCGCCAGAGACAAGAGAGCCCGACGGCCGTGCTCGGTGGTGAAGCCGGATATTGCGCTGTGCGCGGCGTCGCTGAGCGAGAGGCTGTGCACAGCGGGCAGGGCGATATCGAGCTTTGAGCGTAATGCCGAGTCTTGAGTCCTTTTGCTAGACCTGATTGAAGCCATTGTAGTCGGTAGCCATATTCTGGATCTGATGGGCGAAGTGGAAGTTTTCAATTTTGGTGATTTCCGGTGTGAGCATGGCAAACTTCTTGCGGGTAGGCTCGGGAGTTCAGGAGTTGCTGATTGCCTGGGCGATAATGGCGATCAGCGACTCCGGTTTGACCGGTTTGGTCGCGAAGTCGTCGATACCCGCTTCGAGACAGGATTGCCGCTCTTGGTCGTGGGAGTGGCCGGTCAGGGCGATGGCTGGGGTGCGCCGTCCTGTTTCGCGCTGGCGCAACTTTTGTATGGTTTCGAGCCCGCCTATCACTGGCATCTCCAGATCGATCAGTATCACGTCGAAATGTTGCTCCGCGAGCAAGTCGAGCGCCGCGCGACCATCGGTGGCCAGGGTCACCTGGTGATGCCTCTTGGTCAGGATGCTCGACATCATCTGTTGGTAGAAGGCATTGTCCTCGGCCAGCAGAATGCGCCAGGGGCCAGGGGCCAGTGGCGGTGGGTTTGGGCTTATCGGCGGTGGGTTGGTCTACCGCCAGCGGCAGCGAAAAATAGAAGGTCGTCCCCTCGCCCACTGCGCTTTCGACCTGGATTTGGCCGCCGTGTCCTTCGACGATGCGCCGCACTATGGCCAGTCCTAGCCCGGTGCTGAGCTCGCCCTCGGTCGATTTGACCGAGGTCTTGCGGAAGGGCTCAAAGATCTGGGCGAGTTCTGCGGATGGGATGCCCTGGCCCTGGATTGTGATGATCGCTTCATTGTCCCGGCGCTGTGCGCTGACGCGGATGGTGGTGTGCGGATGCGAATATTTGCAGGCGTTGCTCAATAGATTGTTGAAGACCTGTTCGAGCTTTAGCTCGTCCAGCGGCGAGGGCGGCAGTTCGTCGGGCATAGCGAGTTCTATCTCGATCTGCTTGCGCTCGGCGAAGACGCGGTTGAGCATCACGGTGCGCGTCAGCAACTCGCGCAAGTCTACTGGGGCTAGGGCGAGTTCGAGGTTGCCGGACTCGAACTTCGAAATTTCGAGCAATTCGTTGACCATCCCCAGCATGAATGTGCTGGAGGTGTGGATGTGCTGCAAAAACGAGCGGTGCTCTGCACCGATTACATCGGTCAGCTCTTTCAGCAATAGCTCGCTGCAGGTGGCGACAACGCCCAGTGGATTGCGCAGGTCGTGGCCCGCCATACCGAGGAATTGGTTTTTCTGCTCGTCGGGGCGTTCGAGCCTAGCATTCTGTTTGGCCATTTTCCGCTGGGCAGTGGCCAATTCGTTGTTGAGCTGGGTCATCTGCTCGTAGATCTCATTGTTCGGCCTGGTGCTCGATCACGTTCTGCACCACGATGTCGCAGTCGTATTAGCTCCCAGATAGAAGGTGTCCCAACCCTCCATTTTGAAGAAATCAGCCACCATGCGCACTCCCAGCTCGTGCAGATCGCCGTCGGTAGAGGTGACCACCAGACGGCGTCCGTTCTTGTTATGGGAAAACATGTAGGGGTAGAGCTGGGATATGATCAACTGGGTGGCTGCGGTGCAAAAGTGCTCCTGGGCGACGCTGATCTCGTTTAGCTGCCACAGCCGCCCGATCTCGTACTGGCTATTCTGGAAAACCTCAATGTAGACGGTCTTGATCGGCGCGCCGTCTTTGACCGCCTCGGTGACCAACTGGCTGGCCTCGTGCCGGTTGCCCGCCAACAGCAGGCCCAAATAGCGCTGGCCCAGGTCTCCGAGCTCGCTTTCGACATTCAGGTAGGTGGTCAGTTGCGACGGCATAGCGGTCAGAAGTTGGTCTAATTCGGTATTGGTCTCGCGCATGTGAGCTCCAGATGTTGGAATCAGAGACTGATAAAATCAAAAAAGCGCAATTCCGCAAGGCTTTGGCACAGATAAATTATAAATATAAGGAAAATCAGGCGAAGACCGTCAGGCGCACCGGATTTTCGGGATTGACCGCCCACAGCTCTTCGGGATCGTAGACGCGCACCGTTTTGGGCGGCGCTTCGGGCATGCTCCAGTCGGGCTTGAAGCGCTGGATCAGGGCTTCAAGGTTTTTGTGGGCAATGCGATCTTTGAAGTCGTCGTCAATAGGCGCCTCTTCGATGGTCTTTTGCAATACCCTATAATCGTAATAGGGCAAGTCGGCGCCGAAAATCAGTCGCTCGCGACCCACCTTGCCGGCGAACCAGGCGAAATCCCACTCCGACCCCTGTCCGTCCGGATATTGTACGACCTCGAAGAAGACATTGTCGTGTTTGGCCAGATGCTCGGCGCCCCAGGTGCTGGCGTGCGAGATAAAGGTGCAGTGCGGAAACATCGTGGCGATCTCGTCCATCAGTACGTTGTGCATATGCAGATTGACTAGGCCTTCGCGGGCGGCGGCAGCTTCGACAAAGGGGATGCACCACTCGGCGATTGGTGGGTGGCCGACGATGCCGACTAGCCCCAACTCGCTCATGGCTTTTTCGGCTTCTTCGATGCCGAGCTTGCCAAAGCGTTCTTCGATCAATGCCAGGCCGATGGGGAAGACGCTGGGGAAGTCGCGGCAGGCGCGGGCGATGACTTCGTTTTGCTCGCGGATGTCGATGACGCCGCGGGTGATCGGGCTGCCGACGGCAGTGGGCATTGAGATGGCGGCGTGGATATGGGTCTCGGCGAAACGAGTGAGGGACATGGCGGTGTTTTGGCCGACCGGTGGAACGCGGTCTATGGTGCGGCCGATATGGTTATGGCAGTCGATATAGGGTCTCATTTATAGCTCCGTGAGGTCGATGGCGCGGCGCGCGTCACTGGCTAGGCGCGCCGCTTCGATGATCGAGAGATTGTGCAGGGCCATTTCGCCGGTGATCGGTGGGCAAGACCCGGCGGCGAGGGCGGCGAAGGTGGTTTGCAGATAACCGGCGTGGCCGGTGCGGTTGCGGTCGGTGACGTCGAGGTCGATCTCGGACCATTCATGCGTCGCGCGCGCGAGGCGGTGCAACGCGGTGCCGCGGCCGACCATGCGCAGACAGTCGCCGCGCGTGTGCACCTCGCAGAGATTGCCCAATTCGCCGGCCCCGGCCCCGGCCATGCCCCACGAGGTCGAGACGGTGGAGACGGCGCCGTTTTCGTGTTCGAGCAGCAATAGCGCCATATCGTCGACGTCGATATCGAAGAAGCGTGTTTGCACACGTGCTTCGACATAGCGCACCGGCGAACACATCAGGGTTTCGAGCGAATAGATTTCGTGATAGGCTGTGTCGCCGATACAGCCGCCGCCGGCCGCTTTCGAGGCGCGCCAGACCCTGGCCGGGCTGGAGCTGTGGCGGTCGGCGTCCATGGGAAACAGCGATTTGGCGCGGCCGACCTGAGGGATGGGTAAGTCGTTGCTGTGCAACAACTCATAAGCGCGTAAGGCGCCGGGTGTGAAGACGGCGTTGTGCACGACGGTATAAATTATTTTATGCCGGGCGACGGCGTCGAGGACCTTGGTCGCTTCTTCCAATGAGGTGGCCATTGGTTTTTCGCTGATGACGGTCAGGCCGGCTTCGGCGGCGGCGATGACTTGCTCGGCGTGCAGGTGGTGCGGGGTGGCGATGATAACGGCATCGAGCGGCGCTTTAGCGAGCATGTCGCGGTAGTCGGCGTAGTGCTGCTCGGCTGTCACGGCAGTGGTTTCGCCGACGGTGGCGAGGTTTTCTGGCATGGGGTCGGCCAGCGCGGTGATTTGCACTTCGGTGAGAGTGAGCAAGGTGGGCAGGTGTTGTTGTTGGATGATGCCGCCGCAGCCGATTAGGCCGAGGCGAATAGGGGTTTTCATTGTAGCCTCTAGTGGTTGGACGAGCCCTTTGAGGGTTTCCCTTCGCTCGTTTGCGGATCGCAATCCTGCGATCCCCCGAGGGGGTCTGTCCATATTGCACTTCCTGTGAAATATGGAACACCGCCGCTACGGAAAGACCCTCAAAGAGTCCTGTGGTATTTGCGAGGTGTATGCTAACATTCGAATTCAGGGTTTGTTGAGTGAAAAGAACGACGAATCCAAGAATTCCAAAGAGAAAATCAGATCTAATTCGCCGCCATTTTCCCTTCGCGCGAGCGCTCCTGTAAATCGTAGAGCGAGACGATGGCGTCTTTGTATAAGGGAATGGGGAAGGAGCGGTCTTCGAAGCGCGCCTCTTGCGGGAATTGGCCGCGCACTAGCCTCGCGTGCACCTCGGTTTTGTGGGTCATTTCGCCGGCGTATATGGGGAAGGCGTCGGCGCGGCGGTAGCTCAGGATCAGGGTGCGGCGCGGGTTGGTGGAGGTGTTGGCGATGGAGGCGTGCGGGGTCATCGCGTGCATGAAGATCACCGAGCCGGCGTTGCCTGGGACCGGGACGGCGAGGGATTCGTCGACCGCTTCGGTGACCCGGCCCTGGAAGAAGCCGTCGGTGTTGTGCGAGAGCAGTTCGTCGCGGTGGCGGCGGGGGATCACTTGCAGACAGCCGTTTTCGACGGTGGCGTCATCGAGGTAGAACAGGATGCTGACCGAGCCGCGATTGCTCAGCGGGTAGTAGGAGAGGTCCTGGTGCCATTCGACGGGTGAGCCGACGCCGGCGGGTTTCATATTGATTTTGCTGTAGTGATAGACCAGGTCGGGGCCGAGCAGGGCTTCGACGGCGTCGAGCATTTTTTGCGAGCGGGAGAATTCGCCGAAAAGCTCGTATTTGCTGCAGGGCTCGTAGAGGCGGCGGACCTGGGTGCCGTCGGCGGGCTGGTTGGGTTCCATTTCCATGCGGGCGGCATCGTGCTCGGCGAGCGTGTTCCCGGCGCTGGCGGTGTCCATACCGTCGATGAAGGCGGTGACTTGCTCGGTGCTCAGGAAGTCGGGTACGACGATATAGCCTTCGGTATTGTAGTGGTCGACTTGCTCGGTGCTCAGCATGAGGATTCTCCTTTTACCATTTCTCGATGGCGCCCATCAGCATCTTCTGCTCGTCGGTGCCTTGCTCGCGCATCTTCTGCGCGAAGGGGCCGTCGAAGGGCTCGCGGGATTTCATCCAAGCGGTCTGATAACACATCAGGCAGACGCGCCGGCGTTTTTTCGATTGGTTGGCCGCGCCACGGTGGTAGAGGCAGCCGTCGAATATCACCGCCTGGCCGGGTTTGGCGAGCACGCGTTTTTCCTCGGGGAAACGCGGGTGGCCTTCGGGTGGGCGGAAGAGCGCGCGGTGACTGCCGGGCACGATGACTACAGCGCCGTTTTCTGTTGTTAACTCGTCTAGATAATAACCGCAGTTGATCTGTCCTGGCAAGGCACCATAGGGCGTGCCGTCGGGGTCGACAGGCCAGGGCACGTCGCGGTGCCAGTTTTGGTCCTCTTGGCCTGGCTCGGTGACGCGGGAAGTGGCACTGTGCAGTTGCACGCAAGTACCTAAGATGGCCTGCATGCGTTGTAAGACGGGCGGATTGTCGAGCAGGAAGGCGAAGCGCTTGTCTTCTTCTAAGAGTTGGTCGGTAAACTGCTTGTCATTGCGTTTGAATGTCGCGTTGAGGGCGCTGCGCAGGGATTTGATCTGTGCTTGCGAGATGGCGTTATCGACGACGAGATAACCCCATTTTTTGAAGAAGGCCACATCGCGGGCGATCTCGGGCGTTAGCTCAGGGTTTAGGTGTTGAGGATAGGGTGGTTTTTCCATTTTGGGCGATAGGTCTTTCGCTGGCGTTGGTGATCTAGATAATAATCCTTGGCAAGGTAGGGGATGGGGGGAAGGTTGTCCAGAGATCGGCTGTAGGGGATGTTTGGTGCTTTTATAGTAAGCGCTAACACAAAAGAGAGGCCGCTTGGTGAATATTTAGGCGGTCTTTAAAAGGGATTGTGCGAGGTGGTCTACGCGGAAAGCCTAGCAAGAGTGTTCGGACAACCGCTAATAACGCATAGAGACGCTGCGCAATATATTAAGCACATCGGCGTCGGAAAGTTCCGGATAAAGCCGGCGTTGGGCGTTGATAATGCGATTGATCTTGCGCAACAGGTGGTTTTGCGGAGTGTATTCGCCCGCGGCGAGGTCATTTCCCCGCTTCTCTTGTTGCAATATGCGGTCGATATCGATTTTGTAGAACACTTCCCGAGGCTGGAATTTACTGCAGGCCCGCGTCCGGCGCCCTATTCCAGGCCACAGGTTCGGCAGGGCCTTCGTAGATGGGAATGAAGTCGGCGGTGCGGGCTTTGGCTTCTTCGTCCCAACCGTCGAATTCGCGCGGGCGAGCGATGGCGGCGCGCAAGCCGGCGGACAAGAGGTCGAAGTAGGGGAAATACCAGAGGGTGATGACGGTGCGGCGCTGGTCCGACTTATTGGCGTGCGCCGAGTGCAAGAGACGCGAGTCGCCGATGACCAGATCGCCGGCTGTAACCGGCACATCGACTTCTTCGGGGATCGACTGATAGGCCGGGTGGTCGGGATCGGTGACTCGGCGCAATTCGTCGGTGTGCGCGTTGGGGACTTCGTCGTGCATGCGGTGGCGATTGAGATGTGAGCCGCGCAACAGGCGCAGGCAGCCATTGTGCGGCGTGGTGTCGACGAGGTAGTACATCAGGAAAAGCTGCTGTGGCAAGGGAGTATAGCTGGAGGGGTCATTCCAACCCCACCAGTCTTGGTGCCAAAAGAGCGCTGGGCTTTTGGGTGGTTTGCTGATGACATAACCCGACATCCATTTTGGGCGCAGGAAACCGAAGGCTTCGAGCACGGCGCGGGCGGGTGGGTAGGCGACGAGTTCGGCGAAGATGGGGTGTGAACCGACGTCGACCATGCTGCCGGTGGAACGTTGTTCGGCGAATTTTTCGCCGCTTTGCGCGTCGAGCAGTTGGTTGGTGGTTTGTTGCAGGCGGCTGAGGATATCGGGGTCGAGCACGTTTCCTGCTAGGCAGAAGCCGTCGGTGATGAGTTGCGCAAATTTTTCTTTGGGGTTTTGTAAGGGCATGAGTTGAGTTTCCCCCGGTTGGCGTTGCGGTGTTGGGGTCGACCTCTGGGCGCACCGAGTTTATAGATGAAGATCGTTAAACTATGGCAAGGTAGGGTATGGGGGAGAAAGTGTCCAGATTAAGGTTGAAACGCGGTAGTTTAACCGCATCCCCCGATTGTCTATATTACTGGCCTTCGCCGTCCCTTGCAGATAATTTACTACGCCGGGAATAGTTGATGGTTTTGCGGGATGTAGCCCTTTGTCTGACCTATGTTTTGCGCCATTTGCGCCCAACCGCGGGTGCTCGACTTGGACGAGTGTATTGAGCTAGGTTTTGCGGGAGAATCGGCGGCGGGTATTGAGTTGGCCGGTCAGGCGTTGCAGATGGAAGTAACCGTGCCCGAGCAGCGCGTTGAGCCGATGGACCGGACGCATTTTACGACTTCGCTCGATTTACTTTATCCATTGTCTAGCGGTGGGTGGCGAAGCGGACGAGCTACCGGGGTGAACGCTTGCCTCGGCTCGCCTTATTGGGCAAACTGCAATTGGTGGCCAATGCCAATAACGCGGGCTCGGAGAGGTCCGCGATTTGCTCAAGGCGCTTGTCGATCTGGGGCTATAGAGCATGGTCCGGCAATGAGGTCGTGCACCGTCTGCGCGAAGTTGACGCCTCGCTGGCGATAGTGCTCATTACCGGGTGGAAACTCGAAATTGACGCCTCGCGCTTGGCGGCGTTCGACTTTTACTTGCACAAACCCTTTGGCCATCTGCAAAGGGTGCAGACAGTGGTCCAGCGGGCTGTAGACCTGTATCAGCAACGAGTTGAAGGTTACCCTGTGTCTTATGTACCCCATTATACATTTTTAAAGGAGTAAGCATGAGCTATCTAAACCCGCGCGCTATCGAGATCGACACGCCGATGCCGCCCCCAGCATGGGCGGTACTAGAGTGGGAGCTTATTCGCGCGCAGACCCGGGGTTGTACAGAGTTTTTTGAAAAATACTTCGACGAGCGCGGCTATCTGGAATGTCTAGCACGATGGGGTGGAAACGACGGGCCGGACGACGCGATCGAAAATTTGGTGCACTGGCCGGTGCTCTACGTGCTGGGCGGTGCGGATCACTTATATGATATGTGCCAGTTGGGTTGGGAAGGGCATATAAAGCAGTATACGGAGGCCAAGACGACCGAGGTGCCCTTTACCCGGGACGGGATGTATTATCGCGAATTTCCGGTGATGTTCGACTGGGTGCACAACGGGGAGGGGCTGACGACTTTTAACTTGCACGGGTTAATACATCCGCGCGAACGGGAGTTCGAAAATAGAGTTCGGCGCTTTGCCGGCTTCTATATGGGCAACGATCCGCAGTCGCCGAACTACGACCCCGAACACAAGATTATCCGCAGCCTGATCAACGGCAGTCGTGGCCCAATGTTGCGCAAGGCCACCGCACTCGACTGGGCCGGCGACCCGCTCGACGAGGTACAGGAGCGCTTTATTCCGTTGCACGGCGAGCGCAACTTCGAGGAGATGTTGGCGCACTACGAGGATTATACCGATGTCGCTGGAGACCATCCGTCGAATTTGGTGGCGACGGCTTTGGGCCTGAACGCCTATGCGCTGACCGGCGAAGCCCAATACAAGGACTGGGTGCTTGAATACGCCGACGCCTGGATACAGCGGGCGGCCGACAACGACGGCATCCTACCGAGCAATATCGGGCTCGACGGCACCATCGGTGGCGAGTGCGATGGTAAGTGGTACGGGGGGTGTTATGGTTGGTCCTTTACGGTGGTAGTGCCGCAGAACGGGAGTTTGTCGAGCCGCAATACGGTTGGTTTGGGCCTCTCGGGTTTTGGCAACGCGCTATTGCTGTCGGGTGACCAGAAATACGTCGATGTGTGGCGGCAGATGGTCGACAAGATCAATGAGAACGGTAAGGAAATCGACGGGCAGATGATGTATCCAAAAATGTACGGCGACGACGGCTGGTACGAATTCTCGCCGGCTAAGTACGCACAGGGCGCACAGGAGATCTATTACTGGTCGATGGACAAGGCGGACTTGAGCCGCGTGGACAGCGAGGGAGGGTGGCTCGGTTTTCTGGAAGGCAAAAACGCCGGTTATCCCGAGCAGGCGCTGCGGGACGACTTCGCGCGGTTGCGGGTGCAGATGGAGAAGGTGCACACCGACCCGACGACACCGGATACGCGGCTCTCCGACAATCCGAACCCGTTCAACCCGGCGATTCCCGGCGGACTGACGCAGCTGATGATGGGCGGGATGACCCCGAGGCACGGATCGCCGCTGCACTGTCGGGTACGCTACTTCGATCCGGCGGTGGGGCGTGCGGGTATGCCGGAGGGTGTAGGTGCGTTGGTCGAGAAGCTAGAGGACGAATCGATGGTGCTTACTTTGGTGAACACGGATCCAGTGGCCGGGCGCGAGGTCATTGTGCAAGGGGGTGCGTACGCCGAGCATCAGTTTACCAGTGTGACGGTCGACGGCAAGGAGACGGCGGTGGATGATTCTTCGTTTGCCGTGGAGTTGGCGCCGGGGGCGGGAGCGCGGTTGGAGATCGGGATGAAGCGTTATGCGAATGGGGTTACGTTCGCGTTTCCTTGGGATCGGTAGCTAGACTTGGGGTTTCCCCGTCGCTCATTCTTGCTCGGCATCCCTGTCGGGCAGGGAGGGCCGACGGCCCGGGGGACTAAAAAACTCCCGGAGGCGGACTCTGCGACCGAACCGCCCGTACACTGTTTTAGCGTTTAAATGTAGCCGCTATTAAAATTAATTATTTGGGGAGAGCAAGAAAGATCATGAGTGAAGCTGTAGCCAACGAAAGCTTGAGCGCCGAAGACGCTAAATTCTTCCAACAGGAGGGCTATCTGGTCCTGCCCGGTTTTATCGAACCCGACTTCAACAGCCGGTTAATCACCGAAGTTGACGAGTTAATAGCGCAC
>LWDU01043112.1_pt1 | contig 16946 bp, 14 predicted proteins | sample 727161 | NCBI WGS metagenome assembly LWDU01 (sample SAMN04566230, study PRJNA314399) | hydrothermal vent metagenome | isolation source: deep sea hydrothermal plume seawater | place: Mexico: Gulf of California, Guaymas Basin | collected 2004-07-11
CGAACCCAGGGTACCCGATGGTCTCACCAGCACCCAAGCCGTCAGTTCGTTCATCAATACCTAAATTTGAGAAAAGTGAAATTACAGAAGCTGCAGCCCCCGCCCCACCCAAAACTATTGCCCAAATTCCTAATTCACCGTCCGTATGCCCTAGACCCAATCCAATAAATAAGGCCGCGTAACTTATCCCTCCCGCCACATAGTCAAAGTAATAGCCAAACCTTGATGAGGCACCTTGCAGTCGCGCCAGTTCACCATCAAAATGGTCAAAAAAGCGGGCGAGTATAAAAATGCCAGCAGCCCAGTTTGAGCAGACTGGATCACCCTGAGAAAATAAAACACAGGCGGCCAATGCCATAAGAAGGGTAAGATCCTTGCCAATTGCTGATCATAAGGTACTTTTTTCTTTTTTGTCATTATAGTAAAATGTTTAACTAGCACCGATGTGTCAAGTTTGCGATAAACTATCAAACTAACATCCGTTAAATAGATAAACCGATTAGGTAAAATAGAGTGCGTGCAATACTTTCTGATAAACTTCAACATGCCCTAAACATATGGATAGGACTCATATGTAAACGAGCTATAGCTACACTCGTTTTAGCAGGTATCACATCAGTTCTATTATTCTATTATACAATCTCGAATATAGGCATCAATACTGACACATCCGACATGCTGTCACCCGACTTACCTTTTCGTCAGAACTCAATTGCAGTCAGCAAGTCATTCCCACAATTTTCTGACAATATAGTTATCGTTATAGATGGGCTCACCGCTGATTTAGTGAATGATGCAGCCGATCTATTTTCAATTCAGCTAAAAAAAGATCCCAGTTCATTTGGAGAGGTTTTTGATCCTATGAGTATGGAATTTTTTATTAAAAATGGCTTACTTTATTTCCCACTGCCCAAACTCGAAGAGATGTCAGACCGGCTCATCGCAGCGCAACCATTTATAAGTACCCTTTGGGCGAACCCTTCATTATCAGGCCTATTCAATCTTTTGGGTTTATTTTTAAAGGAGGGGTCAAATAAAATAGAGCTCATGCGTCTTGCCAAGCCGATGTTCGATAATATAACCGACATAATCATAGCTCAAAATAATAAAACTCCCAAAAGGCTCTCATGGCACACTCTTATTTCTGGGCAAAATATTCATTCATCCGAAACACCGACGACCCGTATCATTATCATTCAACCTAATACAAACTTTAGTTCCTTAGAGCCAGGCAAAAACGTGATAAATAAACTTAGAAAAATTAGTCAAAATATAAAACTAGCAGAAAAGTACAAAACCAGGCTTCGCCTTACAGGATCTGTTCCTTTAGCTCAGGAAGAGCTAAAAAGTGTGGTAGATGGGTTAGGTGTCGCCGGCGTGTTATCTTTAGCTCTTGTCACTGCCCTACTATTTTGGGGGCTGAAATCAGCCAGATTAGTGTTAGCTATAATACTTACCCTCTGTTGCGGACTTGTGTGGACGGCGGGGTTAGCAACACTGACAATTGGCACTCTAAATTTAATTTCTGTTGCATTCGCAGTTTTGTTTATCGGTCTTAGCGTAGACTTTGGAATTCATTTTGCTCTTTGTTATTTGAGGTTCTTTGAGGATAAAGGAGAAAACATTATTTTCCTTCAAAAGTCAGTTCAAAAAGTGGGTGGTGCGTTAAGTCTAACGACGATAGCTGCGGCAATTGGATTTTATTCTTTCCTACCAACGGACTACCTCGGACTAGCGGAACTTGGTTTCATAGCGGGGAGTGGAATGTTTATCGCTTTGTTTACAAACCTTAGTATTCTACCTGCATTGATTTGTTTAATGCCACCACAAAAATTACGTTCAAAACACACGAAATCACATAAAATACCGCTTCTATTTAAGAACTATAAGCAACAAATTTTAGCTATAACTGTGATGTTATCCATCGCTTGCGTCTATCTCGCGCCAAAAGTCTTTTTTGACTTTGACCCACTAAATTTAAAAGATTTCAAAACTGAGTCTGTATCGACCTTACTCGATTTAAGTAAAACGGATAACTCCCCCCCCTATTCAATTACAGTTTTAGCAAAGGACTTAAAAACTGCCGATTTGATAGCAAGACGTGCAAAGAAATTACCAATGGTGAAAACCGCGTCTACACTCTCCGATTTAATACCATTGGAACAAGATAAAAAACTTGCCATCGTCGATAACTTGGCTTTCATTTTGGGGCCTGCGCTTTCACAACCACCGTCGACTGAAAGGTCAGATAAAAACCAGCAACTTTCTTCTATTCTCAATTTACAAAATAAAATCAGGGAGTTTGATAAAAAATATCCAGATCCGAGCTTAACGGAAACGTTACACAAATTCGATCAAACGCTCAATAAACTTTTGAAAACTGACAAGTTAGATCAAGTGTTAGTGAACCTGGAACAGCACTTGTTAGGAAGTCTTCCCAGCCAATTATTGAAGCTAAAAAATTCTTTAGATGCTCAGAAAATTACACTAAAAAATATTCCCAAATCTTTATTTTTGCGTCAGGTTTCTAGCAATGGCCTAGCAAAAGTTGACATTTTTCCGAACGGTGATATGCGTGATAAAAAGAAATTATCAGCTTTTGTCAAAGCGGTCCGAGGTGTCGCCCCAAATGCGACAGGAACGCCAGTCGTCGTATTAGAGGCTGGCAAAACCGTAATCAACTCTTTTGTTAAAGCTATTATAATCACACTTACGCTAATTATTATATTAGTTATGAGTTTAACCAATAGTTTTCGTGAACTTGTTTTGATCTTAACGCCCCTTATTTTAGCCTCCTTATTTACAATATCGGCTTCAGTTTTATTAAATTTACCTTTCAATTTTGCCAATGTGATTGTTTTGCCTCTTCTATTTGGGCTTGGTATTGCGAGCTCAATACATCTGGTCTTAGCAGACCGAGAAAACGAGGAGGACGTTATGAGAACGTCTACGCCAAGAGCTATCGTTTTTAGCGCCTTAACCACTATCGGCTCCTTCGGCAGCATTGCCTTATCTAGCCATCCGGGGACTTCAAGCATGGGATTACTATTAACCATAGCGCTCATATGTTCACTAATCTGTACGTTAGTTATCTTACCCGCTCTATTATCAGCTTGGCCAAAAGCAATCCTAAAATGAAAAATCCTTTTCCATTAATCCGCCATTTTTCAAGGCCTATAAGTGCGATCTTAATAAAATTACCGATTACACCTAACCAAATTACAACAACAGGTTTATTACTGGGTGTCACAGGAAGTATTTGCTTTCTGAGCTCGAAAGCTGAATATCAAATCATTGGTAGCCTAATATTACTAACATCCTATATTTTAGATAATTGTGATGGTGAAGTTGCAAGGTATAAAAATCTAACATCTACTTTTGGTGAAAAATTTGATACTTTTGTTGATTGGATTGTCCATGCCTTATTCTTTACAGCCCTAGGTTACGGAACCGCTCAAGAAACTGGAAACAACACTTGGCTATGGATAGGTTTAGTTGGAAGTATGGGGGCCACGATAAATTATTTGATAGTTATCTTTTTAAAATCCTACAAAAATGATAACGGACAATCTCAAGAGGTCAAGCTTCCCATAACGCTGACAACACGTATTATATTTATATTTCGCGAAACTTTTCGTTCTGACTTTTGTTTTATTGTTTTAATTTTAGTCCTAACTAACTTTCTTTGGATTTTATTACCTGCCGCAGCAATTGGTGCGCAAGTCTATTGGATCATGGCGATTATAACCCACCAGAAGAAATATGATGTAGAGTCCCCTAAAAAGAGAACCAGATGAGATTTTTTAAGATAGTATTCTTTTTAGTCGGGTTAATCCTTTTAGCGTGGGTGATCCAAAATTTAAACTTTAAGGAAATAATTGTTTTAATTAACCAAATTGGTTTTGGGTTTATTTTAGTAATAGGCGTTTATTTTATAGCCTTTTTATTTGATACTTTGACATGGCAAATAACAATTCTATCCGCCCCTTTAACACCAAAATGGGCATATCGTTTTTTCCAGCTACGCCTTTCAGGCGAGGCTTTTAATAATATTCTACCAGCGGCTAGTATCGGCGGAGAGCCCATAAAGGCTATCATGCTCAAAAATCTCTATGGCTTTAATTACCGCGAAGGAATTGCTTCGCTTGTTTTATCTAGAACCATCAATACGATTTCCTTGATTATATTTCTTATCATTGGGTTTTTACTAATGATAAACAGCGACGTTCTTGATGATAATTATAACACAATTGCTGGCGCCGGCCTTATTATATTAAGCTTAGCCATTTTATTCTTTTTCTGTATCCAGCGATTTAAGGTGGCTAGTCACACCAGTACGGTTCTGAGCAAAAACAAGTGGTTTCATTGGCTTAATAATTTTCTTCATCACATAAGAGAAGTAGATGAGATTTTAGTTACATTCTATAAAGATCACATTAAACGAACAAGCTACGCTCTCATTTTAGCACTCATAAACTGGGTTCTTGGCGCAGTTGAAATTTTTATCACAATGCATTTAATAGGACATCCGATTTCATTAGTTGACGCCTGGATCATAGAAGCGATTGCGCAATTGGTCCGCACTGCGACGTTCTTTATTCCTGCAAGTATAGGAGCTCAGGAAGGGGCGTTTCTAATTATTGGTTCCGCGGTTACTGGCTCACCAGCCATTGGATTTACTATGGCTATTGTGCGACGCACCCGTGAAATTATCTGGATAATATGGGGCTTAGTGGTTTTTTATATAACAAATCCTAACACCGAGATGGTCAGCAAAGAATAGTTAGCCCGAAATAAGTTCGTCAGCTTTTTCATTTAAAATTTGAGCCAAGATGCCAGCCCCTTTGGTTCTCAAAATTGTGCGATACTCCGAATGCCTTACAGACAACTCACTAATCCCTCCATCTAAAAGTATATCAATAATCTTCCACACTGATCCAAATTTTTTAGTTACATAGGTCAATTTTACAATCTCATCCTGCTTATTCTCTCTAGGAGAAACAATATTGGTGAGGACTAATTGTGTCCCACGAACACTAGGGGCTGTTTTTGTAGTTACGAAGCGTTGACCTGAGTAACCTTTAAACCGATATGCATATGTGGCAATACTCATTCGCCGGAAAGCTTGAGCCAGGTTATCTTTATGCGCTCTACTAGTTTTATTCCAGGATGTACCTGAAGCTAATTTAATCATAAAACCAAATTCAAAAGCACGGTCGAGTGCAGGCTCAAGATTTTCATATCGATCTTTGGCACTTAATGATTTAGCATTCTTCATAACGTTTAATAAAGCATCATGGAATTCACCAATTACTTTAGAAGGCGGTATTTCAGCAGCATAACCGCAAGGTAGTGTAATTGCCAATGATACAATCACGACAAAAATTTTAAGTGGCATGCTCATATCACGCTGCGCTTTCGGAATTGAATTTTTTCAACAGAATAACCGGGGAATAATCTGCTATCATATTATCACGATCTTGAAGGATTTTAGAAATCTCAAAAGAAATTCGATCACAACCCTCGTTTAATTTAGACATAATCAATTTTCCGAAACATAACCATAGGCTGTCGACCGTGCATTACCTATCTCCCGGGTAATTTCTTCGAGCGTCCAAATTGGCTCCGCTTCTGAGTAAAGATCGAAAATACTTAATAGGTGCTCTAAACTAGACATTTTTTGCCTTCAATTATATTCTTACAATATTTTCTCACTCAATCAACACGAGACATCCCTTTACCCCAATAATTCAGAGTGCGTTCCTCATGCAACCAATTACCAGTTTCACGATTATCAGCAACTATTTCAATTTCTGCCGATAATTCAACCGAATTACCATCGGGATCACTCACCATGAAGAATAAATTATCGCCAGGTCCATGTCGTCCAGGCCCCCACCAAAGTGTAATTTCTGATTTAGAAAAGTGATCGGCCCAATCTCTGATATCATTCCAGCTATCGGTTTCATAACAATTATGATCTAGCTTAGTTGAATCGCCAAGAAACACTGCAAAGCTATGGTGCTCGTTATCAGAGCGCATAAAACACGCCGTTATCGTTCCATCACCGCTGCGCACTATATCACTTATTATAAATCCGACCTTTTTAGTATAATAATCAATCATAGATTGAACATTTAAACTCGCAACGACGACATGTTGCATGCGTCCGGGCATAGATCCAATCGACTTATGTGCATCAGAATATAAACCAAACACCATCTTATTACCGTCGGGATCTACGAGAGTATAAGCCTCTTCACCAAACACTAATGATGGTGAGGGTGAAATGACAAGGCCAGATCCCTCATGCCTTTGACGAAGGTCCGTTAATGCAGCCTGATTTGGAGCTCCATATCCAGCGTAATTCAGTTGGTTCTTAGGTCCATCTATAAGATGCATAATACGGTTTTTTGCCTGAAGTATTACATCACCTCCCTTTTCATTGATATCGACCATACCCATTTGATCACGGTAAAAAGCAACCATCTCCTCCCGTTGATTTGTTGCAAAAGAAAGGTGATGTAATTTGACATTCAACATTAATAACTTACCTTTAAAATGTTCAATTGAATACTAAAGCACTTTAAAGGGAAGAAAAACAATGGAAAAAGCAACATTTGGGGCTGGATGTTTTTGGGGTATAGAGTATGCCTTTTGTAAAATTTCCGGTGTGAGAGAAGCACCCGTTGGCTATGCTGGTGGCACCACCCCAAATCCAACATATCAGCAAGTATGTTCGGGACAAACGGGTCATGCTGAAGTGGTTCAGGTCGAGTTTGATCCAAACAAAGTTACATACGAAGAACTGCTTAAAGTATTCTGGACGATTCACGATCCAACAACATTAAACCGCCAAGGCCCTGATATCGGCACCCAGTATCGATCTGCGATATATTTTCACTCACCAGAGCAGGATGCGTCAGTTAAAGCTGCAATTTTTGAGATTGAAAAATCAGGCAAGTACACAGATCCAATAATTACTGAAGTCGCCCCAATTGATAAATTTTACCTAGGTGAAGATTACCATCAAAAATATTTTGAAAAGCAAGGACAGCATTAAATAGTAATAGGAATTTTACTCAGATTTCTATGACCTTAGCCTCTTCAATGCGATTTCCCTCGAATGATCTAAAAGTTCCGTCGTCGTCGATACTCGCCATATCGCAAAATATTTCGAGACGATGGCCATCTGGATCAAAAACATAAAAGCTTTCGTTTTCGCCCCACGAACCATCACCACGAGGATCGTAAGGACTATGAACTACTGGGCCGCGGATTATTTCCAAGTCCATTTCATTGACACGATCAAGCATTTCAAGCCAGGCATCTCGATCCTGACACTCCCACGCAATATGATGATGAAGCGTGGTTCCCTCGATATTATCCTGTTGATTTGGAAGACGATACTTCTTACCTGGTGTATGGGAAAGAACTAGATCATGATGATTTTCATGGATACGCAAGAAAGCAAGCTCAACCGGTATAGCCTCAACTTCACTCGCAGCATGACGCTCAGTTAATTTATAGCCTAATAATTTACGGTAAAAATCTATAGATTTTTCCATATCAGAAACATCTATAGCCATATGATGAAAGAGTTTAATTGGATTTCTTTTCTTTCCCACTTGGGCCATCACCTATCCCCTTTCTCCTATATTGCTAATATAAAAATCCCTCCATATAGGATTAATACATTAACTTTTTACCATGATCAAATTAACACGCGCAAAAGTAAGTATTTTTAAATCTGATCAGATCTGAAATCAACAAATATGCCGGTAAAATAAATCTTACCTGAAAATTAAAATTTAACAGTGCCAATGTAAGTACTTTCGCCAAGCGAAACAGAAACGGTCTTTGAAGAATGATCCGGGTGAGAAATTTCAACCTCATAACTTCCACTACCAGGCTCTAAATCATCAATTTTAAAATCGCCAAAAGCATCACTCCATGTCTCACCAATCTTGCTACCTTCCTTACTGAGTAAAACAAATGCTTTTTCAATGCACTCCTCTACCCCATCTATATCGGCTATCACGCTTCCACCAATAAAGCATTTACTGTATAAATTGAGATTTTTATAGTAAACGCGAGGCTTTGTTCCTTGTTCAGGATGGAGTACTTCTAGGCCCTCATCTTCAGCTCTTTTTTGCATGCTATCGTCTTCAATAAGAACAGATTTTAATGCCCCTGTTGGGCATGCTTGCACGGGCCGAGGTTCTTTCCACCCCCGGTCAAGCAGGTGTGCATCAAAAATCCATGCCTGTGGAAGGTCTTTCTCTTCGTTCCACCAAACAGCCCCGTATGGACAAGCATCGACAATTTGCTTCTGACCGACTGCCTTTTCTGGATCAATTATAACAATGCCGTCTGGGCGCTTTATAACAGCATCATTCTCTGCAGCTTTTATGCACGGCGCGTCGTCACAGTGATTGCACATTGTCGGCACATAAGCCACATCCACCATCGGAGCTTGGCCTCGCTCGTTTCGAAGAATATTTATCCAGTGATGGCCATGCTTTGGCATAGCAGTTGAATACCCCGGATGCTCATTACCCATATATTCATCGGCGACAGAGAGAAAGCAGTTATTAGAATTATGGCATTTTTCTACATCAACAATCAGGTTCCATTTTTTCATTTTCTTCTCCTGTTGCTTATTCCGCTGGAATTAATTCTTCTGCGGAACCCTTAACACTCTGAATGGCATCGGTCCCATCCCATTTCTCAATCTCTATTAGACAGGAATTATATGCTGCAGAATGGACCTTCTTTGTTTGCATTCGTTTTGATGTAAGTAAATTCACACACCCGCCTCTATCTGCCGATTTACCTGGATCTCCAAGCGGATCATAAACTGCAGATGCTTGACGACAATGAATTACTCCGGGCATCAGTCGCTCGGTCAATCGGGCAGCACAAATGACGGCACCTCGATCATTATATAGTTTCACCAGGTCATTTTCTTTGATCTCACGTGCATTTGCGTCAGTGACGCTAATCCGAACCAACCAATAGAAATAACCATCAATGTTAACACGGTGATCTTTAATATCGTTAATTGAACTATCTTTCCCATCACCTTTAGTATGAAAACTATATCGAGCGTGCGGTGAAACTAATTGTAGAGGATATTTTTCAAAAAGATCGCTCGTATGTATACCTTCCCAAGAAGGGATATATTTATTCAACGGGGGACGCTCTGGGTCCTGTGCAAAACGCTTTAGACTTTGGCTTTCAAACTCGATCTTACCAGACTGGGTTTGTAGTCCTTCAAGGAAATCTTCACCGTAGGCTCCCGGAAGTGGATGGGGCTCTTGCACATTTTTCTTTTCACCGTCAGCAAACCACTTATACGAAGTTGGCTGTCGGAGAGCTTCTTTTTCTGCAGGCACCACATAGTAGCCTTTAGTGCAAAATTTCTTCCAGGAAATGCCCTTTGGTAGATCGGAGGCATCAAACATTCGCTTTACCCAGTCAATTTCTCGATGACCTTGTGTGAAATATGCGGAATGCCCCAACCGAGTAAGTATACACTGAAAAATTTGATAATCAGGCTTAGACTCACCCAAGGGCTCAATACATTTGTGCTGCATACCAATTACGCGGTGGTTAAGTTGACCAACCCAATCATGGCCATAACCACCCGGATTAGCCCATTCTCCTATATCCCAACGTTCAAAATTTGTGCACGCTGGCAGTATGACATCAGCGAACTTAACCTCGCCTTCATTCCAAATTGATTGGCTAACAACAAATTCAAGGTCATCTGTCCGATACATTTTCACATAGCGGTTACTATCCGGCTGGGTGCCTATATAAGAAGAACCATATTTATACATCATCTTGGCGGGCGAATGCCCCGGCGACGGATACTTAACTGGAAAAAATTGCCCTTCAATTGAGCGGATATCAATTGGATAACCCTCCGCTTTCCCTTCCATTATTGCTTCCGGCAGTTTAAGCCGAGGAATGCTTTGTTGAGTTGGGTTCATACTAATCAGATGAGGCATACGTTGGTAAAGCGAGACACCATTAGCTGAATTCTGGCCATCTCCATTGAAGCCACCTTCAGCGTAACCTGGGAAATAGAAATTATAATCAATCGGCGAGCCAAATTGCAGACCGCCAAAATTAATACCGGGTTTCCCAAGCCCCTGCATTGCCATCAAACAAATCATTGAACGCGCCCACTGTGCGCCAGTTGCAGACCGGCATGCCCCCCCGAGTGTTGTCCCCATACCACCCGCTGATAAATAAGTTTTCTTAGAAGCCCATTTACGCGCAAGGGCCCTAATTTCACGCGCAGGGACGCCGGTTTCTGCCTCGGCCCACTCTGGTGTTTTTGAAACACCATCTTCATCCTTGCCCATAATATAGGCGCTCCACTTATCAAAACCCGTGGTTCGCTTTTCAACATAGTCTTTATCGTAAAGGTCTTCTTTAATCCAAACATAGGTTAAAGCCTGAGCCAAAGCCGGGCTCGTCGTCGGGCGTGGCGCCAACCACTTGCCGCCCATAAAGGCGGCCGTTTCGTTGAGGAATGGATCAATATGGACCATCTCAATACCGAGTTCTTTAGCCCACTGACGACGAACTGTGCCCTCAAAAGAGCCATAAACACCATTGGTCACTTCAGGATCGCTTGACCAATATACGATCATCTCCGCTTCTTGCAGGCAATCCTCAACTTGGCCATATATCTCAGCCGCACCGTTTCTCATGGAGTGGCCATAATGATGCATGGCGCCCCAATACCAGCCCTCCCAACTATCGGGATTAAGCAAAGTCGTTGTGGCACCAATGATATTTATAAATTTCTGATAAGCACTGATATAATATCCTACATTACCCCACGTATGGTGCGAACTCCGCGCTGCATAAATGGCACCCGGACCATATTGTCGGTTCATACGTTTAATTTCCGACGTTACAATATCAAGTGCCTCATCCCAAGAAATCCGCTCATATTCAGAAACGCCGCGGTTTTGACAATTACGATCACCGTTGGGATCAAAATCAACCCGCTTCATTGGATATAGATTACGATCTTTAGAATAAACCATCGACTTTGAGGCTAAACCGTGTGGCGAAATTGTTGTCTTTCGTGGTGGCGAAAATTCTTTGCCTCTTGCTTTTACAGTCCAAGTTTCGCCATCGTCCGCTTGAAATTCTATCGGCGTAATACGAACAATTTTGCCGTCTTTAACGTAAACAAAAACAGGACCGCCATTCGTATTATTTACGTAACGCGTTTCTCCGCTTTCCACGGATGTTCCAAACTCCCAACCTATTGTTTGACTCATCATCACGGTTTCTGAAAACCACGTGACCAGTTCATCCGGACCTTTTGCAATTAGATTAAAATTCTTAATCGCATCAATTTGTACCTGATAATCGATTGGTGGCATTAAGAGCGCAACTGCAATTGCTTCCGACTTAAAACTAATGCATACATCGGGGCTCGGGTGCATTCCATTTGTCGAGACTATTCTACCATCTTTAAAGGTGTAAAAACGGCCTTTAGAATCATCTGCAACCTTCATTTGAACCGTGATATTTCGTTCTTTTAGTCGTTTGCTAAATTCTTTATAACGCCACGCCTTCATGCGCAACAACCAAGGAAGAGCAAAAAGAATAAAAGAGAGTTTCATCAGCCCGTCCCTATACTTTTCTATTATAAAAGATCATCTTTACACGATTTATAATACTGAAGAATTTTTAATAGACCAGCGGCTTTTAAGCTTAGCCGAATTTATCGCTTTAGATAAATAATAACAACCCACCACATAGGCATAGCCCAACACGTGACAAAATTGTTTTTGGTGCTATTAACCCAAAAGATATCATGGTTAGTGCGACCCCTACTTTGCACATAACGAGAAAAGAAATTACAGGTTTCACACCGAATTTGATTAAATCTGGATTCGCAATCATACCAAGCGGGATAAGATATAAGCCAAGGCCTAAAGCCATAGCAGTCAGTGCAACTTTAAGCCAATTTTCATTAACCATACCTGCAGCGATAAACACCGCTCCGCATACGGGTGGTGTTATTGTCGAGAGCAAAGCAAACCAAAAAACAAAGAGATGTGCTTGCAATGGCTCTAAGCCAAGCGAAATCAAAGCTGGGCCAGCGACGGAAACACAGATAACGTAGGCCGCAGTTGTTGGCACTTCCATACCGAGAACGAGGCAAGCCAATGCTGTCAATAATAACGCGGGCCAAATCATTCCCCCAGACCCTGATAAAATCAACGACGTTATTTTAACTCCAAGTCCGGTAATACCCAGAACCCCAATTATAATCGAAGCACATATTATTATTGACGCTATTGTTGATACTTGTTGACCCACACCGAGGAAGACATTGTTAAACCGTTCCAAAGTTCGTTGCTTGTCGAAAGTCAAGCGCTCATCAAGCAGAAGCAATGTAACTGCAGCCAGGATTGCCCACGAAGCGGCATATTGGGGAGGAAATCCAGGCCCAAAGATAGCCCAGAGTAATATAGAAAATGGTAAGATGAAAAAACTAGTTGTCACCAATACCTTCTTTAGATCTGGTTGTTCATTTCTCGGAAGCCCTTTGAGCTCATAACGATGACTAAATGCGTTAATGCCAACCCAAACAGTAATAAAATATAAAATTGCTGGTAGCAGGGCAGCCTCCATGATTGCGATATAAGGTGTTCCCGTTAGCTCAACCATTACAAAGGCACCTGCACCCATTAATGGTGGCATAATTTGACCACCAGATGAGGCAACAGCTTCTACCGCGGCCGCAAGAGATTTTGGATAGTTAAGCCGGACCATAGCCGGCAATGTAATCGCACCTGTCGAAGCCACATTTGCAGACGCTGATCCAGATATTGAACCAAATAATGCTGAGGAAATAACCGATACTTTCGCGGCACCACCTTTTAAACGACCGGCCGCTGTTGCGGCTAAATTCATAAACCCTTGTCCAGCTTCACCTGAATTCAAAACAACACCAAATATAACAAAGATAGAAACGATATTCACAGAAACGCCTGTCAGCTTTCCCCAAATACCTCCCTCCGCTATTGTTAACGTACCTAAAAAACTCCTGAGCGGTACTTCAGGAAACCCAAATTCTCCCGGTATATATTGACCAAATAAACCATAAATTATTGCCAAAAGAGCGACGACAGGTAGCGGCCAACCTATTGCTCGCCGTGCCATTTCCAACACAATTACCAATAATAATATAGCAATGATAAACTGAAAACTGTTTTCCAGCGCACCGTATTGGTCCCCTAGAGCAGATTCATTAATAACAATCCAAAAACAACTGAATAGTCCAATTACTGTTAACAAAGTCCCGGTTATCGTGGCCATTCGAGTTTTCGAAATAAATATTAGCGTCCACGGTAATGCCAGCGCCATATGAATAGGACGGCTTACCAAATTGGGTACCAGCCCTGAAAAAATTAAATACAAATGGAATGCTATTGTAGAAGCCCCAAGAAGAGGCCAAACAAATCGAATAATCAAAGGCATCTTGTGATCCCTATAGAAAACCTTAAAAGAAGACCCGGATCCAAAGTATAGCATCCGGGTCTCTATTAGGCCGCCTTAATTCAATTATTTTTGGGCACTGGTAATACTAAAACCAGCTTCAGTATAATATTTAAGGGCACCAGGGTGGATCTTACCTTTGATATTCGACATTAAACCTCGCCCAACACCATTCCACCAACTTGCCTTTGATCCCATTTTAGATTTTTCGGTCCAATAGGTTTTAGTAAGAGCGTAGGCCGTCGCCGCATTCATTCTAGTTGTACTATATGCGACCACTGGTAACGAAGTTGTGGTAATTGGCGCTACTTGTCCTTTATACGTTCCCGCGGGAATAACTAATTTTGTCCTTTTGGTTTTTTTAATTTGATCGGCAGATAAGGAAAGTACAGATACGCCGGCACCAGCGGCAGCTTCAATGACGTTTGGGGCGGGCCAAGAACCGGCCGTAACAAACCCGTCAATTTGTCCATTCTTCAAAGCTGGTACAGCGTTCGATAATTCAACATTCGCGAGTTTCACACTGTCTTTTACGCCAAATAATTTCAGATACTTAGCTCCCTCTTTTGCACCAAAGGATCCTTTACCTAAAAGAATAGTTTTACCTTTTAAATCAGAAAATTTCTTTACCCCGCTTTTGTTGCTTAGAACAAAATGCATGGTCAAAGAAGGAATAGGAAACAAGGCTCGAATATCATTATACTTGGGATTACCTTTTCCCTTAAACATGGCTTTTGCACCTTTAGCCAGCCTCACCAAAACAGGTGGTGTCGTGAATACATAATTTCCAGGTCGCGAAACCGCTTCCTTAACATTCTGAACCGAACCCTGGCTTTCCTCAACAGTAACAATAATGTTACCCTTCGATCCGGCCTTCATTGCTTCAGATATCTGTACCGCCATTTGGTAGTATGACGATGTTGTTTTTGCCGATTTATAAGTCACTCGGGTTTCAGCGCTAGCGCCCGAAAACCCCATTAAAATAGTACTAGCGGCAATTATGGCGCCAAATTGATTTATTTTATTTTTCTCCATGGTAACTCCTATTGGGTAGAATTTTATAAGTAAAAATTGTCAGTTGAATTTGATTTAAAACGCTAAGCGTATCTGATTTGATTACCACATAATGACCCATAAAATGCAAACATCAAAAATTTTCAATGCCGTTTATATCTTAAAATAAACGACACCGTTATAAGCAAATAAATTAAGCTATAGGCAGAATATTATCTTTTTAACTGCAATCTAAAACTAATTTATTATTGAGGTAAAAAAATGATTTACCAAAAAGGATATGGTGATTATGTTGCCGCTGCCAATAAAGGCATTTATACGTTTATTAGGAGAATAATTAATGAAAATAGTAAAATCCCTAGTGATCTCATCACTTATATTGATGACATCTGCGCCGGTTTTTGCAAATACGTTTACGTTTACGGCGATACCCGATCAAGATGAAAGCGCATTAAAATCGAGATTTAACAAGATAGCTACTTACTTCTCTGATCGGTTAAGCATAACTGTAAAATATATTCCAGTTAAATCTTATTCAGCTGCCGTCACAGCATTTCGCAATAATCAGGTCCAGCTTGCTTGGTTTGGTGGTTTGTCAGGAGTGCGCGCTCGAAGTTTAGTAAAAGGATCTCAAGCAATAGCTCAAGGCGCCGAGGACAAATCCTTTACAACATATTTTATTGCACACAGTAGTACTGGAATTAAAGCTTCGAAGAACTTTCCAAAATCGATAGCAGGAAAGACTTTTACTTTTGGATCAAAGGGCTCAACATCGGGTCGTCTAATGCCAGAATATCATATACGAAAAAACTTTAAAAAATCACCACCAAAGGTATTTAAACGCGTTGGTTTTAGTGGCGACCATTCTCGAACGATTGCATTGGTTCAATCTGGTGCCTTTCAAGTGGGTGCCGTCAACTTTGCGGTTTGGAACAAAGAATTAAAGAGCGGTAAAATCGATACCTCAAAAATTTCAAAAATTTGGACTACTCCAGAATACCCCGATTACAATTGGAGTATTCGCGGTGATGTAGAGAGTAAATATGGGGCCGGATTTATTAACAAAGTTAAAAAGGCTCTCCTTGATATGAACAATCCTGATCTACTCAAGCAATTTCCTCGTAGTTCATTTATATCCGCTTCCAATAGGGACTACAGCCCAATTATTTCTGTAGGCAAAGAAATTGGCTTGCTAGAGTAAAGTCTAAAAAATAAATTGGATCTTTCAACGATGTCTTTTATGGAACTTAGAAATGCCACTGTCCAATATAATGGAACATCGGTTCTAAAGGATTTTTCAATTCAAATTGAGCAAGGTGAAAAAATAGCACTCGTCGGACAAAGTGGCGCCGGCAAGTCTACCTTGCTCAATTTACTCTATCAAAAATATAAAGGCGATGCCTCGTTAGTTCCGCAAGACCTTGGTCTCGTTAGAGCCCTCTCAGTTTTTCACAATGTCTATATTGGACAGTTGGATAAACGCCCAACCTGGTACAACATTATAAATTTGATCAAACCTCAAAAAAAAGAAATCAAGACAATCATGCCTATTGTCGAACAATTAGGTATAAAAGATAAAACCTTTGAACCAATTAGAGAGTTATCTGGAGGTCAGCAACAACGTGTTGCAGTGGCACGAGCTATATTCCAACATAGTAAAATATTTTTCGGCGATGAACCGGTATCAGCCGTTGACGAGCACCGATCTCAGACCGTGATGGAAGCAATCATAAAAAACCACCAAACTGTTGTTCTTTCAATGCATGACGTTAGCCTGGCACTAAAAAATTCAACACGGATAGTAGGTTTAAAAGAAGGTCAGAAAATTATGGATGAGCCAGTCAAAGGAATAAAGGCAAAAGACCTTGACGACCTCTACAAAAATTAGAGCCTTCAAAATAGGCTTAGGACAGCGGCCTCTCCTTCGGAGCAGCATAATTTTTTTATTAATTGCTATGGTATTGGGAGCTTTCGGTGATTTCGAAGTCACAACTCTTGATCCATGGATTGAAATTAAACGCATGGTATTTGGTGCTATAACGCCTGATTTTACTGCCACAGAAGATTTGTGGAGTTCTTTAGTAAATACCGTTGCTTTTGCAATATTGGGCGTAGTTCTTGGAAATATTTTGGGCTTCCCACTTGCTTTAGCTTTTAAATTTAGAAGTATACGGGTATTTTGTGCATTTATAAGATCAGTACATGAGCTATTTTGGGCCCTTATTTTTTTACAAGTTTTTGGTCTGGCGCCTCTCACAGGCATACTGGCAATTGCAATTCCATATTCAGGGATATTCGCTAAAGTATATTCTGAGATATTGGATGAATCCGATCCATCTCCCCTGCAGGCAGTCCCAAATGGTACCTCTGCCGCCTCGACTTTCATGTTT
>LWDU01035963.1_pt1 | contig 16941 bp, 11 predicted proteins | sample 727161 | NCBI WGS metagenome assembly LWDU01 (sample SAMN04566230, study PRJNA314399) | hydrothermal vent metagenome | isolation source: deep sea hydrothermal plume seawater | place: Mexico: Gulf of California, Guaymas Basin | collected 2004-07-11
ACTGCCGGGCATCTTTATTCCGCTGCCACGGTGCCGCAACATAGGCCCCCTAATAAACCCGGGATCGACTCAATGATGAACACCTCAAGCCGTATCACCTCGGATCAGGGGGTGGTACTGATGCAGTATCTGGCGCGGGCCTTGTTTGCCGGTCTCGCCGTGATGTATTTCCACCACGCGGACCATTTCTTCTTCACTCTGCCCAAGGCAACCCCGTGGCTGCTGTTTTGCGCCTATATCGGCATCCAGCTTCTGCTGCTGATCTGGCGCCCGGTCAATGCCGACGCTTTTGCCTCCGCACTGGACCTGCTCACCCTGGGTATCGTGCTGCTGCTGGATGCGGGGGATCCGCCTCCCACCATGGCACTGCTGTTTATCGCCGTGCTCAGTAACGGCCTGCTGCACGGTCTCAAACGTTTTCTGATCATGCTCATCGGTGCGGAGATCGTGCTGGCCTTTGTCCTGCCCATCCGGCTCAGCTATGCCAGTGCTCCCACGGCTTCTGCCAGCCTGTTTCTGGTGGCGGCACTCAGCGCCTGCATGCTCTACTTCGGCTTGATGATCTGGCGCAACCAGCACCTCTCCCGAGCCGCACTGGAAGCCACCTGGCGTGACCCGGATACCGACTTCATCAGCCGCGAAGCGCTGGTCAGCACCGCTGGCTGGCTGGTGCCCCTGCACGATCGCATTTCCTCGCCGCTGACCCTGGCGCTGGTGCAGCACAACGAACTGCCACTCCTGGCCGACCGGGTCGCCCAACGCATTCGCCGCAGCGATGTGGCCGCCCGTTACGATGAACAGCACCTGGCCCTGCTACTGCCCTGCACCGCCACAGCCGCCGCCGAGCGGCTGCTCAATGACTTGCGCGACCGGCACCCGGGCCTGCGTGCCGCGGTGATGACCCTGACCGATGGCGACGCGGCCCTGGAGCAGGCGTTCTCTCACCTGCAGACGTCCATGGCCCGCACCACGGAAGAGGACAACCACTGGCTGGCCCATGCGCCACCGATGAACTGAACCCTCAGGCCAGCCCCAACGGCTGGCTGTCGGCACACCGCCGCCACAGGGCACCAGAAACAAACAAGACACGCTTCGCTCACACAGCCTTGTCACCCTTTGCGCTAAACTGGCGTAAACAATGACAAGGCCGCCTTCATGCCCCTTCGTACCGTTTCCGCAGCCCTGCTCGTCTGTCTGCTGACCGCCCCGGGCACGCTCTTGCTCGCCGCCGACGGCCCCAGCCCGCGTATTGTCGGGGGCAATCAGGCTCCCGCTGGCTTCTGGCCGTGGATGACACAACTCGCCATCGACGACCCCAATTTAGACAACGGTTACTTGCTCTGTGGTGCCAGCCAGATCAGCCCGCGCTGGGTGCTCACGGCACATCACTGCACCCAGTACCAGAACGATGCCCTGGCCACCGCCGACCGCATATTTGTTTATATCGGCGAAACCGAACGCAAAGGCACCTTCCCCCAGCCGGGGCGCATCGCGGTGGAGGGTATTTACCGCCACCAGAACTACAATAATTTTTCCTTTGCTCACGATCTCGCCCTGCTGCGCATTCCTGCCACCAGCAACAACCAATGGCCCAGCCTGGCGGACAACGGCACCTTTGCGGAACTGGAAAGTCGCTCGTTGAACCAACGTGACGAAGCGGTAACCGCCCTGGGCTGGGGCCAGACGGGCAGCGGCAACCTGAGTACACGGCTGCGCGAGGTGCAACTGGATTACATTCCCAGAACGATCTGCAATGAGCGATCCACCCTGTCGATTCCGGCATCGACCATCTGCGCCGCTGAGCTCAACCCCATCAACGGCATCAACCAGGACACCTGCTTCGGCGACAGCGGCGGCCCCCTGTTTATCGGCGAAGAACCCAACCCCTGGTTGGTGGGCCTGACCAGCTTCGGCCTGGAAAACTGTGCATCCGGCGCCCCTGCCGGGTACAACCATGTAACCACTGAAATCGCCGAAATCGAACGGCTGACCACGCTGGGCGGGGTACCGCTGGTGGACATGACCGTCAATGGCGCCAACACGGCCCGCTACTATCAACCCCTGAACGGCACCCAAATCATCTCCGCTACCCTGCGCAACAACAGCACCAGCAATACCGCCACCAACGCCACCGTGAGCCGAGCGCTCAGCGGCAGCCTGACCACCAGCGCCCGCTTTGACTGGAACGGTTGCAGCGCCCTGTCCTCCGCTACCCGCTGTACCGTGGCCAGCAGCCTGGCCGCGGGCGCTTCCCGCACTGGCAGCGTGGAGGTGACTGACAGCAGTGGCACCGACCAGGTCGTGACCCTCACGCTCAGCGCCAGCGCCGATGAAAACGACTACCGCCGCCGCAACGATGACCGGGTACAAGAAATCGCCTTCTCCGACAATCCCGACCTGGCCCTGTCCGCCGCCCAACAGACCAGCAGCCCCACCCGAGCCAGGCTAACGCTAACCCTGAGCAATCGCTCTCCGCTGAATGCCGCCACCAACACCGGCATCAGCTTCCCGCTCCCCGCCAATACTCAATTGGTCAACGGCGCGGAACTGGGCTGCCAACAAGGCAATCCGGTGTTCTGCCCTGTCGGTGATCTCGACCCGGAACAAAACCAGACCCTGACCCTGGAGTTCACCACTGACACCGGCATCAGCCAGACCTTTACCTTCAACGCCAGCGCCGATCAGAGCGACCTGCCTGGAGACACCGACACAGAAGCCGACATCACCGTGCAGTACAACGCCAGCGTTAACACAGCGGCAGGTGGCAGCAGCGGGGGCGGTGGTGCGTCACTGTGGTTGGGGCTCATGGCGTTGATACTGGGCGTGCGCCGACGACTCAACTGACTTGTCTGCCTGTCACCGCACCTTTATTCTTCCCGGTTTACTGATCAGCACACCGGGGAGACGCACGTGAAGGCCAAGCCAAGTTATCGCGCCGACATCGAAGGCCTGCGCGCACTGGCCGTCATCCTGGTGATCCTGTATCACTATCAGGTGCCCGGCATTACTGGCGGCTTTATCGGTGTCGATGTCTTTTTCGTTATCTCCGGCTTCGTCATCACCCAGCTACTGGAGCGGGCCTTCCAGAAAGACACCTTCCGCTTTCGCGATTTCTACGCCCGCCGTATCCGCCGGCTGGTGCCGGTGTTTCTGCTGGTCTCCACCGCCCCCTTTCTGATGATCTCGCCGTTCTATATCGGCGACGCTTACTATATTTTCGCCAAAAGCTGGCTGGCCTCACTGATCGGGCTGAGCAACGTCTACTATTTCAACGAGCTCACCCAGTACTTCGCTCCGGAAACCCTGTCGCTTTCACTGCTGCATACCTGGTCGCTGGCCGTGGAGGAACAGTTCTATCTGCTCTGGCCTGCCTCCCTGTACCTGGCCTACCGCTTCGGCAAAGGCCGCAACGCCCACTGGCCATTTCGTATTACCCTGGTGGCCACCTTTGCGTTATCCGTCTATATGGCCAGCGCCCACCCCGCCGCCGCGTACTATCTGCTGCCCGCCCGCCTGTTTGAATTCATGCTCGGCACCGGCGTAGCACTGTTCAGCCAGCAGTTGCCTCGCCTAAACCGGGGCAGCGCCGAAACCCTGGCGCTGATCGGGCTCATCCTGATTGTGGCCACTGCCCTGTTGATCACCAAGCACGATCACTTCCCCGGCTATAACGCGCTGTGGCCCACCCTTGGCACCGCCATGGTCATCTACGCCGGCCTGCATCAGTCTGGCACCTTCACCGCACGGCTGTTGAGCCTGCCGATGATGGTTTTCCTCGGCGGCATTTCCTATTCCCTGTACCTGTGGCACTGGCCACCGGTGGCGTTGATGCACTACCAGCTGATCGAGCTGACCTGGTTAAACCGGTTGCTGCTGATCGCTGGCGTCGTCGTCCTGTCCTGGCTCAGCTTTCGCTTCGTGGAAAACCGTTATCGGCACCGGGAGTGGAGCTTCAAGAAATCGTTCCTGATCTTTATTCTGGCACCACTGATCGGCATCTGGGCGATCCAGTCCACCATCCGCATCGCCGACGACATCAGCTTCCGCATTCCCGAAGAGCGTCGCGAACTGTACAAGATCATTGCCAACAACAACCCGGCAGACCTCTACAAGCGCTGCTTCAAGGGTGACCCGGTGGACTTCAACAAGAGCGACGCCTGCCTCTTCGGCGCCGAACCCAAAAACGGCCAGCCCAACAGCATGCTGATCGGAGCTTCCCACGCCATTGCCCAGATCGGCTTTCTCGAACAGCTGCTTAAAGGCACAGACTACTCCGTGCTGATGGTCACCCGGGCTTCAACACCGTTCCTGCCTCCGGCCATCGCCGAAAAGGCCCAGGCCGCCGACCCGACCAAAGTGGCCCGCAACCGGGCGATCAGCGACACTCTGAGCCAATGCCCCATGACGGTCTTCATCGGCGCCTGGTGGAGTGCCTATCTCAAGCACGACGCCTACCAGGCTTATTTTGTCGAGACCATCGGCTGGCTCAAAGACCAGGGACACACCGTCATCGTTCTGGAAGATGTGCCCGAATTACCGTCTTCCTCCTACGCGGAATGCCTGCTGAAAAACATGGAGGACTGCTCCATCAGTGCGGCCGACGTCGAAGACTCACTCCGCAATTTCTACCAGTACAAACAAGCCGCCCAGCAGCGCTACCCGGATGTGCAGTGGATTAACCCCAGAAAAGTGCTGTGCGATGACGAACGCTGCCAGACCGTCCTGAACGGCATCCCGCTCTACCGCGATGAAAGCCATCTGAATAACGTGGGGGGAATTGAAATTGGCAAAGAATACCTGAAGCGCTTCGGCAACCCGCTAACACCATCGCCGAAATAACAGGCGCGCCTCGTCAGTTGAACGCGTAGGTCAGATTTACCCAAGGGCACAGAGAGCCTGAAAGGCGTAATCCGACATCAAGACCCGCCGTGAAAGTGAAGACGTATTACACCGCCTGAAATTGGGCTCATCGTGGATTAGAGTGAAAAGCACACAGACAGGAAACAACCCCCTGCTACAGCGCCGCTGTAGGAGTTCCTCTTGAGGGACGAACCTCGCCAAGCCAGGAACCCACCAGCAGGCTGGCTTCTTGCGCAGATAAAGTCGGACTCCTGCTGCCTGGCGATTAAAACAACGGTGAAGTGTCCACATTGCTCACAGTTAAAGGGGGTTTCGGTTATTCCCTCCGGCACCGGGTATCAGGCCCTCTCCGCGGTAAACTCGTCTGGCAAGGCATCAAATCCTCACCATTGCCTAAATTCCGCGATGAACCTGAAATTGCGGTAACGCCGCCAGAATATCCAGCGCATGGCGGCGTTTCACCGGATCATGAAGATCCACCGTCACCATCAGCTCATCCACCTCTACCGAATCCAGCAACTGATCAAGCTGTTCCTGAATAGATTCTGTCGTCCCCAGCAACTGCAACCCCAGGAAATCTTTTACCCCGGCTTCCTCTTGTGGATTCCACAACCCGGCCATGCTCTGTACCGGCGGTTTCATCCATAACGGCTGGCCCCGGAAGAGGGCAAGAATGCGCTGGTAACTGGTGGTGGTCAGGTAATGAGCTTCTTCATCAGAATCGGCAGGCACCGCAGGCACCGTCAACATGGCATAGGGCCTGTCCAGCTGAGCAGAGGGCTGAAACTGATCCCGGTAGATACGCAGCGCCTCACGGTACAGCCGCGGCGCAAAATGCCCGGCAAAGGCATAGGGCAGCCCGCGCTGCGCGGCAAGCTGCGCGCTGTACAAACTGGAGCCCAGCAACCAGATCGGCACATTAGTGCCCGCCCCTGGAATCGCATTGACCGCCCGTGAGGTATCCAGCGGCCCGAGCAAACGCTGCAACTCCGACACATCCTGGGGGAACTGCTCCGCCCCCAGACCTTCACGACGCAGGGCACGGCTAGTCATTGGGTCGGTTCCCGGCGCACGGCCCAGGCCCAGGTCAATCCGATCAGGATAGAGACTCTCAAGAGTCCCGAACTGCTCGGCAATCACCAGCGGGGGATGATTCGGCAGCATCACCCCCCCGGACCCCACCCGAATGGATTCGGTCGCCCCGGCAATATGCCCGATCAACACCGAAGTCGCGGCGCTGCTAATCCCCTGCATATTGTGGTGCTCCGCCAGCCAGAACCGCTGAAAACCCAGCGATTCCGCATGGCGGGCGTAGGCAACGCTGTTGGCCAGCGTCTCGCCCACGGTATCGCCCTCGCGGACCGAGGCGAGCTCCAGTAGGGAAAACGGTACTGCATTTGCCACACGACTCTCCCGAATCACAATCCGAACATTGAAGGATAATCCCCTTTCCCAAAACCTGGATGCCATGAAACCCATCTGAAAAGAGATCTAGGCCACAAAAGGAGTGCATTAGTCAAAAGTGTAGTTAATTTCCTACATCCTTAACAACAAGGACCAATTAAAGTTCAATTTTTGAAAATAGCTGGTTTTCTGGGGGTTTTTGATGAGATTCAAACTGGCTCTGGCGCTATCTGCCTGCCTGCTGACACAACCACTTATTGCAGCGGAATCATCCGAAAAAATTGTTGGGGGGAAAAATGCGAATGCTGAGTGGCATACTCTCGCTGCAATAATCAGCAAGAGCAAGAAAGAGGAAGCCATTAATAACAACTGGGAATATCCTGTTTTTCAAGCTCAGTTCTGTGGTGGCACTATTCTATCGGATGAGTGGATACTCACCGCAGCCCACTGCGTGCTGCAACAGAAACCAGACGTCACAGTGGTCGATGTAACCGGCGATATTCAAGTATTGGTTGGCACTCCATCACTCACCCTATCCCCATCAAGCAACCTTCTGCTGGAAGTCGACTCGAGCTACGTACACCCGAACTTCAATTATTCCACCTTCACTCATGACATTGCCCTGCTAAAACTCGCCGAGCCAGTCCCTTCACTCGAAACCACCCACACTGCGGTCTTGTCCACGCCAGAATCTGACACACTTCTGGAGAATGATGAATCCTACAACAAGATTCTCACTGCTCTTGGCTGGGGGGCACTATTACCTATCAGCGAGGGAATCAGCTACCCATCCGAACTACAGGAAGTTGATCTGGACTATCTGAGCAATCAGAGTTGCCAGTCGCTTTACAACCTCCCTCCACTGGAAACCATTTACAGCACAATGATGTGTGCCTACGAGCCTTCTGCTCCGGTAGCTGGGGCACCCTATGGTCAGGACACTTGCCTGGGTGATAGTGGAGGCCCTCTCTTTACAAATGGAGAGATTCGCAACGACAGGCCCCAGGTTGGCATTACAAGCTATGGCTTTGAGTGTGGAGATGCCGCCAAGCCAGGAATCTATACACGGGTATCAAAATTCCTTCCCTGGATCGAAGAAACCGCATTCGCCAATGGTCAACATCTTGGGAATTTGTCTCTATCTTCCGAAAAAGAACATTATCAAGGCGGCAGCAGTGTTGAATTCAGTATTGCACTCACCAATGAAGGGTTTGAGCCCCATCAGGATTTCACCATTCGGTTCTCACGGTCTGACGGTCTGCTACCCCCCGTCGTATCCGGCTCGGACTTTATCCCCTGCCTGACCTCCGGTAAGAATACCCACTGTGAGTTCACCGGAAGCGAATTCAACCCCGGAGAGAAGCGCACGCTGTGAGGGAACGGAGAAATTGACCGCCACCATCATCTCTTTCGCTCACGAAGACTATCACCGCCTAGATGATAGCTTGCTGATTGAGCTGAGCTACGGCTTGCCGGAACTTTCCATCACTGCCGAACCACTATGCCTGGATCAAGGAGAGACCAGCACGACAATGCGCCTAGAAGCTACGCTGGCAAATACCAGCGCACTAATCGACTCCATAGATACTGTCGTTAGCAGCTCCCTGCCAGAAAGCCTGTCTTTAGTTGGACAGACCTCCTCTGCCTGTCAATTTAACGGTACGGATATGAGCTGCACTATCGGTCAGATTGAAGCTAATAGCGAAGGCAGTGCCACCATTATGCTGAGCGCCAGCCCAGATACCGTCGAAACCATTTCCTTGACGGCTGCAAACGAAAACGGAACCTCCGCCGACTCCAGCCTTTCCACCTCCGTGAACCTTGATTTCTCCCGGGAGGATCTGGACACCTGCCCGACAAGCCACCCTACAACACCCACAGTAACGCGCAGCAATGCCAGCAGCGGGGGTGGAGGAGGGACTCTGCCTGCCAGCTTGATTCTGTTTCTCTCAACCGTTGGCTGGTTGAGACGCCGCTAGCTCTGACAGAACCTCTGGAGAGCCGTCACAAACCGTTTTCGATATCCCTTAAGCGAAAAAAGGGCCAACAAATCTGTTGGCCCTTTTCATCAATCACCGAGCAAACCGTCTATTCAATGCCCCCTTGACTTTGTGCTTGCCAGATTAACTCCAACATCTTGGCAGCCTCCCGCTGACTACCTTTATTACGGAGAACGACGAATCCTTGCTGGAACAGCTCTGCATTCTCCAAAACACCCCCACTGGCCTGTAACGACTGGATATTATTTTTCAGCATGGCTTTCACAGTCATTTTTTCTGTCAGATACGTCGTTGCTGATCCTCCAGATCGAGAATAAAGCACTCGCACGCCATATTGCTCCTCATCATCCAGGTGTCGGCTTTTTACGACCTCACCTTCCTCCAAGGCCGCTATGAAATTGCCATTTGTTATCGAATCAGCATAGTAGAGGTGTTTACCAGGCCTCACTGAATTATGCTCTAGCAACTGACTCTGTATTTTTCCTGCATTGAAAAAGTCTATGCGCCGGATAGTCACACTTGAGTCAGAAACATTTCTGATAGCCAAGAGCCCATTGCGAAACTCAGCTTCAAGAATGTCGCCGCTAATGGAATACTCCAGAACGGGCACACCCGGTAGGCTCCATTGATTTACACGCATGCTACCGGTTGCGATCACTTTTTGATTCTCCCACCCAGCAGAAACATCGCATTGCCCATCGTCTATCAGGTAGCGAATCCGTCTCCCAGGGCAATTAATATTCAGGGAAACGTCTTCAACATTTGAATTACTGGAAAGCGTGTCACTTATAGATTCCAGCTTTTGAACGAGCCCTTCCAGACTATCCGCCTCCAATGGCTTCGTGCGCCATGGGAACACAGCAACAACATCATAAAAATAATCATCATTAATGCCATCACCATCAGTAAAACCTTCCAGCTCGAGACTTACATTACTGTCCTTTTCCTGAATCGACTCTTTTACCTTATTCTCAAACCTGACAATATCTGTCCATGCTGACTGGTAGCGCTCTACCAGTGACTTGAAGGCATTGTGATCAAGCCGTGATTCAGCAACATTCCTTGAATCCCGGAATTCTTTACCGTCAAAATCCACCATCCATGGCATCTTCCCGAAAAACGGTTTCAAACCGAACGAGAAGACGGTTCCTGTAATGCTGCCAAAAATATCGAGCTGCGTTTTTCGGAAAAGATCCTCCCGACTATCCGGACATGTATCTTTTCCGATCAGGCGTTTTACGCAATCTCGCCTCTTCGAATCCCACGCCGCCCGGCTGTTGAAAATATCAACCCAAGGCTCTTCCCTGGCCGCAGCAGAGCGATATGCCACGTATTCGTAGCCATCATTAACAGCTTGTAGCTTCCCATAAAGGGAAGGCGTATTTTCCTGATCAGTCAACACATCAAGGTATTGCTCCACTGCCGCAAGAGGCAATAACATATCGTCTTTTTCAGCGCCCTTGGCACTGACAGCCATCAGCATAAAAGCAAGTACCAGAATCCTTGTGTTATTCATTCTCGTCCTTAATCAATCCCCAAAAGAGACTGCAACATACGAATGCCAGCCAAAATTAAAAGAAGGGCCGGAGTATTTTGCGAGAGCCCCCGCATTTTACTGTGGCAGATACCCCCCGAGCGTAACTCCTACATACCAAACCAATATCATGCTGTTATAATTGAGGGTTTTGCTTCAAACTCCAGATCAATTCAGCCTGTTTATTTTCTTAGCCATGCCCACACTCAAATGCCCCAGTTGCGAACAGGTTCTGCGTCTTGCCGGCAATAGCTGGCACTGCGATAACGGCCACCAGTTCGACCGTGCCAAGCGCGGCTACACCAATCTGTTGCTGGCGCAGCAGCGCCGCTCCCGGTCACCGGGGGACGACAAGGCCATGGTGCAGGCGCGCACGGCGTTTCTTGAACTAGGCCGTTATCAGCCGTTGGCAGATGCCCTGCTCGCTCACCTGCCGGATGAAGAACCCGCCTGGCTGGATATCGGCTGTGGCGAAGGCTGGTACACCGAGCAGTTTGCCCAGCGGTTGGGCGGCGTGAATGGTGTGGGCGTGGATATTTCCAAGTTCGCGGTGGATGCGGCTGCCAAACGCAACAGGCGCATCACCTGGCTGGTGGCCAGCGGCACCCGTTTGCCATTGTTTGATGCCAGCCAGCAAACGGTGTTTGTGTTGTTCACCCGCTTGTTCGTGGATGATATCGCCCGGGTGCTACAACCCGGTGGGGAATTGATTGTTGTCGGTACCGGGGAAACACACCTGCTGCCGTTGCGCGAGGCACTGTACGACGATGTGCGCCAGAGTGGGTTCGATGCGGGCAAGTTTCTGGATGATCGCTTCGAGCTGATCTCCAGCGAGACCCTGCATTGCGAATGGGTGCCCGAGTCAGAAGAAGAGCTCCGTAACCTGCTGGCCATGACCCCCCACCATTGGCGGGCACGCCCCGATGCCAAGGCTGGCATTGGTGCTCTGGCAGGCAAGCCAATGAACGGACATTTTGTGATTCAACGCTGGCGGCGTGCGGCGTAAATTTCGCTTTTATCAAGCGTGATGTCGGGTTCGTGTCGGATTACGGCTACGCCTAATTCGACCTACAAAACCCGTGTTCCTGGTAGGTCGAATTAGCCTGAAAGGCGTAATCCGACACCGCACACTCCTCTCACTCTGCTCTCTTCCCAAGCACTCGCTCCAGATACCCCAACAGATCATCCGCATTACTCACCGGTGCCCGGTAAGCCAAGTGCCCATCCGGGCGCATCAACCAGAGCCGCCCCTGATCGCCGAATGCGCTGGCAAACTCGCCCTCATGGTCACGCCAGATACGGGTGGTACCTTCACGGGGCACGTCTTCATCTGCAGTGGCCCGCGCCGCAATCACGGTCAGGTGCACGCGCTCACGGTATTCCTGCCCTAAACGATCACTCAGGGCATACATCACCAAACGCTCGTTGTGCTCGGGGGATTCACTCAACTGCAGCAACAAATGATGTACCGGTTTGCGCAACAAACCGTGCAACTGATGCAGGTGCCCGGTGCGCACGGATTTCAGCGCCGCGTCCGGCAGCCGATCGCCCGGCAGCGGCCCCTGATGCCGCCAGCCCACGTCGGCCTCCGGCCCACAGGTGACCAGCGGCGAATTGCGATAATGCACATCCAGCTGGCTGGCCGTGCGCAGCAGTCGGCTGGAAATATTGCGACGACTCCCTGCCAGTTTCAGCAGCGAATCCCGACTGCGCCGCAGCAAGGGCAACTTCACCAGTGAGGCCCGCGACAGCATATCCACGCCATACAACATTTTCTCTGCCACCGGGCGCCGTTCCTGCTCGTAGCTATCCAGCAAGGCACCCTGCCCAAACCCCTTGAGGTAAAACGCCAGCTTCCAGCTCAGATTGAAGGCATCCGCCAGGCCAGTGTTCATGCCTTGAGCACCCAATGGACTTTGCACATGGGCAGCATCGCCAGCCAAAAAAACCCGGTTGCGGCGAAAGTGCTGCGCCAACCGGCGCTGCACAGAAAACTGGCTGACCCAGCGGGGCTCGCCCAGCTCCGGGGTTTCTCCCAGAATCGACGCCAAGCGAGTTTTAAAAACATCCAGGCTTAACGGTAAGGTCGGTGCCTCACGGCGGGCCATGATCAAACGCCAGCCCTGCGGCAGAGGCAAGGCCAGCAACAAGCCTTCTTCCTGCAAAAAACCATGGGAACGGTCGTTGCTCCAGGGGGCTGCGTCCCAAGGCACATCTGCTAACAGGAAATGTTCGCTGTAATCCACCCCTTTGAAACCAATACCAAGTTGCTCTCGCACCGTGGAGCCCACGCCATCGGCTCCCACCAACAGCTCGGCATTCAATGTCTGCACCTCCACCCCTTGGCGAATACGAGCCTGAACACCACTGCCGTCCTGCCGGAAATCCAGCAACTCGGCACTGCGAATCAATTCCCCGCCCAGCATCCGATATCGGTCGATCAACACCGCTTCCACTTCGGATTGAGGGCAACTGAGCACCCACGGGTACGGCGCTTTCAGGGAGGTGAGATCCAGTTCGAAGAGAAACCCTTTATCGCCGTACACTGATACGGCCTTGAGGCGCCGCGACGCCTTGCGGATCGGCGCCAGCACATCCAGCGCCTCAAAGAGTTCCAGTGAACGGGCATGCAGGCCCAGCGCCCGGGAATACGGCGATGGCGCCTCAAGACGATCGATGATGCAACAATTGATACCGTGGCGGCGCAAGCCGATACCCAGTGCCAGCCCGGTGGGGCCCGCACCGACAATCAACACCTGCGGTGTGCAGTTCTCGGTAATGGCGATGGTACACTCTCCTTATGGCACCCTTTTGGCGCCCCTGCCTGGCACTATGCCCACGGGGGTAGCCCGGTCTGTCTGCAGCCCACCGGACGCGTCTCCGTTCCTGTGGCCTGCAACAGCCGCGCCAACACGTGAACGCTTACCCGAGCCCATCATGGCACATTCCACCACACCCTCCATGACGCCCTCCATGGCGCCTGCATCTCGCAAAATTATCCACGTGGACTGCGACTGCTTTTACGCCGCCGTGGAAATGCGTGACGACCCCAGCCTGCGCGGCCGCCCGGTGGCCGTGGGCGGCGACCCCCACCGGCGCGGCGTGATTGCCACCTGTAATTATCCGGCGCGGCAATTTGGCGTGCATTCGGCCATGGCATCCTCCCAGGCCCTGCGGCGCTGCCCGGAACTGGTTATTGTGCCTCCGAACTTTGACAAATACCGCAAAGTTTCCGCCCAGATCCATGACATTTTTCGTCGTTATACAAGCCTGATCGAACCGCTGTCACTGGACGAAGCCTTTCTGGACGTGAGCACCAGTGAACAATTTGACAATAGCGCCACTCGTATTGCCCAGGCACTGCGTCAGGATGTTCGCCGGGAGGTAGGTATTACCGTGTCCGCAGGTGTCGCCCCCAATAAATTTCTGGCCAAGGTCGCCAGCGACTGGCGCAAGCCCGACGGGCTGTTCGTGATCCCCCCGGCCCAGGTCGAGGAATTTGTAACGGCCTTGCCGGTGAACAAAATTTCCGGGGTAGGCCGGGTCACCGGTGAGCGCATGGCCGGCCTGAACCTGAAAACCTGTGGCGACCTGCAACAGCTAAGCCGACTGGAGCTGGGCCAGCACTTTGGCAGTTTTGGCGAGCGGCTTTATCACTTGTGCCGCGGTGAAGACAGCCGCCCGATCCAGACCGGGCGGCGGCGCAAATCGGTATCGGTGGAACGTACCTACGACAAAGATCAGCTCACCCTGACAGACTGGCTCCGGGAACTGGAGGGGCTGATTGAAAAGCTGAAGCAGCGGTTTGCCAAACTGGATCAGCACTATTTGATCAGCGGGCTCACCGCCAAGGTGAAGTATCAGGATTTTGTCAGCATGAGCTGCGACAAGGCCGGCAATGACCTAGATTCCGCCCACTTCGAGGCTCTGTTCCGCCAACTTTGGGAGCGGCGCGAAGGGCCGGCCCGCCTGCTGGGCATCGGCGCCCGGCTACGCGACCTGAAAGCGCCCCAACAACCGGACCTGTTCCCGGAAGAACGGGACAAGGCCCTGCATAACCAGCGAAACAGGATGTGACAGGAGGCGCGGCACGCTGCACGCCACACGCTTCAACCCGGTGATAGGCCGGAGACAGCCGGCAAGCAGTTTGCCTCACATTGAGGCCTTATGGACGCGTAAGACGTAGGTCAGATTAGCCTGAAAGGCGTAATCCGACATTTTGCTGGTGGCCCGCGGCGCTTCGCGTTCTTTGTTAGCGCCAAAAAGAAAGCCGCGTTGGCGCCTGTGGCGTGCAACGTGTGGCGTTCCTAGTGCACTCTCTGACAAACCCGGTCATGCAAATCTGCCGGAATCAGCCCGTCCATCAATTCCCGGCCGCGGCGCTGCACCGGTTCCATTTGTGCATCCAGATAGGCATCCAGGGTCGCCACACAGTCCGCACAATAGGTCACCGTGGCCGAATCCGGGTGTTCGGACGCCGCTTTCACGGCCTGTTCCAGTTGGTTCAAATATTTGAGCAACATGCTTTGCTCCTGAGTCTCACTCTCTGGGAAGGCCTGTTCAGCGGCCCTCTAAACTGATCAAGTCTGACCGATAATGACGACAACCCGATGACAATGGCTTGTCGCAGATCAACATAACCGGCCGCCACTCCTGTATCGGCAAGATCTTGCATAAACAATGCCGAACACAGGGAGCAGCCTCGATGTTAAATCGGACGCATCCGCCGCGCCGTCGTTCCCGGACGAAATGTAAAAACCCGGCCCGCCGACAAACGGCCCACACACCCTCCCCAGGTTGAAACCGGCTTTCCCGGCCCAACCACTCCTTTCTCACCCGGACTGCGGTACTCTCTCAGTACGGCGGTCTCTCAGAAAGAGATGTCCCGGAAGAATGCTATACGTGCCTTAAAAATACCTGACGATTTGCGACGGACCGACCTTATGACCGAAACGGTATCGACCATTGTGGCGCCGGAAGGCAGCCTGGAAGTACTCAGCCAACATGAAGTGGAGCGCCTGCGCGATACCTCTGGCAGTGGGTTGCATGACCTGCTGCGCCGCTGCGCCCTGGCGGTGCTGAACTGCGGCACCCCCACCGATGACAGCCGCGAGGTACTGGAAACCTACCACGACTTCGAAATCGAAGTGATTCAGGAAGACCGCGGGCTACGCCTGAAGCTCGACAACGCCCCGGCTGGCGCCTTCGTGGACGGACGCATGATTCGCGGTATCCGCGAGCACCTGTCTGCGGTATTGCGCGATATCGTCTACGTGGCCAACGAGATCCAGAACAACGACCGTTTCGACCTGAATAACAGCGAAGGCATTACCAATGCGGTGTTCCATATTCTGCGCAACGCCGGGGTACTCAAAGCCGGAGCCTCGCCGAACATGGTGGTTTGCTGGGGCGGGCACAGCATCTCCCGTCACGAATACGATTACAGCAAAAGTGTGGGCTACCAGCTGGGCCTGCGCCACAAGGATATCTGCACCGGTTGTGGCCCCGGCGCCATGAAAGGCCCCATGAAAGGGGCCCATGTGGCACACGCCAAACAACGGGAGAAGGAAGGCCGCTACCTGGGGATCTCCGAGCCCGGCATCATTGCCGCCGAAGCGCCCAACCCCATCGTCAACGAACTGGTGATCATGCCGGATATCGAGAAACGCCTGGAAGCGTTTCTACGTCTGGCCCATGGCATCATCGTGTTTCCCGGCGGGGTCGGCACCACCGAAGAGATCCTCTATTTACTGGGCGTTCTGTTGCACCCGGACAACGCGGACATTCCCCTGCCCATGGTGCTCACCGGCCCGGCCAGTAGCGCCGACTACTTCCGCCAGGTGGATGCGTTTATTCGCTACACGCTGGGCGAAAAAGCCGCAGAACGCTATCAGATCATTATCGATGACCCGGAAGCCGTGGCCCTGGCCATGTGCCATGGCATCGACCGCCTGACCCTGTTCCGCCGGGATAACGACGATGCGTTCTATTTCAACTGGCGGCTCAACGTGCCATTGGCCTTCCAGCACCCGTTCCTGCCCACCCACGAGGCCATGGCCGCGCTGAATCTGGACACGGATCAACCGGTTCATGAGCTGGCCGCCAACCTGCGCCGCGCCTTCTCCGGCATCGTCGCCGGCAACGTAAAGGAACATGGCATCCGCGCCATCGAACAGCACGGCCCGTACAAACTGCACGCCCCCAACGCGCTGATGACGCATCTGGACGAGCTGCTCAAGGCATTTGTGGAACAGCAGCGCATGAAACTGCCGGGCAGCCATTACGAGCCCTGTTATGAGTTGGTGGGGTAACAGATAACGGCTAATCACGAGCCACACTGTAGGAGTTCCCTTCCAGGGGACGAACCGGCCCGTAAACATGGAAAGATCGAAATCACGGGTTGCTCAACCGTCGATTGCAGCAGACGGTTATCTCTGTCGCCTCGCTGCGCTCGGTTCGTCCCCTGGAAGGGAACTCCTACAGCGGCTTCGTAGACAGCAAAAAGCCCCGGAAAACCGGGGCTTTTTCGTGCTGCGTGTAGCGTGACGCGTGCTGCGTCTCTTTTTGCTACCGCGGCTGCATACGGATACCGCCATCGATACGGATGGTTTCGCCGTTCAGGAACTTGTTCTCGATCATGTGACACACCAGCTGACCGTATTCCTGCGGATGCCCCAGGCGTTTCGGGAACTGGGTCATTTCGATCAGCGGCTGCTTCACCTTGTCCGGTGCCGCATTCATCAGCGGGGTGTTGAAAATCCCCGGGGCGATGGTGTTGCAACGAATCCCCAGCGGCGCCAGATCACGGGCGATGGGAAGGGTCATGCCGACCACACCACCTTTGGTTGCCGCGTAAGCAACCTGACCAACCTGACCATCAAAAGCTGCTACCGAGGCGGTGTTCACAATCAGGCCGCGCTCGTTATCTTCACCCGGCTCGTTCTCGGCCATGGCAGCCGCCGCCAGACGCGCCACATTGAAGGTCCCGATCAGGTTGATCTGCACCACCATGTTGAATACGCCCAGATCGTGCGGCTTGTTCTCACGGCCCACGGTTTTCATGGCAGAGCCCACACCCGCGCAGTTAACGCACACATGAATGGCACCAAACTTGGCCACGGTGGCATCCACCGCGGCTTTCAC
>LWDU01000198.1_pt1 | contig 16940 bp, 24 predicted proteins | sample 727161 | NCBI WGS metagenome assembly LWDU01 (sample SAMN04566230, study PRJNA314399) | hydrothermal vent metagenome | isolation source: deep sea hydrothermal plume seawater | place: Mexico: Gulf of California, Guaymas Basin | collected 2004-07-11
ACGTCAGTCTGTGTCGTATGGAGTTATTTATTTCATGAATACCACGCTATAGATTTCAGTGATGGGCCCCCCTAGTATTCGCCAGGCCTATGGTGTGTTAGTGTAGTAGTACAGTGCCCCGCCGGGAAAAGTAGACTTTTCTCCAAATGCAAATGAGAATCATTCTCATTTGGCCCGCTGGGCAAAAAAAATCACAAGTGGACTCGGCGCCTGCGGCGCCGAACAAAAAAAAACAAGAAACTCACTCGGCGCCGCCGAATAAAAAATAAAAAAAACTAAATGCAAATGAGAATCATTCTCATCTGGACACGGCGCAAATGAGAATCATTCTCATTTAGAAATTTTCAGATCTGGAGCGCGTGTGGGTGTTCTAGTGTGGTAGTGAAGTAACACACCCACGCAAATAAAAAAGAGGGGCAGACCGAAGTCTACCCCCCTTTTCTATCATTCAGACCAACCGAATATATGATTAAATCTTTCAATGGCAATGGGAATATCCCAAGCCTTACAATTTTTTCCCAATTCTCTGAATGCTCGCCTAACAGAAGAATTATCATCTATTAGTATTTTTTCACATTCTTTAAATTGTTTAAAATTGGCAAGGTAAGAAAGTTTTTCCTTTTTATATATGTCAGGCTCTCGATTATCGCCCCTTGTTCGAGAGATGATTTTCACACCTACAGGAACATATAATTTAGTATATAAAAATTCATAATCTGCTTTCGTCATACTCCTAGAAGTACAAATAATAACTCGAAAACCTAGATTAGATAAAATACCGATAAATTGCCCAAGATACATTGGAGCATCTTTTAAAATATTCTCCGCTGTAGCATTAGCAAACCAAGAAGAAAGGCTTCCATGCCCTTCTCTATGTTTTGAATTTACTGTAGTTCTATCTAAATCAAAAATGAAAATATTATCTTTGTTCATTTTTTATCCTCTTTAATTCTTCAGTTACTTCTAAAAGTTCTTGATGAATTTTATCAAAGTGAACAATAGCATCTAGCCTTAATTCATCTTTTTGAAGAGTCAGTTTTTCGTGTTCATCTCTAAGTTTATGATACGCATTATAATATTTTAAATATAGTTGGTTGATATCGTTCATTAACAATGAACCAGTTCCAACACCTACAAATAAAATAAGTATATTTAGTAGAAAACTTACACCATTAAAGCCAACAAGATTGAAACCTTGAAAGCCACCATTTACAGACACTATTGAAAGCATTACGCCCAAAAGTGTTAGCATTATTATTCCGAAAATTCTCATAAGTTACCCCCTATGAAAAAATGGGCAGATTTAAAAAGGTATCTGCCCTTTAACCTTATCTAGCGGGTTTTGAAGGTTTAATCACAATAGCTGATCTTTTACCTTGAACCCATTTTCTTTTTTTACCCTTTTCGAGTAGTAGAAAATTAGGTGTTTTTATTCTTAGTCTAGCTTTAATACCCACATCATTAAGGTCTTGTTTAACCTTCATAGCGTGGTCTAGATCGTCATAAATTCCAACCCCTTCTTCTACATATAAGAAAACTTTCTGTTTCATGAGTTACCCCCTTTACAGAATAGGCGCAGATTTAAAATTAGGCTCTGCGCCTTAGCCTTTAATGTCCTTATTATTTTTTCCTTATGTGGAAATATTTCCTTTTAACCCTATCCTCTTCTATATCCTGTAGATATTGGATAGCAACAGCAACCGCAGATTGAATCTTAGAAGGCGGACAGACATACCATTCAGTATACCCACCCCCTAAGTTTTTATCGTTAGCTTTTAATATGTTATCCCTTGCAAGTATCGCCATTGTTATATCTTCTACAGATTTGGCAGTTGGAGTAGTGAATACAGCGTGAAGCCTTATATCCCCTTCTTTACCAGTCCATTGTCCTGAAAATTTAAACGCTTTGATTCTTGCTTTTATATCCTTAGATGTATAACCGACTTTAGCCAATACGAGATCGCCTAATTGTAGGATATAAACCTTTGGAGTTATAGTATCTAGGTATTTGAATAGTGACATATAGCCACCCCCCTTTTATTTAGTTGTAATGTATAAGAGAATTGGGGATATCCATATCCCCTTTTCTCTAAAGTCTCGCTCTAAGGAATTTCTTGGAGCAGTCTGTCAAGTGCTACATAAGTAGCGCCTTCTAGCCCTTCCAGTCCATTCGCTTCGACTGCTAAAGATTTTTCTACCGCTCTGCGGAGATCAATCTTCTTGGTCTTAGCTATACCAGTAGCAGGTTTAATCTGCGCTTGGTATATCTTTAGCGAAACAGATTTAGAAACAACCGATCTTGTAGCCTTCCCGAATTGGGAAGCGAACATTTTCGCCTTCTCTAAAGTAATAGGCTTTGCATCTTGTAAAGCCTTTTCTTCTATCTGTGTATATGACATTTGGATATCCTCTTATATCATTAACAAACACAAGATAGGGATTAATGAATCCCTATCCACCTATTACCCCGAAGGGTAAATTCTTTTTGTTGGTCTATCTGCATAGTGGCTAATGAGCCTTGAACAAAAATTAAGCAGTTGTTAATTGGTCAGCGAATTTATAATTACTCATAGCTTCGCCCTTTGTCCTTTTGATTGTAAGCCTTTCTTAGTGCCAGATTGCCCGATTTTCAGGGGTCGCTTAAAAGGTCGCGTTAATCAATACCCCTAATTATCGTTTATTTTAGATGCATTGTCCAGTAAATTAATGTAAAATTGTCATCTATTTATGAGTATATTAGCTGTACAAAAATTAACCAGTGTATGGGGGGGTTAGTTGACTAACACACCTCTGTCTCTCTCTGACCCTCCTCCATGCGCAACTTGAGATTTTTCAAGAACCTTTCTCTTTTTAGCAAAATCGCAGACACTGGGGTATTTTCTAGTTTTCGTGGGAAAATTCCTTTTTCAAAAAATTTTTTAAAATTATATATCGTCGGGAGACTTAGATATATACCACGTCTTTCCGTCTAGTTTAAAAAAATTTTAATGATTAATACAATGATAGCCCTCAAAAAAATTTTAAGTATAAACAGTTTCAGCAAGGGAAAAATTTTTCTTGACTTTTGGTTGATACTCTTGTATAATACTAATATGAGTACAGAAATAACAACCCGTATGAGTCCAGAAGGACTGGAGATTGCGAATAGCTATTTGGCTAACGGAAATGTGTCCTCGGTGTGTCAAGAATTAGATATACCAAGAGATGAAGTCGTAGCGATACTGAATAAACGAGAAATCCAAAAGTACATAGATACTGTGTATATGGATTCAGGATATCGGAATCGTTTCAAACTTGCTGAAACGCTGGATAGATTAATCGACCAGAAACTAGAGGAAGCTGAAGAGTCAGAGATTTATACAAATAAGGATCTAGCTGATTTACTAATGATGCAACACAAGATTCGCATGGACGAAGTGAAAGCACAGACAGAATCTGAAAAAGCAAAAAATGGAGTTATTAAAACTCAAAACAATTTACAAATTAATACTGAAGTACCCTTCGGTCAAGGCAACTATGGAACCTTGATGAAGAAGTTACTTGAATCGGAGAAGGTACAAGAGAACTAGAGGTTCTAAATAAGAGAAATAAATGAAAATAGGGGGATTAACGGTCGTCGCAGGACTATGCGTCTTTATGTCGTATGGCATTTTAGCAGACCAGACAGGAGACTGTACACAGGGGGAAGAATTTTGTGAGAGTTTAGAGACGACAAACACTACTACAACTACTAATACAAATACAAACGCCAACACTAATACAAACACTAATACAAATACTAATACAAATACAAATACAAATACTAACGCAAATACCAACACTAATACAAATACAAACACTAATACAAATACTAACGCAAATACTAATACAAACACATCAACTTCAACAGCAACTAATACAAATAATAATGTTAGTTCAGGTGGTTTGGATAATACAAATGTAAATACTAATACAAATACAAATACTAACACTACAACAGGGACTAATACAAATACTAATACAAATACCAACACTAGTACTGCTGATAACACTAATACTAACACTAGTACTAATAATAACACAAATACTAGTACAAGTACTAATAATAACAACAATGTAAATACATCAACTGTTAATAGTACTTCAAATAACACTAGTAATAGTACTGTAAATAGTACCAATACAAATAACAACACTAATACTAATACTAATAACAATACCAGTAATAACACAAATACTAATACTAATAACAATACCAGTAATAACACTAATACTAACAACAGTACCAGTAATAACACTAATACTAACAACAGTACCAGTAATAACACTAATACAAATAACAACACTAATACTAATAACAATAATAATACTAGTAATTCAACGTCAGATTCAAATGTCACTACTGATAATACTAATACCAACAATAACAATAATACATCAGATAATACTAATACAAATATTAACAAATCTGACAGTACACAAACCATTAGACAAGAGATTACACAAAAAGCCCCTCCAGCATCAGCTATCGCGCCAAGTATAATGTCCTATTCACAGGATCTTTGTACAACTGGACGAAGTGGTGCTTTTCAAGGACAGATTTTTGGTTTCTCAGCGGGAGCAACTGTTAGAGATATGAATTGTGAAAGATTAAAACTTGGTAAGTATCTTTATGACATGGGAATGAAGGTAGCATCAGTTGCACTAATGTGTCAAGATGATAGAGTTTTTCAAGCTATGGAAATGGCAGGAACACCTTGTCCTTACATGGGAGAAACGGGTAAGAAAGCTACTGCAATGTGGGCAAAGAATCTACACGATAGACCAGATGCAAAAGATAAGAAATCAGAATTTTTAACGCTTTGCAGAAATGAGAGAAATGAAGAAGGTATGTGGAAGTCAAGAAACACTTGTAAAAGAGAATGGAAAAACTTATAAACTTTATATGATATCATGAAAGAACTAATAGACAAGATACTACACACAAAGTTTCCAGTACGTTACGTCTTATATGTCCTGTTAGGTATTCTGATATGCATAGTATATTCACTATATAGACTATTATCATGAAAAAAATTATGCTCAAATCAGGGGGACTAGGAATCGCTTTAGGTTTCTTACTAGGACTAATTTCTCCTGAGATACAGGCTGATTATATCTATGAAGCAAACCAAAGTCTATATGATTTAACAGGCGTTACTTCAACTGATTTGGGTGTAGGAGATGATCAAGTTTCATCTGCATTTAATATAGGTTTCACTTTTGATTTTTATGGACAGCCCTTTACTCAGGCTAGAATGGCAACTAATGGTTGTCTTCACTTTAAAACAAGTGGTGCTTATTGTAGCGACTACACTCCAGACCCTTTATCTGGACAACACACTTATACTTTATATCCTTTTTGGACTGATTTAATTAGAGACAATGGCTCTAAAATGTTAGCCAAAAGCTATAGCAATTATACTATTTTTGGGTGGTACAACTTGCGTGAATATAATAGAAATAGCACCGATAATAGTTTTGAAGTTTGGTTATACACTAATGATACTTTTGAGTTTAGATATGGTGCATTAGATATTAATAGTCATGATGTACTGATTGGAGAAATAGGAAGTGGAACAACACAGATGTATACTTATCTTTATTTTGATGAGTGTAGCACAGGTACTACAAACTCTAGTTCTTGTGTAAACTATAATTGGAACTCTAGCAGCAATGCAGCAAATACTTTGTTGGAAAGTGGGGGTTCTTTATATGGTGTAGGTACAGGAAATGCTCTAGACTGTAGCAGCGCATTAAATAATGCAGCTTGCCCAGGATATGCAGCAGCTTACTTAGTTCAACAATGTGGTCTCAATTCTTTATACTCAGAAACCTGTTCAGGATATGCAAATGCATATGATGACCAGCAATGTGGTTTAGATTCTCAATATGCTCCTTTTTGTGCAGGCTATACAACAACTTCATCAGTTGCATACTATGATGAGGAAATAAATTATGGGTATGAGGATGATTACTATGATGACCAATATGGGTATGATGATACCTACTCAGAAGATACTTATTATGAAGATGATCAGTATATAGAGGATTATGAAGATGATCAGTATGCAGATAACTGTATAGATAACCCAGACTGGTGTTATGAAGATGATCCTTATTGGGACCAAGAATTTACAGATGAGGAATGGTATGCTATAGATTTAGAAGAATTTGGACAAGAACTGGTAGATGAGTGGTACGGAACAGAGGTAGACTTCAGTGATGAGGGTTATATAGAATGGGATTCGTCTGAATTAGCCACATGGGACGACTTAGATGAGCAGATGGATCAACAAGATGAGTATATGGAAGAACCTGAAGAGTACTATGAAGAAGAGTACTATGAAGAAGAGTATACTGTAAATACGTATGAGGAAGAGTCCTATCGAGAAGAAACTTATTATGAAGACGAAATATTTCTTTATGAAGAAACTTATGATAATATAACTCATATAGAAGATCCTTTAGTCATGGAGTTTGAAAGACAGTTAGTGCTTGTAGAAGAGGAGTATTGGGAAGAAGAAACAGAGTGGGAAGAGTTTGAAACAATAGAAGAACTTGATGAATGGTATGAAGAAGAGTTTGAAGAAGAATTTGCAGAAGAAACATTTGAAGAAGAGTTTGAAGAAGAATTATTAGCAGAAGAAGCAGAGGAAACAATAGAAGAAATAGAATTAGAACTTGTAATAAACGAAGAACCCTCAGACAGGGGAACTAGATCAGAACAACTAAATGTTGTTGCTGATTCTGTAAGAGCAGCAACAAACAGTGTAAGTGGAACTACTTCAGGAACTGGTTCTGTTTCTATTACATATGGTACCTCATCTCAATCAACAGGGAATACAGTAGCATCTGGAGGAGTGTCTTCAGCAGCTACAGGTGGAGCCTCGTCTGGTGTAGCATCAGCAGGTGTTAGCACTACAAGCTCTCCAAGTATTTCTGATCAATTTGCTAGCGCGTCAGCACAAACACAACAAGTGTTGGCGCTAAGTCCAAGTACCGCGGTCTCGAGCGACATCTCATCGGCGGGAACGGACTTTTCTTCTTCTGTAGTTTCAACGAGTACTATAAGTGCTGATTCATCAGTAGAAGCAGCAGAAACTATAGCTTCTACAGATGCTACAGCTGCTACATCTGTAGGAGAAACTGTAGCTTCAGTATCTTCAGATACTTCTACAGGAGAAACCGTAGCTTCAACATCAACTGATACCTCAAGTAGCACTTCAAGTACTAGTTCTACAGAAGTAACAGTTACACCAATGCCTAGTATGGTAGGACAGTCTCAGGTAGCTATGGTAGACGTACAAGTGCAAGGAGTAACAAGCGAGATTGATATTGCAACAACAGGAGTAATGACTGCCTCAGAAGCAGATCAAATCGCAGATAAAATTATTGCAGATAATATAGAAGAACAACAACAACAAGTGGCAGCAAGTGCAGAGGAAACTGGAGAATATGGAGACCAAACAGCTTTGGTTGCCTATATTGGATTTAATCCAAACTTTTCAGGTTACTACTCTCAAGTGTTACCACAAAAAACAGATTGGTATGAGCCTAGAGCAATTTATGCTAATGTATCAATCTCAGATAACGTATCTGCCTTTTATGACATGGCGGGTACTAGTTTACGTACTTTAAGAGGTATGATAAACTCACAACCAGACTTATTAGGAGAATAATATGGAGTTTTTTCAAAAGAAAACAACACAAATAATAGGATTAGTAACTATTATAGGAACTTTAGCAGGTTTCGGATATACTGGAGCAACTTATGTCAATAGACTAGAAAATCTTGAAAAGAAGATCGGAGGTATCGCAGAAACTGAAGATAGCACCGCAGCTTTAGAGAATAGATTTGTTGCTATTGAAACTTCTATTGAATTTATCAATAGAAGCATAGATGAAGGGTTAGTAATTGAAGTAAGAGAAATACAAGGTCAGGTTAATACTATGGCTGTAAATATTTCAGCTTTACAAACACGAGCCGTATCTTTAGAAAAGCAAGTTGATAAATTAGAGGACGCAGATAGCAACCCACTATTAAATTAAAATAAAAGGAGGAAGTATGAAAAACTTCTTAATCCTTCTGCTTTTAATTCCTAGCCTTAGTGGAACAGCCGCAAACACTGGTGTAAAATCTAAACAAATAGAGTGCCTTTCAGAGGCACTCTATTTTGAAGGAAGAAGCGAAAGTGAAAAAGGTCAACGAGCAATAGCAGAAGTTATATTAAATAGGGTAGCTAATAAAAGTTACCCAAGTACTATTTGTACTGTAGTTAGACAAACAAAGTTTTATCCCAGTGGTGGGATAGACCTACATTCTTGTCAGTTTAGCTATTATTGTGATGGAAAACCCGAAGACTATAAAGAAGGAGAGGCTTTCATTAGTACTTATACATTAAGCTATTCAATTATGCAATCCAGTAGTACAAATTTAACTCAAGGAGCTACTCACTATCACTCTACATTTTCTAATCCATATTGGGCAGCCTCATTAGTATTTACTACTCAAATTGGAGACCACTTATTTTATAAGAAGGGAACATCAAAAAAATAGTTCTTGACTTCAACTTGCCGTTTTGATATAATACAAGAATATATAAATTAACTTTATAAAGTACGGAAAAACTCAATTAACTATGAATGGATTTACTATACCTATTGCCTTGGTCGGTGCCTTGCTGTGTCAAACAGCGGGTGTTGTATGGTGGGCTTCAGGAATTAACACAGAAGTTAATAAATTAGTTGAGAATGGAATAGAGTATAGTACCAATAAGGAAGAATATTTACAACGATTAGCAGTTATCGAAACAAAAGTTGAGGGTAACTACAGAATTTTAATTAAATTAGAGGAAAAAATAGATAAATAATGAAAAAGTTATTAATAATATTACTAACATTAGTTAGTACATCAGCATTTGCTGAACTGGGTGGGGGAGTATCTGTATATTCAGACTATTACTTTAGAGGAATAAGTCAAACACAAGGAGACTCGGCTGTACAATGGGGACTAGAAGTAGACAAAGCTGGATTTTATGGAGGAACATGGGGTTCAACTGTAGATTTTGGTGGAGATGCCTCTATAGAGTATGACTTTTATGGAGGTTATACTGTAGCATTTGACGATTTGGGAATAGACGTTGGAGTTATTCAATATAATTATGATGAAGAAGTAGACTCAGTAGAAGAATGGTATGCTATAGTTTCATATAGTTTTTTATCACTTGGATACTGGCAGGATATGGATAATCAAGATTTAGACTATGTAGAATTTGAAGTATCATTACCATTCATTAAAGTTATAGATGTCTCTTATAGATATGGTGAATTCGCAGACGATAGTAGCTACAATCAAATTAGTGCCTCTAAAGATTTAGAAAACGGCTTTTCAATAGGAGTCGAAATCGTTTCTGAGGAAGAAGTCGGAGTAGACTTCTCTGAAAGAGTGGCAGTTAATTTTGGTTATAGTTTCTAATGGCGTACTCAGCAGAAGTAGTACAAAGATTTGAGAATGTATTAAGAGACCCAAAAGGGCACAGTGTTGGACGCTTTGATCCTGATGACCCCAATGTGGCGACAGGAATGGTAGGCGCACCCGCATGTGGTGATGTAATGAGATTACAATTTAAGGTGGAAAACGAAATTATTAAAGATGTTAGATTTAAGACATATGGCTGTGGCTCAGCAATAGCTAGTTCCAGTAAAATAATAGATATGTTAAAGGGCAGGAGTTTAAAACAGGCAAGTGAAGTCACTAATAAACAAATAGCAATAGAACTAGACCTTCCACCTATAAAACTCCATTGCTCTATTTTAGCAGAAGAATCTATTGCAAAAGCAATAGAAAATTATAGGAATAAAAATGATTGAATATAAAACAAAAGTGGCAGTAGCCGAACAAGCACCTCCAGCTCCAGCAGCTGATGGTCCTAAGATTTATCCAAGTAGGGGTATATTTAAATATCGTGACACACAGGGCAAACTTTGGAAGTTTAAAACTGAAAAAGAAGCCAAAGCACATCTATCAGGAGACGCAGATGTTGTGGACGAAGATTAAAAATATATTAACTGGAAAGGATAAAAACTGGGACGGTAAGGTTGACATTCATGATAAAATGATTGAAGCTGAGGAGAAGGTTGATGCCAATAAAAAAAGTAAAGGGCGGGTGGAAAGTAAATAATACTCCCGGAATTTCTAGAACAAAGAAAGCAGCGAAACAAAGACTTCGCGCTATCAAATACCGCCAAAAGAAGAAAAAAGGGAAAGGACGTCGAAGACGTTAGGAGAAAGAAATGAGAGCAATTAGATTGCTATCAGCAAAAGAAGCAGCAGGTAATAGTTTTGCCAATGGATCTACTGTAAATGGTGCCACTAATGTACTATGTGTACATACTGGAGGAACTGCAGGAGTAATAACTGTACTAAATGCAGCCGCAGCAGGTGGCGGAACAGTTGGACTAAATATAGCGGGCTCTGGTGATGCCCAAATAATTATAAAGAAAGATCCTACTGATATAATATATGCAAATCAAGGTAGCATAGAATTTACATCTGTATCAGATGGTAAACATCTGTAATGCCAACTCGTAAGAAGTTAAAGACCAGTCGTAAGCAACGACTTGGCAAAAGAGTTAGCGCTTCAAAAAGAAAAGCTAGCAAAAAACGTACTTCTTATCAAAAGTATAAGAAGGCACGAACACAACGATTAGGGAAAAGAAGTTAATGATAGAAGATATAGATTTAACACATCTTGATGCTCATTGGTTAGACGTTATTTCTAATTCAGCAGTAAATGCTTTAGAAAAAATAAACGAACAAGCACGAATATCAAATGTGAGTCCAGAGCAAGCAGCGTTAGCTACTATGGCTGGTGGATTTTTGTATCTATATCATTTGGCTCAAGTAAATGATCTAATTGATCCAAACAATAATCCAACTATAATACATTAATGCTAGAAATTAGTAGAAAAGATATTCCTAGAGGAGATATTGTAGAGTATTCATCGGAAGAGAGATTTATTAAACTTCCTATAATACCTTATATGGAGTTATTAGGTATTACACCTATTCCATCTCAAGTTGCAATAATCAATGCAATTAATAATCCTAAATACCGTTTTATTTGTGGTGCCGTTTCTAGGCGTCAAGGTAAAACTTATATTTCTAATATTATTGGGCAACTTATGGCATTAGTACCAAACAGTCATGTTTTATTGATGTCACCTAACTACTCTTTATCTCAGATATCCTTTGATTTACAGAGACAGTTAATTAAGCACTTTGATTTAGAAGTTACAAAAGATAATGCAAAAGATAGAGTAATTCAACTATCAAATGGCTCTACTTTACGTATGGGCTCAATAAACCAAGTGGATTCTTGTGTAGGAAGATCATATGATCTAATAATATTCGATGAAGCAGCCCTTGTAGATGGTAGAGATGCCTTCAATATAGCACTTAGACCAACTTTAGATAAAGATAATAGTAAAGCACTCTTTATTTCAACCCCTAGAGGGCGGAATAACTGGTTTGCAGACTTCTTTTATCGTGGGTTTAATAATGAGTTCCCTGAATGGGCCTCTGTACGAGCAACTTATCATGAAAATCCTCGTTTTAGTGAGGACGACATTAAGGAAGCTCAAAAATCAATGTCTTCTGCTGAATTTGCACAAGAGTATATGGCAGATTTTAATACTTATGTAGGTCAAATTTGGACTTTTGATTTTGAGAAGTGTGTAGCAGACTTAGAAGAACTTGATACTTCAAAAATGGATGTAATTGCAGGTCTTGATGTGGGGTATAAAGACCCGACAGCCTTATGCGTAGTAGCATATGATTGGGACTTGGAAAAATTCTATGTATTAGCTGAGTATCTTGACGCTGAAAGAACTACTGAACAACACGCTATACAAATTAGGGCCTTACAAGAGAAATATGATGTAGACTGGATATATATTGATTCTGCGGCACAACAAACAAGGTTTGATTTTGCACAAAATTATGACGTTACTACTATAAATGCAAAGAAGTCTGTTTTAGATGGTATTGGAGAGGTTGCGAGTCTTATAGATAATGACAATTTAATTGTGGATCAAAAATGTAGACACGTATTAGAATGTTTGGACCAATATCAGTGGGATGCAAATCCAAATTTGCTGAAAGAAAAGCCAAAACATAACACGTACTCACATATGGCAGATGCTCTTAGATATGCGCTTTATACTTTTGAGACATCTTCGACCACTTTTTAATCAGCAGACCTACGAAAAAATTATTCTTGACATTAGCGTGGTAATTTAGTATAATACAAAGTAAGAGAAAAATTAATGGATTTAAAGCGAGACCTAGTCAAATACGTTAGAGACAGAGCAAAGTCAAAGTACGATAAGGGAACGGAATGTCGGATTTGCGGAAGTAAAGAAAATCTCGACTTCCATCACTTCTACGGATTGACAGAACTGTTAGCTAAGTGGCTAAGAGGTAATAACCTTAATATCCAAACCGCCGAAGAGATTATGGAGGTAAGAGATACTTTTATCGAGGAGCATTTACGAGAACTATACGAAGAAGCGGTCACTCTTTGTCACGAACATCATTTACGATTACACTCCATTTATGGCAAAAGACCCAAATTATTCACAGCCCAGAAGCAAGAGCGTTGGGTAGAGAGACGAAGAGAAAAACATGGCATGGTATGACCGATTTATAGGGAGAACACCTCCTGTAGAAACAGACGAAGAGAAAATTAACCCCGCACAATATCTTATTGGTAGGGAAGAAGGCTTTAATATAACGAGTAGAGAAAATGTTACTAATTATAAAGATGCTTACGAAAAGTTAGAAGTAGTTAATAGGTCTGTAAACTTAATAGTGGATGATGTCTCAGAAATACCAGTAGATGTTGGTGGAAAAATTGCTGGAATGACTCCAGTTTATAAAAATGTTAGAAGGGCTACTGTAAATAGATTACTAAATATAGAGCCTAACCCATTTCAAGATGTAAATTCTTTTAAAAGAAATCTGATAATTGATTTACTAATTGATGGAAATATATTTATTTATTATGATGGTGGAAATAGTTCACTTTATCACTTACCTGCAGAAAATGTAGAAATAGAAACAGATGAGAAAACTTATATAAAAAAATACACATATCAAGGGCAAGTAGACTATAGTCCAGATGAGATTATACATATTAAAGAAAATAGTTTCAACTCTATTTATAGAGGAGTACCTAGACTGAAACCAGCTTATAGAACAATGTTACTTTTGAACTCTATGAGAAACTTTCAGGATAATTTCTTTAAAAATGGAGCAGTACCAGGATTAGTACTAAAAAGCCCAAACACATTAAGTGAAAAGATAAAAGAAAGAATGCTAGCAGCTTGGAGAGCCCGTTATAACCCAAGTACTGGAGGTCGAAGACCCCTAATACTTGATGGCGGATTAGAAATAAGTAACCTTACAGAAGTTAATTTCAAAGATTTAGACTTCCAAGCAGCAATATCTTCAAATGAGAAGATTATACTACAAGCAATAGGCGTACCGCCTTTGCTATTAGATAGCGGAAATAACGCAAATATTAGACCAAACCATAGGTTGTATTATTTAGAAACTGTACTACCTATAGTACGAAAGGTTAATTTTGCATTTGAACGTTTCTTTGGATTCGATTTAGAAGAGGACTTAAGCGGAGTACCCGCTTTACAGCCCGAACTAAAAGACCAGGCAGCTTATTACAGTACTCTAGTGAATACTGGAATAATGACGCCAAACGAAGCTAGAGAAGCAATGAGAATGGAGCCGTTAGAAGGACACGATGATTTAAGAGTGCCCGCTAACATTGCAGGCTCAGCGGCCAATCCGTCAGAAGGCGGAAGACCCGAAGAAGAGGAAGAAAATGGCGAATAAAAAAATCGTATTAAAACAACTCGCTGATTATTTTGCTGACAAAGGAAGCATACTTTCTGTAGCTGAGTATAAAGCGGCAGAAGATAAACCTATGAGATACATGGTAGCAAAAAGACCTTTTGGGTCTTGGCATCGTATGACCTCAATGGTTAAAAGTAACTTTCCAGAGCAATGGGCTAAAACACAAGCTCCTGCTCCAGCGCCAACTCCTGCCCCGAAAGCAGCGCCTAAAAAGGTCGCGCCGAAGGCAGCGAGCGCCAAGAAAGGTAAATAATTATGCAAAAGATTTTCAATTTAACATCTACTTTCAAGTCTGTTGAAGAAGCAGACGATGGAAGCGTAAATATCAAAGGATATGCCAGCACTAACGATACAGATAGAGCGGGAGATGTTATAGAAAAAGAAGCATGGGAAAAAGGAGGGTTGGATAACTATACGAATAATCCAGTTGTCCTTTTTAACCATGACTATAATAGACCTATCGGTCGAGCCACAGGTCTTGAGACCGACGATAGGGGACTAAGAATCACCGCTAACATATCAAAAAGTGCTGGTGATGTAACGAATTTAGTCAAAGAAGGTATTCTAAGAGCTTTAAGTGTAGGTTTCCGCGTCAAAGACGCAGATTATATAGAGGAAACTGACGGACTTAAAATTTCTGATGCGGAGCTGTTCGAAGTAAGCGTGGTATCCGTACCCGCTAATCAAGCAGCCACCTTCTCTGTGGCAAAGTCTTTTGATACTCAATCAGAATATGATGAGTGGAAAAAGCAATTTGTCAAAAAACCCGAGGCGATTACGCCTCAAGAAACAGACGACAGTCTGTCTTCAAGGAAAAACGAAATGTCAAAAGATACAGAAAACTTTAATCTTGAAGAGTTCGCAAAAAAAGTTGCAAGTGAAACAGCAGCCAAAATTGCAATGCAACAAGCAGAAACTAAAGCGAAAGCTGAAGATGAAGCCGTTGCAGTAGCAGAGAAAGCCGCATTAAAACAAGCATCTGAAGATGCCGAACTCGAAACAAAGAAAGCTGAAGTTAAAGCTATCGTTGAAGCAGGAACATCTGGAGCAGAAGCATTAGTTTCTGACCTAGAAAAACGTGTTAACGATAGATACGACAACGTAGAAGAAGTAGTTGATAGCCTTAAAGCAGAACTGAAAGAGAAATCTGAAGAAATCACAAAAATCCGTGAGTCCAAAAGACAATTTGGTGAAAGAGGTAGAACTCTAGACCCAGAAGCGGATATTAAAGAAGTAGAAGACGCATGGCTATTAGCGAAAGCAATAGGTGCGAGAAATATCGAGGATACCAAGTATGGTAAATCCGTTATGGAAAAAGTCAACGCCATGTCAGGTGTTGGAGTTTCTTCCGCTGATTTCGAACAAACTGTAAGCACTAATATTGAGAGAGATATTCAACTCCAACTCATATTAGCTCCTCTATTTAGAGAAATCCAAATGACGAGTGCTACACAGATTCTACCTATCTTACCAGATAGTGGATATGCTGAATTTACTGCTAACCAAGCAGCTACAGGTTCATCTCCACATGGTAACTTAGCCCAAACTGGTGATACTTATGGTTCACCTTACGGCGGCGTAGATATGACCGAAAGAACTCTTTCAACTAAAAAGCTAATTTCCACCTCATACTTAGGTAATGAAACAGAAGAAGATGCAATTCTTCCTATTCTGCCATTACTACGTGAATCTATGGTTAGATCACACGCAAGAGGTGTTGAAAATTCAATTCTAGCTGGAGATGATGCTGATGGTGCTTATGGTACCTCAGGAGCTACATATGAAGGGTTATTGCACTTAGCAAGAAACGACTCTGATTATACTCAATCATCAACCGCATTTGCCTCAGAATCCCTAACCGCGCTAAATCTTTTATCCGCTAGGAAAAATATGGGTAAATATGGATTAAATCCTGCTGATGTTGTATTTGTAGTTTCCCTAACAGGTTACTATCAATTACTAGAAGACGCTGAATTCCAAGATGTAAATCTAGTTGGTAGCGCTGCTACCAAACTGTCTGGAGAAATCGGAAGCGTATTTGGATCTAAAGTAATAGTATGTCCAGAATTCGCAACAGCTGCTGTAAGCAAATTTTATGCTGTAGCAGTCTATGCCCGAAACTTCGTCAGACCAGTACTGAGAGGAATGACAGTTGAGTCAGATTACGAAGTTGCAGCTCAAAGAAGAGTACTTGTAGCATCACAAAGAATTGGTTTCATCGATCTAATCGATGCCGCTACTTCTAAGTGGGCACTTATGTACAAAGCTTCTTAGAGTTAACTTTAAGCTTCAAATTTATACCACGCAAGTGGATATGTTGAAATATGCTGGGTGACTTGGGAGGGTAATTGCCCTCCCAGGTTTATCCATTTTTTAGGAAACAAATGGCGAATTTAATTACACGCGCAAATTACAAAAACTACATGAAAATGGAACATAACAAGGACGATGCTAAAATCGATATCCTTGTAGCTTCTATTAGTCAATTAGTAAAAACTTATTGCGGTAATGGAATTGTCGATTTTTATTCATCTGCTAAAACGGAAACGTTTGATATGGATGATACTTACACTTCGGAGATATTTGTCACAGAATCTCCACTAAATAGTGTCACTTCTGTACAGGAGAGAGACTCAATTGCTGATAGTTATACCACATTAACTGCAAATACTGATTATTACGTAGATACTGATCATGATCGTATTTACAGAATTGATGGTGAAAAATCAACAAGATACTTTAAAAAAGGGTTCGCTTCTGTCAAAGTTGTATATACTGCTGGATATTCCGCAGTACCAACAGATCTTAAGTTAGCGGTCTTTGACCTCGTAACTTATTACTTAAAAGAAGAACACAAAACACAACGTTCAATCGCTGGAACCACCCTACGTAATGAAGGTAGTACTTCAATCAGAAATGATATAGGATTTCCAGATCACATCAAAAGAGTACTAGACCTTTATAAAATTATAGATATAATATAATG
>LWDU01042538.1_pt1 | contig 16939 bp, 14 predicted proteins | sample 727161 | NCBI WGS metagenome assembly LWDU01 (sample SAMN04566230, study PRJNA314399) | hydrothermal vent metagenome | isolation source: deep sea hydrothermal plume seawater | place: Mexico: Gulf of California, Guaymas Basin | collected 2004-07-11
CATCATGAACGAGCCGACGATCAGCGCGGCAAGAAGCAGGAACAGTACGCCCATTATCTTGATCAACTCCTCCACCTTCCAACGATCACACCCCACCTCATCCGTGCCAGAATAACAGCGGCAACCTGCCGAGCAGAGCCTCCACCGCCTCCTCAGTTCCTGGAGCGTTCCCCTGCAAGATCACGCCACAACAGGGACATTCCGCAACCTCCGACGAAGAGGGCCACCAGGAAGCAACCTACAAAAGCGTAACTCATCCGGGGAGCGACCACCTGCGGTGGGGGAGCAGGGGTCGAAATCGTCATCACGACCAGATGAAGCCACTGCTCGGTAAAAAACGAGAGATCGTCCTCGGCAACCGGACCCGGTGCAGCGGCCAGCTCGGTGAGTTCGATGTATGCCTGACACGACAGGATGCTGATCGAAAGAGCCACCACCAGCAAACCCATGCCGACGACCCGGGTCCCCATCTACATCTCCTCCGCAGTCTCGAATCGATCCTCCAGTTGCTGGATGATATCTCTCGCGCAGGCCTCGATCCCCTCCTTCGCGGTGAGCAATGCCCCCCCCATCAACATCATCGTGTCGCAGCCAAAGTCATCGACCATCTCCGGCAGTCGCTCGGGACTCATTCCGCCGGCGGGGACTACCCACCCTGGTTTCAGAGTCGCCAGCGGTTGCCGAAGAGCAGCGGCGATGCTTCGCCCTTCAGATCTGGTCACGGGAAAGCGGCCACCGCTGTTGACGAACACCGAGCCATCGAGCCCTGCCAGCCGCGCCAGGGTGCCGTGAACGATCGGCGCTGCGATACCGGAGCCTCCGGTGAGGACACCACTCATCGAAGGATGACCGAGGTAGATGCCAGGCCAGCTGCGTGTCAATTCCCTGACGCGATCGAGTCCGATCACCCACGGTGCCAGCAATGCTCCATCGGCTCCCGCCTCGAGGGCGATCTCCATCCGTGCATCCAGTTGTTCGGAGGGACCCAGCAGGTTGACCAGGTAGAGACGGTGTCGAGCTCCCTGCTGTTGCCGGATGGCTGCGGTGCAACGCTGGACCCGATCGCGAAACTGGTCCAGATCATCATCGATCAGATTGTGATCATCCTTGATCAGATCCCCACCACCGCGGATGAACTCTCTACAGATCTCTACCAGATCTGAAACCGGCGCACCTCTTGGCTTCAGAGCGGTCGCCACCAGTGGCCGACCCGTCACCCCGACCAGTTCTCGAACGCCCTCGATGCCGTAACTCGGTCCCTGAAATCGAGCGAGGACTTCATCCGCTAGGACCAACCGGGTGAGCTGGATCGATGGCAGCATCGAACAGTTTCCCAGCACCAGGTTGAGCAGTTGATTCAAGTTGGATCGAGCGAGATCTCCGTTCAACCCGAGGGTCACCTGCTGAACCCCTGCTTCCAGTTCCTCGACCTGCATCACCTCGGCGACGATTTCCGAAGCGATCCGCGGATATCGATCGATCAACGACTGAGGAACCTCGACCGTCAATTCGACCGCCATCGCCCTGGCCAGTTGGGCGGAGTGTGCTCGATCCCCCTCGACCCTGTAGGTCGCCACGATGCAGTTCAAAGAGACCTCGAGTCCTATTTTCCGGGTGAATGGCCAGAGGGTTGCCCCAGCGGATGCTGGCGGATCCCTCGACCTTTTTCTTGTTGACGCTATTCTGTCTGGGGATCGTAACTACCGCTACCGGGAACCCGCAGGTGCCTGCGACCAAGCAGGAACAACTGGGATTCCGGAAGTCCAGACAGGAGTTTCGCGATGAGCGTTCGAATTGGATTGATGGGATTCGGTCGAATCGGTCGAAATGTGTTCAGGGCGGTCTATGGCCGTGAGGACATCGAGATCGTGGCGATCAACGAACTGGCGGAAACCCATGCGATGGAGTACCTGCTCCGATTCGATTCCTTGCGTGGTCCCTTTGCAGAGCCGATCCGCATCCTCGATGACTCGATCTACGCCGGAGGCAAACAGATCCAGGTCTTGCACCACCGAGAGCCCGGTGAGATTCCCTGGTATGACCATGGCGTCGATGTGGTGATAGAAGCCACCGGCAAGTTTCGAGCCCGCCACGAACTCCAGAAACATCTGGATCAAGGGGCGGATCGAGTGATCCTTTCGACCCCACCGACCGACGATATCGATCACCTTCACATCCAGGGGGTGACGCCCTCGGATGTCGACCGATCGAATCGGATCATCTCGTGCGGATCATCGACGGCCAATGCCACTGCACTGCTGGTCAAGGTTCTCGACGACGCGTTCGGAGTCGAGGAAGGATCCTTCACCTCGGTCCATGCGTACACCTCCGAACAGAGCCTTACCGATGTTCCTGCTCAGGGAGATCTACGAAGCTCCCGCGCAGCGATGCAGAATATCGTCCCTCAGACCACCTGGACCGACGAGGCCATCGAACAGTTATTCCCTCACCTGCGGGGGAAGTTCAAGGGGATCAAGTTGAACGTGCCGGTTCCCGGCGTCTCCTGCACCGACCTGACCTTGCAGATGAAGAGGCCCGTGGAAGCAGCAGAGGTAAACGAGGTGTTCCGCAGCGCTGCCGCCAGTATTCACAAGGGGTATCTCTCCTACACCGACCAACCGATCGTCTCCAGCGACATCGGAGGGAACCCGGCATCCTGCGTCTTTGACAGCCTCGCAACTCTGGTCACGGATGGGGTTCTCCTCAAGGTCCTCGGCTGGTACGAGCAGGGCGGCGGAATCTCCCACAGGATCGTCGAACTTGCCGCTCGCATCGGATCGAATAGCCCCGCCGCAGGAGAGAGGAGAGATTCATGAAAATCGCCATCAATGGATTTGGTCGCATCGGAAGAAGTGTTTTCAGAATCGCAGCGAGCCGCAAAGACATCGATGTGGTTGCCATCAATGACATCTCTGATCCCGACTCCCTGACCTACTTGCTGCGCTACGATTCGGTGATGGGTCCCTATCCTGAAACGGTAACGCTGGATTCGGGAATCCTCTCTGCCGGACGCCAGCGCTGCCAGTTGCTGGCACAGAAGGACCCGACTCAACTGCCCTGGAAAGACCTCGGGGTCGATGTGGTCGTCGAATCCACCGGACGCTTCCGCAGCCGTGAAGAGTGCCAGATGCACATCGATGCCGGTGCAAAAAAGGTCATCCTCACCGTCCCTCCCAAGGACGACATCGATGCATTACTGGTACTCGGAGTCAACGACGAGGTTCTCAAACCTGAACATCAAATCATCTCGAATGCCTCCTGTACGACCAACTGCTTGGCACCGATGGCCAAGGTTCTGGATGATACTTTTAGCCTGATCCGTGGAGTGATGACCACGGTGCACGCCTATACCAATGATCAGAGTCTGGCGGACTGGTATCACCAGGATCTTCGTCGAAGTCGTGCTGCCGGTGAGAACATCATTCCCACCTCGACAGGAGCAGCCCGTGCCGTGGGTAAAGTACTTCCTCAGTTGGAGGGAAAACTCGACGGTATGGCGATGCGCGTTCCCGTGATCGATGGTTCAGTGGTGGACCTCGTGGCCACCTTCGAGAATCCGGTGTCGGTCGAGGCGATCAACTCTGCGATGCAAACAGCTGCCGAGGGCCCGATGAAGGGGATACTCCAGTATTGCACCGACCCAGTGGTCTCCTCTGACATCATCGGAAACCCTCATTCTTCCATCTTCGATTCAAGGCTGACGACCACCATCGGAACTCACTCCGCCAAGATCCTCTCCTGGTACGACAATGAATGGGGATATTCGAGCCGGGTGGTGGATCTGATCGATCGGCTGCGGGACTGAAGCCGTTGCACGAGAAACGAGAACGTGCAACGCGCAGGTCAAGAAGTCGAGTTGACGGTGACCCCGGGTAGGCAAGGCGGGTCTGCCAAGCCGAAGCCGAAACCTGTGCGCCGAACACGATTCTGGTCGGCACACGGGAGAAGCATGACCCTATGGACACGATCCATAGCTCGCGCATTCGAGGGTGTCGATGGTGGGGTCGACACCGCAGCCGCCGGTGGGGTCCGGGAAACCAGAACCGCCGGTGAATAGCTGCACGAGTAGGTTGATTGCATCTGAGATGTCATGATTGCCGTCGTCGTTGCTATCGCAGGCGTCGGCGCAAATCATGGTGCCACCGTTAAAGAGGATGTCGAGCGAGCCGACGGCGTCAGCGATGTCGACTGTTTGGTCGGCGTTGCAATCGCCGCGCTCGAACTCAGTCAGCGCAATGCTGGACTCAATCCACAAGTCTGACGTAGAGATGAACACTTCGCCAACCGGATCATCCCGCTGCCACGCGACCCACAGCACGTGATGGCCGCTACGATTGGATGGGATCTCCACTTCGAAGTAGAAGTGACTGGCGACCAGTTCAACTGACGGCCGTCCGAGGAATTCCATCTGCGCCCAATTGAGGGGCGTGCTCGGATCCCAGTCTGGTGTCGTCATCCAAACATCCCAAACACTCGGTTCATGTGGAGCCGTCGCGTAGAAGTCAGCTTCGATGGTTTCGCCAGCGGTTACTGTTGTTGTCGGCCAATCTGCGCTTACTTGATCGAGTCCCGCGTAGGTGCGTGGATACTCCGAGGACGCGGGGTCGGTGCGGCCGGCGCTCGCGAGCTGGCCATCGGGCATCCATGGGGAGTAGTCGAATCCTTCGGGTAGGCCCGCGCTGACGGTCTCGGCGATGTTTCGCGAGACCTCGTTCCACGTGTAGTATGAAGTGGTGCCGTCGATAGCGACCGCGTTGGCTGCGAGTTCGAAGGCCGGGTTGTCGGGATTCGCCTGGTAGACCTGGTACACACGACTGATCGGGAACACCATCGTTCCATGGCCATATGCGACCAAGCTCAACGATATCGTCATGCCCAGGGAAAGCAGTACCGCTAACGCGAACGGACTTTTCAATCGCTGCATGGTAAACCCTATCCGTATAGAAGGGGTCCGGCGGGTGTTACCCGCCGGACCCCTTCTTCACTGACCAGACCTCGGCCCGATTCTACAGATACTTCTTGATCTCCTGGAGGCGAATCTCTGCTTCCTTCTGGGCTTCCGATCCTGCGTATTTCTTGCTCTTGGACAAAACCGCGTAAATCTTGGCTGCTTTTTCGTACTTGCCTCGTTTGACCAGGTCCTTGGCTTCATCGAGCATCGCACCTCCGGCCATCTCCGCCTGGATCGACTTGTCCTTCTTCCACGCCTTCAGTTCCTTATCGAACTCCTTGGCAATCGTCATCCCCTTGAAGGAGACGGCACCGCGCTGTAGCGCCTGCAAGCCCGCCGAATACTTGTGCTCCTTCTTGAACTGAGCGACCCGGGAGAGTTCAACCGATGCGAACTCGGCAATCTTTTGCATCGCCTCACGAGCGGCCTTTTCCACTGCTGGATCCTTGGCACGGCCCGCTTGCTTATCCAGATCTTTGTAGGCCTTACCAAACTGGCCCACCTTGAGATACTTCGCACTCTTCACCAGTTGCGGGGGCAGACTGATCTTCGGTCCCATGCGGGCACCTTCGATGTGTTTCTCGATGATGGACGCATTGAGACCTCCGGGATGACCCTTCCAGACGATCTTTCCGCCCGGACCGACTAACCAGGAGTGGGGAATCCCACGGGTCTTGTACTCTTTCGCGCCACCACCAAAAGCCACCGGGTACAGCATCTTGTTGCGCTCGATGTAGGGCTTCGCCTTGGTTTCAGGTTCATCGGTGACCCCGATGACAACCAGTCCGCGATCCTTGAACTCCTTATGGAATTGATTCAAGTGCGGAATCTGGCCCTTGCAAGGTCCTCACCAGGTGGCCCATTTTTCGATCAGGATCAATTTCCCCTGGAGCGAATCCCAGGAGGTGTTGGTATCGATATTGATCCAACCTCCTGCGTTCAGAGCAGGAGCGACATCCCCCACCTCGGAACCTGCATCCGCAGGAATACTCGAGAGCAACAAGATGGCGATCGCCAGCGCGCTACCTCGAGCCATGATTCTCTTTAACATCGGTCTCCTTTCGAGCTCGTCCGTTCGGCCCATAGGTTCGGGCCCGTCCGTGCTCTGTCTGCCAAAATAGCGTCAAATGGCCATCAAAGCAACTTCCTCCGCAACGGTCACAGGCTCCGATTGGTTCCAGAATCCTTGGATTCGAAGTGGGGTTGCCAATTCAACATTGTACTCCTAGCATCGAAGTTCGCTGGTAGTGGCCCGCACTGCCAGTTGAATCAGGAGTATTCAAGACCATGACTTCCAGAGCCGCCGATTCTCGTCAAGTCCCGCAGATCCGTGTTTCCTCGAGTTCGAATCCAGACCCGATCCTCCAGAAATCGAATTCTTCAACGTGGTGGTGGAACGCTGCCCCGCTACTGCTGCTTCTTCTGCTTCTTCTGCGGCTGCCAGTCACCCCGATTGCGGCTCAGGATCCACCACCGCCAGTTCCGTTCCCGATCGGCCCTGCGCCGGTGATTCACCTCGGCGAGACGGAGCATGACTGGGGCACCGTGCTCCAGGGGAGCCTGGTCAAGCACTCCTTCGAGGTCGAGAACCATGGCAAGGCACCGCTCAGAATCCTCAAGGTGACTTCCACCTGTGGCTGCACCTCGACTCGCTTCGATGAGTGGATCGAGGTCGGTGCGGTCGGCATCATCGAACTGCAAGTCGACACCACCGATTTCAGCGGGGGTCGCCCTCGCAAGAATGCATTGGTCCAGACCAGTGATCCGGAGTCTCCACAGATTCAGTTATGGATGACCGGTCTGGTCGATCCATTGCTCCACTTCGAGAAAAAGGTCCTGAAACTGGCGGGGCTCTCCTTCGAATCGAAGCGACTGACCACCACGATCCTGCCCGCCACCGAACTTCCACTGGAGGTGACCGGTGCGCGCTCCAAGAACGGCTCCTTTTCGGTGGTCTCGATCGACCCCCTCGAGGATGGCCAGAAGGGCTGGAGTCTGACCCTGGAAGCGGGACCTTCCGAGACGATGGGAAGCCTCCGAGATGATCTGGAACTGTCGCTGCTGCTGGAGGACCAGAAAGAGCTGAAGATTCCATTGCCGGTGGTGGTCGTGCACCAGGATCGGGTTCAGATGATCCCCAATGGCAATGTCGTGTTCTATCGCAGACATACCGCACCGCTCGATGGACCGGTACGGCGTGAGGTGAAGCAAGAGGTGCAGGTCCGCTCGGTTCGCGACGACCTCCCCTTCGAGACCTTCTCGGCGGAGATCATCGATGCCCCCGAGGGGCTCTTTGGCCTCATCATCACCGAAGTCTTGCCCGGACATCACTACAAGCTGCGCATCGATGTGCTGAAGGTCCACCCCCTCTCCCAGGCCAGGGGCACACTTCGGATTCGCATCGGCGAGGGAGAAGATCAGGTCAGGGAAAAGCCGATCATCGCTCAATTTCGACTCAGAAAGCCCGATTCGCCCTGATCCGGACCCCCTGATCACTTGACCAGAAGCGCCTTCTCCCGTTATCTTTAGGGGTGATCGTCCACTGTTGCCTGACGGCTGGGCCCGGGTCGACCTCGGTCTTCCAGCACAGGACATCGGATCCAGCTGGCGATCCACCACATGAGAGGCAATTTTTCGGTGAAAAAAACAATCCTGGGAGTTCTCCTGACCATCGCAGCGGGCTTACCCCTTGCTGCCTTCCAACTGAGCGATGATGACCTCGGTCCTCCACCTCCCCCGGCGGAGGTAGGTCCACGCATCTCCTTCGACCAACTGACCCATGACTGGGGCACCGTGCTCCAAGGCACCAAGGTGGAACACACCTACCGCTTCAGTAATACCGGATCCTCGGTACTGCGCATCACCAATGTGAAGCCTGGCTGAGGCTGCAGTCGCGGGACCTTCACCCGCGAAGTCCTCCCCGGTGGGGAAGGCGAAATCACCCTCAGCGTCGACACCTCCAAGTTGCGCACCGAAACGGTACGGAAGTACGCTACCGTCAGTTGTAACGATCCTCGGCAGCCCAGTATCCGCCTCAACATCAATGGCATCCTGCGCCAGGTGATCAAGTCCACTCCCAATGCACTGATCCTCAAGGGTCCAGTGGGAGAGACTCTCTCCGGTATGTTCGAGGTGTCCAGGGGTACCGAACTGGGAATCACCGTCACCGAGGTGACCGTCAACAAGAACCAGGCCGATCTCTACCAGATCGTCGAGGTCGTGGAAGGTGAGAAGTACCAGATCCACCTCACCGCACCGCCGGCGCTGGTCGCAGGAATGACCCGCGATATCGTCAATGTAGAGGTGGTTTGTAGTGACGGAGAAATCCGTACCACCACCGTCCCCTTGACCCTCAATCACCAGTCTCCCATCACCATCGTTCCTCGCGGCAACATCGTGTTCCAGCGCAAGGAGACCGAACGACTCTCGGTACCCGGTGCCGCAGTGGTGAAGAAAGACATCCAGGTCTTCGCCACCAGCCCCGGAACCCGCTTCAATATCAAGAGTATCTCCATCGATGATGTGCCCGAGGGCGTGTTCGGTGTCACTCAACGGGTGATTCGCGAATCCGAACGTTACGTGATCTCGGTCGAAGTGTTGCAGAGCCGCCCCGAGCGATCGATTCGAGGCACCTTGAGGATTCAGACCGATCTCGAGGGGATGCCAGAGCTCACCGCACGTCTGTATGCACAGTTTGCGGCCCCTCCGACTCGTGGTGGCGGCGCTCGCCTACCGCAGACACCGAGGCGCAAGGTCGCTCCGACGGCCAAGCCGTCTCCCTCGGCCAAGCCGTCTCCCTCGGCCAAGCCGTCTCCCTCGGCCAAGCCGTGGCCAGGATTGAAGACGGGGCAGCCGCAGGCGGGAGTCCAGAAACCTGTGCCGCAGAAACCTGTGCCGCAGAAACCTGTGCCGCAGAAACCTGTGCCGCAGAAGCCTGTGCTGCAGAAGCCTGTGCTGCAGAAGCCTGTGCTGCAGAAACCTGTGCTGCAGAAACCTGTGCCGCAGAAACCGGCACCGCAGAAACCAGCACCGCAGAAACCAGCACCGCAGAAACCAGCACCGCAGAAACCCTGAAATCAGCGATTTTCCGATTTTTCGGGGCCAAATCCCTTGTTCAGAAGGCTATGAGTATACGGCACAGTTCCTCAGGGGGCTGTGCCTTTTTCGTATCCCGCTTGCTTCACTACACTTAGGACAAATCCAGAGGGTTTCCAGGGGGCCGTCCGAAACCGGGATGTAGCATCCTGACCACTTCTGGCGTCGATCCGGCTCCAGGGATGAGAAAGCGAACACACCGCTGCGGCTGAAGAGGCCGCTGCCTGACGGGGTTGCCCCGCTGGAAGCGAGAAAAACCGCCAGAAGCGGGCGGATGAGGGCCACATCCGAGGCTTTTTGGCTATTTTCAGAAAAAATCCTCGAGAAACCTTGTTCCGAGGGCATGAGATGTACGGCATCGCTTTTGGGCGGTGCTTTTTTTTGTGCCCGAACTGCCCGAACTGCCAGGCCGACCGGCTCGATCGTCCGATCCCCGGGGAAGAATCGGCCTCCTGGCTTCACACGCCTCCTGGCTTCACACGCCTCCTGGCTTCACACGCCTCCTGGCTTCACACGCCTCCTGGCTTCACACGCCTCCTGGCTCCGCAGTTCATGGCGGGCCCACCCAGTTCATGCCCCGGTTTCCCATACTGTTTCACGCTTGCGGGACCTCACGCTCCTCACGCTCCCTCTATCCCTCGCTTGTCCCTCACTCTTTCTGATCGTTTCGGGGGAACTCTCCCGCCTTCAGCTTGCGGTCGTACTCTCGCAGTGAAGCCACCGCCAGGCCGCCGAGCAGGATCACGATGGGGATGTTGACCACCAGCATCGTGCCGGTGCCAAGATCAGCCAGTAATAGCATTTGCGTGGTGTCATCGATGCTGGTGGCTCCGACGATGGCGAGGATCAGGAATGCGATCTTGTAGGGAAGTACACCGGCATTTCCGAACAGGTAAGTGACTCCCTTCTCGCCGTAATAGGACCAGGAGATCATCGTCGAGATGGCAAAGAGCCACGCCGCCAGGGTCACCAGGTATTTGCCGAGACCATCGAAGACACGGTCAAAGGCGATCGCCGTCAACTGCGCTCCCTCATGCTCCTTGAAGACCCCCGCACCGCCCCCTTCGACCTGCTGGATATGGATCTCTCCGGGAACTCCATCCCAGCTGCTCTTGGTCAGTTCCACGGCCTTCCACTCGATGGCGAGGATTTCTGCAGCATCCGGTTTGGCCTCATTCGCAATGATCTTGCCCTGGATCTTGAGCGTCGATCCTCCGGTATTTTTACTGGTGAGCCCGGTCACGTCGGCGAGCAGGAAGACCTTGTCTCCCTTCGACCAGGGACCATGCAACGGATCGGGGAGATCACTGATCGATGCGGTGGTGTTCACATCGTAGTGAAATGCGTCATCACTCTCGGCCGCCACGACGAGTTGCACTTCGGCGCCGAGCGGTCCGATCGCCTCTCGATTCCAGGTTCCAGTGGTGAGGATCACCAGTGCGGTCAGGGTGCAGATACAGATGGTGTCGATGAAGGGGCCGATGCCGCCGACGATCCCCTCCCGGGCGGGCTCCGCCGTCTTGGCTGCTGCGTGGGCGATGGGGGCCGATCCCTGCCCCGCCTCGTTGGAGAAGAGCGCCCGCTTCATGCCGACCATGAAGGCAAAGCCCAGCGTCCCCCCGACAAAGGCACCCTGCGATTCGAGCGGTGCGAAGGCACTCTGGAAGATCAGCGCAAAGGTCGCTGGAATCTCGCCCGCCTTCACCACCAGCACCGCAAGGCCAGCCATCAGGTACAGCAGACACATCAGCGGCACCAGTTTTCCGGCCACCGTACCGATGCGTCGAATGCCACCGATGATCACCATCCCCACGACCAGTGCGAGGATGATGCCGGTGGCGATCTTCGGCACTCCGAAGTAACTCTGGGTCAGAAGGGCGACATTCCACGACTGGAACATGTTGCCGCCGGTGATGGTGGAGATGATCAGGGTGACACAGAAGATACCTCCGATGACGCTTCCCATCGTCGCCCACATACCACCCTTCTTACCCATCACATGGCGTACGACATGCATTGCGCCACCGCTGGGGTTGTCGGGATCGGAGGTGTCGCGAAACATCATCGCCAGGGTGATCTCGATGGTCTTGAGCGCCATGCCGAAGAAACCGACCACCCACATCCAGAAGAGAGCGCCCGGCCCACCGAGCGAGATCGCCAGCGCCACGCCACCGATGTTTCCGAGACCGACCGTCGCCGACAGAGCCGCCGACAGCGCCTGGAAGTGGCTGATCGCTCCCGGATCATCGGGGTCGTCGTAGACCCCTCGGATCACATCGATGCCGTGAGTCATCACCCGGTACTGGGTAAATCGACTCCACACGGTGAAGAGCACCCCTGCCCCCAGCAACCCGATGAAGGTCGGGGGACTCCAGATCAACGCGCCAATCTCTTCGATGAATTTCCAGAACTGGTCCAAGGTGCTGTTCCTTCCCGGGAAATGATCAACGGCTGGATCGAACTCCCGCCGAAGTCGAACCCTAGGCAATCCACGGCTTCGATACAAGGGTCGAGAAGATGAAGATCTCGTCGCGGCAGGTCACCTCGAAAGCAGCCTCTTGAGCCGCTGCGGCGAAACATTACCACCACTCACCACAGCCACGTGGGTCCCCCCGGCCAGCAGCGTGCCCGGTGGACTGGCCAGCAACGGCGCCGACGAGCAGGCGCCACTCGGTTCCGCCCCGATCCCGCAGTCCTGCTGCAAGATCCTCAAGGTGGAAATCAGTTGCTCCTCACGGATCTGGTGCGGTTCCACTCCTGCTGCCTGTAACAGTTGCCAGTTGAGTTCCCCGACCGTCAGCGGCAGTAATCCGTCCGCCTCCGATCGAGTTTCTTCCAGATGGAGCCTTTGATCGCTCGCGAGCGATCTCGCCAGCGCCGCCGAGCCCTCCGGTTCGACGGTGTGAACCGTGCATTGCGGCATCTCGATCGCTGCCGTGGCGGCACAGCCGGCCGACAATCCGCCCCCCCCCACCGGAAGCCACAGGTGATCGGGAGCGCTTCCCAGCTGCTCGATCAGTTCCAGCACCAGCGTGCCCTGCCCCGAGATGATCCACTCGTGATCAAAGGGAGGCACGATCACCCAGCCGCGCTCCGCTGCGATCTGCTCGGCGCGTAGCTTGCGCTCGTCGGTGGTCGGGCCGACCTGCACCAGTTCCGCCCCCGCCTCGATGATGGCACCCGCCTTGACCGGATCGATGCTGTCGGGAGCCACCACCAGGGCGGCGATCCCCATCGCAGCCGCCACCTCGGAAACCGCCCGACCATGATTGCCGCTGGAATAGGTCAACACCCCCGCCGGATCGTGCTCGGCGACCAGACGGGCCATGAAGTGAGCCGCCCCCCGCGCCTTGAAGGAACCGGAGACCTGCTGATTCTCCAGCTTCAACAGCAGTCGATCGGGGCCCGCAGCCACCAGTTCCCGGGGCACTGGCTGCAGCGGAGTGGGAACCACGCGAGGTTCGATCCACTCCCTCGCCTCGCCAGCCAGCTGGGCGATCGACTTCAATCGGGGGTCCGTCTTCATCGGTCGATTCCTTCCAGGTCACAGGATCGCTCCACAGCAAGAGCGGCGACGATTTCGAGCCGATCCCCACGGCGCAGATCCAACGATCCGCACCGGCATCCTTGATGGTGCCCGATTCGCTGCCTATCTTACGCAGCGTTGTGCAGGGGAAGCAGCAGAATCACCCACTTCCTGCAGGGGATGATCCTTCGATCCTCCCGCCAGTGGAACCGTGGTGACGGCCCCATCTGCACACCCTTGACCGTGAAACTCTTGAGCCACCATAGCCCGGAAGGAACCGTCATGGTCCGCAGTTCTCTGGATGCCCCGACCCTTTCCGCCGAACATCTTCAATGGCATCAGGAAGCGGTCCAACGCTGCCGCCGGGCCATCATCCAGATGACCAGTCTGGCCGCTTCCGGTCACCCAGGAGGATCTCTTTCATCCCTCGACCTGTACCTGGTGCTGTGGTCCTGCGCGAAGGTGGAAGCCGAAAACCCCTGGATGGATGGTCGGGATCGAATCGTGGTCAGTCACGGACATACATCGCCCGGAGTCTATTCGGTGCTGGCGGAGCTGGGCTTCATCGATAATGACGAGGCGGTCTCATCGTTCCGCAGCACCCAGAATTTGTTTGAGGGTCATATCGAGCGAGAGATTCCTGGCGTCGAGTGGACCACCGGGAATCTCGGCCAGGGACTCTCCGCCGCCTGTGGAATGGTCCTGGGAGATCGAATCCACGGCCGCCGCTGCAACGCCTTTGTCCCGATGGGAGATGGCGAGCAACAGAAGGGCCAGATCGCCGAGGCACGGCGATTTGCAGTCAAGTTTGGCCTCCACGAGATCACCGCCATCGTCGATCGCAACCAGTTACAGATCGGTGGCGAAACCGCTGAGATCATGCCGCAAGAGATCGCTGCCGGCTGGGAAGCGGACGGTTGGCGGGTGGTCGAGGTCGATGGACACGACCCCCAACAGATCTTCTCGGCACTGCAGCAAGCCCGCAAGGATGAGCAACGCCCCTGGTGCATCATCGCTCACACCGTGATGGGCAAGGGGATCTCCTTCATGGAGAACAAGTCCGATTTCCACGGCCGTGCGCTGAACACGGAGGAACTCGCCGCAGCGGTCACCGAACTGGGTGAAGATGCCGCCCTGTGGGATCTGCAGCCACTCCAGCAGCGTCGAGCCCGGCGCCCCGACAGCACCGTCCCGACCCTGCCAGATCGACTGCCCTCCCTCCACCCCGGCGAACCGATCACCTATGCGGTCGACCAGAAGACGGACTGCCGGAGTGCCTTTGGTCAGGCGATCTTCGATGTCGCATGCGCTTCTGCAGATGGTCAGGGATCTCCCCCCATCGCCGCATTCGACTGTGACCTGGAAGGTTCGGTCAAACTGGGGGCCTTTCACAAGCAGTATCCCGATCGTTTCTTTCAAGCGGGAATCCAGGAGCATCACACCGCCACCTGTGCCGGAGCGCTCTCGACCTGCGGCGTCACCACCGTCTTTGCGGATTTCGGAGTCTTTGGAGTCTGCGAGACTTACAACCAGCATCGACTGAGCGACATCAATCATGCCCACCTGAAGATCGCCTGCACTCACCTCGGTCTCGACGTCGGCGAAGATGGCAAGACTCACCAGTGCATCGATTACGTCGGGGTTCTACGAAACATCTTCGGCATCAGCATCTACATTCCGGCAGATCCAAACCAGACCGACCGAATCGTTCGCCATGCACTGACCAGCGCTGGAATGGCTTTCATCGGCATGGGGCGATCGAAGTTGAAGACCATCACCGACGATGCAGGAGCGCCCTACTTCGGCGGAGACTACCAGTTCACTCCGGGCCACCTCGACATCATCCGCAGCGGCACCGCCGGCATGGTGGTGGCGATGGGGACCCCGACCGCTCAAGCACTGGAAGCGGTCGATGCTCTGCGAACTGAAGGACTCGACATCGGTCTGGCTCATGCGGCCACCCCGACCGATCTGGATGAGGCTTCGATCCAGCAGCTGGCCAGCCAGCCCTTTGTCGTCACGGTCGAGGATCATTCGGTGCGCACCGGCCTCGGCAACTGCGTGGCGGAGCAACTGTTCGGAGCCGGCACTGCGATTCCCCAGTTGAGGATCGGGGTCGACAATTACTCGCCCAGCGGTCCTTCCTCGGAGGTTTACCGCCTGGCGGGACTCGATGCGGACTCGATCCGCGAGCGGGTCCAGGCATTTGCCCTCGAGAGACAGTAGCAGCGGTGCGGGGTCCACAGAGCTGGCCAGGGTGGAGCTGGCCAGGGTGGAGCTCGAAAACGTCGGCCCCGTGCCCGCCCAGCGGGTGGCTGACCCTCATCACCGTGCTGTGCTGTGGTTGTCAGGGGATCGGCCCACCGCTCGGCGACTCGGCCAAGCGTCCCCCTTCGATGGTAATCCTGCTCGCCGACGATGCCGGCTACAGCGACTTCGGTTTCACCGGATTGACCTCGATCCAGACCCCCAACATCGACCAGCTCGCCGCCCAAGGGGTGGTCTGCGAGCAGGGGTATGTGTGCGCCTCGGTCTGTAGTCCATCGCGGGCAGGGTTACTGACTGGCCGGTATCCGCAGCGATTCGGCCATGAGATGAACTTGCCCGCCGGGTCGGGCCACGGCCTTCCGCTCGATCAAAAGACCATCGCCGATCGCCTGAAAGCACTGGGATACGCCACCGGAGCGATCGGCAAGTGGCACCTGGGTGAGGATCCCCCCTACCGACCGCTGCAACGCGGCTTCGACCAGTTCGATGGATTTCTCGGCGGCTCCCGTAGTTACCACGATCGCCCTGCGCTGCCGCGCCGCACCGTCTGGCTCGACGGGGAAGATCCCGCAGCGCTGCCGAAGCCCTATGTCACCGACGCCATCGGGCACAGCGCAGCGAACTTCATTCGCCAACACCGAGATCAACCCTTCTTCCTCTATGTCGCCTTCAATGCGGTTCACACGCCGATGCATGCGCTCGATCAAGATCTGCAGGAAGTGCCGCTACAACTCGAGAGGAAACGGCGAGAACTGCTGGCGATGACCATCGCTCTCGACCGAGCGGTCGGCGAGGTGCTTCAGACCCTCGAACAGGAGGGGCTGAGCGATGACACCATCGTCATGTTCCTCAACGACAACGGCGGAGCGACCAATAACGCCAGCGACAACGGTCCTTTCCGGGGGATGAAGGGATCCAAGTTCGAGGGCGGGATCCGGGTCCCCTGGACAGTTCGATGGCCCTCGAGAATTGCTGGAGGAAGCCGTCTTTCCCAGCCGATCAGCACCCTCGACATCTCCACCACTCTGCTCGCTGCCGCCGGAGTCGACCCCAGATCGGTCGAGGATCTCGACGGGATCGATCTGACCGCTGCCCTGACCGGGGTCACCGATGGCTCCGATCACCCCGATCTATTCTGGCGCAGAGCGGTCGCTGCAGCGGTACGCAGTGGCCCGTGGAAACTGATCCGGGTCGAGGGCTTGCCCACTCAACTGTTCCAGCTGGTCGACGACCCCGGCGAACGCTACGACCGCGCCGCCGAGCAGCCGCAGGTGGTCGCCGATCTGTCGAAACGGCTGGCCCGATGGGAACAGCAGCTGATCGATCCGCTGTGGGAAACCGGCAAAGTTTGGAGAAAAAACCAGTTGGAGAAGCATCGGCCCGGCTTTTTTGGGCGAAAACTGGAGCGCAGCCGCCCCTGATGGGGAGGGCAACTCAATCTGTATATCATTACTAACCTGTGACCAGGAACTCTTAGTCCTTGTGAGCCCAGAACTTATTGCCGGATTTGCTGTCATAGCCCCAGCTATTTGGACTATTCATCCAGCGGACCCTGCTCCTCCCAAGACTCTCTTTAATGACCCGGTTGCGGATGTGGCCATCGTCCAATAAAGTTGTAGTTACGGTCTGGGAAACTCTACTCTCAGATCTGCTTGGGCTGAGCGAGGTGTTGTTCAAGAAAACGTCCCTGGACCTCCTGTTTTATCGGGGGGGCTTCGGGCCAGTCTTTCCTGCGGCGCTCGCGCATTAAATTTCGCGCATTAATTTTTTGTCACAAATTTTGTTCACCAGAATTCTTGGTTATCGGCCTCTTTTTGGAAGCCGAGATACTATTAAGCGTAAGAAGGAAGGCCTTCCCATGAGTGTTTCTCGTTTCTATATGACCATCGCTACGATCCTTGCGGTCGTACTCGTCGGTCCCACCATGTATGCACAGGACGACTGTTCTACAGCTGCTGCTGTTGGTGAAGGCGCCCACGCCTACGACACCAGCGGCGGTACCACCAGTGGCGCAGCCGCTTGTGATGGCGACATGGGGAATGACACCTGGTTCGCCTACACCGCCAGCTGCAACGGAGATGCCACCATCTCCACTTGCG
>LWDU01042197.1_pt1 | contig 16936 bp, 21 predicted proteins | sample 727161 | NCBI WGS metagenome assembly LWDU01 (sample SAMN04566230, study PRJNA314399) | hydrothermal vent metagenome | isolation source: deep sea hydrothermal plume seawater | place: Mexico: Gulf of California, Guaymas Basin | collected 2004-07-11
TTCAACACCTGCGGCTAATGTTCGTGACAGGAAGCGGGCAAACTTTTCAATGATGTCATTAGCATTCTTGATTTCCGGTTGTAATGTTTTAACCCGAGAAAAGGCCAGCATCCGTTGTGTCAACTCAGCACCATCATCTGCCGCCGACATGGCATCTTCGAACAGTTCGTTAATTTCATCGGTGCTCTGTCCCATGTCCTCTTGCAGGAAGCGTAAATTGCCTTTGATGACACTCAGCAGATTATTGAAGTCATGGGCGATACCGCCGCTTAACTGACCCACCGCCTCCATCTTCTGTGCCTGATTCAGGGCGCTCTCTTTTGCCCTTAGTTCGGTAAAGTCCTGGCCGACCCCGAAAACGCCAACGATGTTGCCCTCTGCATCCCGACGCGATGACGCGTTCAGCATTATATCAACCCGGGCACCGCCCTCCTTGGCATGAAGTGGAAACTCATAGTTGCTAGTCTCAATACCCTGCAGGGCTTTTTCGAGCACTTGCTTAACCGACTCTTTATATTCATGTTGCTAGTCTCAATACCCTGCAGGGCTTTTTCGAGCACTTGCTTAACCGACTCTTTATATTCATCCATGATGTAGTCTTCAATCAAGTCCCGACCCATGACGTCCTCTTTACTAAAGCCGGTAATGGTTACAGCTTTCTGATTCCATTCGTTGATTAGGCCGTACGCGTCAATACCGAAGATGGGCGCGTTTGCTGTGTCGATCAGCGCCGTCAGGTCATCAGAGTGCACCAAGGCCGCCTTGGCGATACGAACAGACTCCGTGGCCTCCGCGTTGGCCGCTTCGAGCTCGTACCTGAAACTCTGAGACTCGGCGAACGCCTTCGCGAGAGCTCCTTGCACCCTGTACCCGTAGCCTGCGACGCCAAGCACCATGAAGACTACCAACCCGGCTATGCCGTACCCGTAGCGTTCAACGCGCTTCGCCTGGAGGAACTGTGCAGCAAAGAGATCGCTCTGGACGGTAAGGATCTTGGCATTTATCGCATTGAGCGAAAGGGTAACGCCGGCGTACTTGTGATCCATGATTGCCATTCGCTCGCCGGCCTCGACCCGTCGGTCCAGCTCAAAGAGCTCTAGGACTTGCTTCGCGTCTGCGACCATCTCGGTTATTGAGAAGTCAACGTCCTTGAGGTGTTGCAAGATCGAACCGGCCAGAGCTGGCTCGACGTTCGTTTCAACGTCCTCGCGTGCCCGGACGATCAGGAGCTGATACGCCGCCATAGCCTCTGAAAGCAGAGTAGACTCCAAGGACACGTCCTTGGTGTAAAAGATGTTGTTCCCGGGCGCATTCAACCTCTGAGCCTGGCGGTTGATCTCCGAATAGAGAGCCAAGCGGTCAGTCCACTCCTGATTTATGCTGACCGACTGTTTGAAGAGCGCCAGCAACATAACGGTAAGGAACAGACCAAGGCACACCGTCAACACGTCGAAGCCCGCCAGCGCGAAATACAGCCGGTGCCACTTTGGCGGCTCGGCCCCTTCGCCTGGAGGGCGCTGCTTGGTAATGTCCTGGCCGACACCGACCACGCCAACGATTTGGTTATTCGAGTCGTGAGGGTCTTTGGGATTCATTTTCGATCCGAGAATCTGTAACGAGTCGCTTGACTCACAACAGGTAATTTTATTGCTACGGCCTCGCTACCTTTTAAGCCTGAAATGAATTTTTCGTAATTGTAATAATCAGAATAGTTAGCTTGATAAGATGGGATATAAATATCATCGCTATCGGTATAACTTTTAATATCCATTTTACTGAAGTTTTAGCCTCACTAAATTTGACATCAATATCCTTATACTCAGATATTTCGAAATAAGGACAGTCAATGCATGTTAACTCAAAGAGAAAAAAGAGTGTCATTTTATATGATATAAGCTGTACGGGCTACTTCTTTACCAGATGCAGGATCATTATCATAACTAACTAACTCAGGAGTAGCACTTGACCTAGCTTGAGATATTTTTTCACTTAGAACTATTGCTGCTTTTTCTTTTTCATCTTGAACATATAAAAAAATGACAAGGGAAATTAAAACTCCTAGAGGCAAAAAAACCTCCAAAATATTATTAAGATAATTAGACAGATTATTCCTGCAATCCAAGCCATTTAATTGTTCCCTTACTAGTGTGCGCGTAAGTGATTCTTCTAACCTGATTATATAAACACTATTATTCCGTTTCATTGATTAAAACAAAGCTTTCAATAAGTGTGAAAAATAGGTTCATTTTTGAACCTGTCTTTTAGGTGGGAGTGAGCAAGACTTACTATAATTAACATATTGAAGTTATTTAACCACAGGGTTTTCCCCTCCCTATAAAAGTCTCTGTGGTTTTTCTCCTCCTTTAATAACTTAGCCTAGTAATATCCAAAAGCTAGGCTTTCTCTTTGAAGTTCAGTAACACATACCCTGTATTGAGTAGAGACGTTAACCCGATTTATATCCCACCTTAGTTACTAGGTAAGCGTGCTTTTTTATAGTGTCAGGAAACTCATAGAAAACCTTACCCCAAACTTACCAGTAACCTTAGTGTTAACTCAGTGCTGCCTTATCTCAATGTTATCCTTTTATTAGCGTTAACTTAGCGTTCTACTAGGGTAATGTATAAGGTTATATCAGGTATAAAAGCCATTTGAAATTGGCTTCACCAAGCCTCGGTAATAGCAATAATCCATAGGTTAACCTTGGGGTGGGTGTGTCCTTGCACCACCAGTGCACCATATTAGTTTTTGGACATTATAGAAAGAGGGTGTTTAGAAGCTAAGTAATTGATTTAATTGGTGGCTATGGGTGGAATTGAACCACCGACCCCAGCGTTATGAGTGCTGTGCTCTAACCATCTGAGCTACATAGCCATGTTTGAATTCTGCGCTTATTTTAATGGATTAAAAATAAGGAACGGGATTGTCTTTTCTCTGGGAGGGATTGTCAAGAATAGGATTACCGGAGGCCGTTAATTATCCCGTTCATTTTCTTTAGTTAGCGTGTGCCAAAGATTACCATGGTTTTTCCTGATACTGAGATATGGTGATCGTCTTCTTCCAGGCTTTTTAGTACGCGACCTACCATTTCTCGGGAACAGCCTACAATTCGCCCTAATTCCTGCCGAGTTATACGGATTTGCATGCCGTCAGGATGGGTCATGGCATCGGGTTCTTTGCATAAATCCAGTAAAGTACGTGCAACACGACCTTTTACATCAGTAAAAGCTAAATCGCTGACTTTACGGCTGGTACGCCGTAGGCGGATGGCCATTTGTGAGGCAATTGAAAACAGTAAGTCGGGGAAAAGGCTATTTAAGCTTTGTAGTTTTTCGTAGCTGATTTTGGCAATTTCTGACTTTTCTTTAGCTCGAACAAAAGCAGTGCGGCTATGATCTTCCTTACCAAATAGTCCCATCTCGCCAAAAAATTCACCAGCGTTAAGATAAGCTAATACGATCTCGTTACCTTTAACATCTTCAATCATCACGGTTACAGAACCACTAGTGATGAAATACAGATCATGTGAAGGATCACCTTCTTTAATGATCAGTTGCTTGGCAGCATAGGTTTTATGGTGGCAATGTTCGAGAAAGCGAGAAGTAATTGTATCTACTTCCTTAGTAGTGGGTATTGCCATAATTATTGTTCTCCGACTATTTCACAGCTGCTAACTAAGTATGAACTATGTTACTCTTTTCCTAGAAAATCAACCGCTTGGAGTATTAAATTGGAGATTAAGGTTAGTTGGGCTGGTGCTGCAGCATTTATTGGTGAATCAGGGTCGGGACATAAGGTAGTTATGGATGGACCACCTGAAGGTGGGGGGCGTGATCTTGGCCCGAGACCTATGGAAATGCTGTTATTGGGTACAGGGGCATGTAGTAGTTACGATGTTATCTCTATCTTGAAAAAATCACGTCAAAACGTCAGTGATTGTAAAGTTGTGATTAGTGCAGAACGTGCTGAGACTGAACCTAAGGTCTTTACCAAGATTCATATCCATTTCAAGATATCGGGTACTGATTTAAAGGTTAAACAAGTGGAAAGGGCGGTTTCGTTATCCGCTGAAAAGTATTGTTCGGCTTCAATTATGCTCGGCGCAACCGCCAAGGTATCGCATGATTATAAGATCTTAGAAGTCGTAGGTGCTTTGTAGCGATGTTCGTTTAACTGTTCGGCAACGCGTTTTAGCAGATTCGATTCATCTTCACCTTTACGCCAAGATGATACTGCAAGCGATGTTGGGATCTTTTTGTGATTGTCAGGTAGTTTGAAGCGATTGAGCTGAAATTTTATTTTTCTGGCGAGCTTTTGTGCGGCTTCCTCCCCCGTTTCTGGCAAGATAAGTAGAAAGTCAGACATATTCCAATGGCCGACATCGTCTACCCAGCGTAATTTATCTCTGAGTATCATGGCGATAGCATGATTTATACTTTCACTATTTATATCAGAATCAGGTGCCACTCTTAGCATAATGACGGAAAGTGGATTGAAATAACGTCGGCTGCGAGAAACATGCAGGGATAATTTTTTCAAAATTCCATGTCGGGTATACAGACCAGTTTGCTCTTCAACCTGTTCAAAACCAAATTGCATTTGATTTTCAGAAAGATTATTAAATTTAACCAGACAGCCTATTTCAGCAATATCTTCAAACTCTGCTTCTAGTGTTTTAGACAGATAATTGAAATTAAATAGGGTTTCATTATTAGGACTATTGATATGCTGTCGGGCGATTCTTTCGGATATTGGGAAAATATTGGTCCCTGGCAATTCAGAACGCATATGGCCAATTAGCTGTCTGGCTTCAAGACCAACTTGTTCACAGAGTGTTTTGTTGACCCAGATGATTCGACTATCTGAATTAACAAGAAAAATACCCACCGGCATTAGATGAAGTAATGATAGTACGTTATCTGAATTTAATGTTGGTAGCTGAATCACAATGTACACCTTGAGTTAATTTACCGTTGTTAGTAAATATATCGACTAGGGGCCGAGAAACTTTAGCGCTTAATCAAGTTGTTTTAGATGGATTGAATGTTTGAATTTACTAAGGAAATAGCTCTGTAACAGGTATATTTAGCCGATAAAGACTTCAATTATTTTTCGGGTTCAGTTTCTCCAGTGCGCATAATCATTGCGACAGGGCCAGTAATTATCTTATGAAAGAGTGATGATTGACGATTAGTCTCTGTTTTTCGATAGATGTGTTTAAGGTGGGTACGGACGGTAGAAATACTGATATGTAGTGCATCTGCTACTGATTCAACGTCAGGGTTATCCAAAAGTTTTGAGACCACACGAGATTCAGCTGGTGTTAAACTATAGACTTGATGCAAGACATCTTCGAGTAAGGGACTGTCTTTTTTAGCAGGGTTTTTCTTATTTTTATCGAGTGCAAATCTAATCGTTGTTTTTAAATCGGTATCTCGTAATGGTTTATTGATAAAGCCGTAGGGATTGGTTAATTGTGCCCGTGCTAGCGTTTCTTCATCATTGTATGCTGTGACATAGATAACCGGGATGTTCAGTTCTTTCATGATGGCTTCTGCAGAATCGATACCATCGAGTCCCTTGCCAAGTCGTATATCCATTAAAACCAGATCCGGTTTTAATTCTTTTGCTTTTTCTATCGCTTTTGCGCCGGAGTGGGTAATTTCGGGAACGATAAAACCAAAATTCTCAAGATAGAGTTGCATGACATTTGCTGTTGTATGGTCATCATCGACGACTAGTATTCGTTTCCCTGACATTGTTTCTTCCTATTTACTAATAACTTACACAAAAACAACTCTACTCTAAAATAGGTATAATATGAAAATATTTATCGAGATAAAAGTTAAATCACCTTAGGATTTTGGGTGCGTTTTATATAAAAACGATAAACCTCATTAATGACATCAGACTTAATGATTGTATGCTCAGTACGAGCACAATAGGCTTCAAAATCGACTTGAGAATGAGGATCTGTCGCTTCTACAAAAAGGATTTCGTCAGCCTGCATTTTATTTAGAAGTACTTTGGTCTTTAAGATAGGTAAAGGACAATTCAAGCCTTTAGCATCAAGGTATTGGTCATGATTTATTTTATTTTCAGCTTCAGGCTTCACTAAACTATTTCAATATAAAAGTAATTATTAGCCCATTGTATTAAAAACTACTATGAAACCCAACAATAATGTTACATTATAACATTACATAATGAGCGTTAATTACAACAGCATGAAAAAAAACAAGATAATCAATCCTTTTAAACCCGCTAAGCATAAACATCAGGATTGTCTTCAGGCTGCAATAAAGGCAGCAAAGCAACATTGTGATGTTTTAGGTTTACGATTAACTCCCCTAAGACAAAGAGTGCTGGAATTGGTATGGCAGAGTCATGAGCCAGTGAAGGCTTACGGTATTCTTGATGAACTAAAACAGGGGCATTCGTCATCTGCGCCGCCGACAGTTTATCGTGCACTGGATTTTCTTCAGGAACAGGGTTTAGTTCATAAAATCGAATCCTTGAATGCCTATGTAGGTTGTGGCGATCCAAAGGAACATCATAGTAGTCAATTTTTTATTTGTCATGATTGTGGTTCAGTAGCTGAACTTGATGATGCTGACATTAGTGGTTTGATACAGAAAAAAGCCAGCCATTTTGGGTTCAAAATTGATAATGAAATGGTCGAAATAAAAGGCCATTGTCAAGAATGTCGTGATTCGAGAAAATGATAAAAATATATATAAAAAGATTCAGTTTAATCGCGGCTTTGTTTTTTACGGCAACAACAAGTGTTATTGCCAAAGATAAAGTTAATGTTTTTGTTAGTATTTTGCCGCAACAAAATTTTGTACAGCAGGTAGGTAGTGACTACGTTGATGTTCATGTGATGGTTGGCTCTGGTCAAAATCCAGCGACTTATGAACCAACTACACAACAAATGGTGGCGCTAGCTAAGGCGGATATCTATTTTAGTATTGGGGTGCCGTTTGAAAAAGTATGGCTAACGAAAATTAAAGAAAGTAATACTAAGCTGATTGTTATTGAATGTTGCGAATCGATATCAAAATTAGATGGTCACTCTCACCATGATGGATATACCGACCCACATGTATGGACCAGTCCCCGAAAGGTAATGCAGGTAGTGATGTTGATTGAAAAATCATTGAGTGAAATGGATAACAAAAATAGCCGTGCGTATGAAGAATCAGCGATTGATTATATTGGTGAATTGAAAAGGTTGGATAATATGATCAGATCTAAGATATCGTATTTGAAGAAAAGAGATCTGATTGTTTCCCATCCATCATGGACATATTTTGCAGATGAATACGGTTTGACACAAACAGCTATTGAACAGGAAGGAAAAGAGATTCAGGCTAAATCGATGGTGAAGTTAATTAAATTTGCTAAAGAAAAAAATATTAAAGCAGTATTCGTACAGTCTCAATTTAATGCTAAAGCAGCAAAGGTAATTTCGAAAGAAATCGGAGCTGAAGTTTTTGAACTTGACCCATTAGCATTTAATTACATTGAAAACATGAATGACGTGACAGATAAAATATTGAAAGGACTGTCGAATGACTAAGGTGGTCATCGATATTAATAATGTTAGTTTTAACTATGGCACTGTGCCGGTGTTAGAAAATGTATCCTTAAAAATATATGAAGATGAGTTTATCGGTATTATTGGGCCTAATGCTAGTGGCAAGAGCACTTTACTAAAATTAGTCCTTGGCTTGTTAGAACCGGATAGAGGAACGATTAAAAAATATAACAATGAATGCAAGCATAAACGTCATCATATTGGTTATGTCCCCCAGCATATTACTTTTGCGCGAGATTTCCCTATAACAGTAGAAGAAGTAGTTATGATGGGGCATATTACGCCTGCTTCTAAATTTTTTAAGTTTAATAAAGATGAAGTAGCGAGTGCAAAACAGGCAATGCAAGCATTGGAAATTGAGGATATTGCTAATAGACAAATAGGAGCATTGTCTGGCGGTCAATTACAACGAGTCTTGATCGCGCGCGCGTTAGTCTGCCAACCAAATATTTTAATATTAGATGAGCCAACATCGAATGTTGATATGCGAGTTGAAGAAGATATTTTTTCGTTACTAAAAAATTATAGTGAGCACATGACCATTATTGTTGTTTCTCACGATATTGCATTTATATCAGGTTATGTTGATCGAGTGGCCTGTTTAAATCGAACTCTGGTTTGTCATGATACTAAGTCAATCAGTGGCAAGATAATTGAAGAGCTATATGACGCTCCTGTAAAAATGATCCATCATCACCATTAACATGTCTGAATTTTTAATTGCATTAACAGAATATACGTTTTTACAAAACGCAGTTATAGCTTGTCTCCTGGCTAGTATTGGTTGTGGCGTTATTGGAAGTTACGTTGTCGTAAAGAAGATTAGTTTTTTGACGGGTGGAATAGCGCATTCCGTTTTAGCCGGGATGGGCATGGCATATTTTTATAATGCCTCACCTATTATGGGTGCAATGATAGCGGCACTTGTTTCGAGTATATTAATTGGCTGGATTAATCTTCGTTGGAAAGAGCATGAAGATATTTTGATAGCTGCTTTCTGGTCTGCAGGAATGGCGATAGGAATAATATTTTTGTCTCGGACACCTGGTTACAATGTGGATTTGATGAGTTACCTGTTTGGCAATATATTATTGATTACAGGTAATGATTTATTACTCATGTTGTTATTGGATATTCTTGTTTTAACCGTAGTATTAATTTGTTACAAATTATTTCTACTTAGTATATTTGATGAAGAATTCGCAAGATTACATGGAATCAACACTGAGTTCTTTTATATTTTACTCTTATGTTTAATATCAATAACCATAGTTATTCTGATTCAACTAGTTGGATTAATACTGGTAATTGCTTTATTAACGTTGCCAGCGGCAATTGCGAATCAATATGTCACTTCTTTATACAAGATGTTTATTTTGTCTTCTATAATTTGCGGAGTTATTAGCATAAGTGGTGTCGCTATATCATATGCACCAGACCTACCAACAGGCTCGGTTATCGTTTTATTAGCCTGTGCTTCTTACTTTATTTCAGTTTTTTTGAAACAGTTTTCTAGTCAGAAAGCGTCAGGCTAATAATTTTATCCATCGAGGCTATTATTTATTACGTCTAGCTTTACTGGCCGTTGCCAATGTTTTTATAAGCTCAACGGTATGATCCCAGCCTAAACAGGCATCCGTAATACTTTGACCATAGACAAGTTCTTGCCCAGGTTTTGCATCTTGTCTTCCGGCAACTAAATGGCTTTCTATCATTGCCCCGATAATTCGTTTGTCACCATTTGCAACCTGTTCAGCCACGTTATTACCCACTTCAATTTGTAAATCGTGTTGTTTTTTACTATTAGCATGACTTAAATCAATCATGATATTTGCCGTGAGTTTTGCAGACTCCATTTCTTTGCAAACTTTATCGATGTTTTCTTTATCGTAGTTAGGTTCTTGGCCACCACGTAAGATCATATGAACATCAGGGTTACCCGTAGTATTAAAAATAGCGGCGTTGCCTTCTTTCGTTACAGAAAGAAAATTATGTGGTCGTATTGCCGCGCCAATAGCATCGACTGCAATTTTAGTCGTGCCGTAGGTACCATTTTTAAAGCCAACAGGGCAGGATAAGCCTGATGCCAGCTCGCGATGTACTTGACTCTCGGTAGTTCTCGCACCAATTGCTCCCCAGCTAATTAAATCAGTGACATATTGTGGCGTAATCAAATCGAGATATTCCGTCGCTGCCGGTATGCCCATGTTATTAAAGTCAAGTAATAGCTGACGAGCTAAATGTAAGCCTTTATTGATGTTGTAACTATCATCTAAATCAGGATCATTGATGAGGCCTTTCCAACCAACAGTGGTACGTGGTTTTTCAAAATAGACACGCATAATAATTAATAGGTCATCAGAATATTCGTCTATTAACGGTTTTAATTTATTTGCGTATTCTTTTGCCGCGTCAATGTCATGAATAGAACAAGGACCAGTGATGACGATTAAGCGATCATCTTCCCCATGTAATATGTCATGAATCGCATTACGTGTGAGCGCTGTTGTTTTAGCGGCCTCTTTTGTTATCCGAATTTCTTCAGTGATAACGGCTGGAGATATGACGGGTTTAATTGATTCAATTCTTAAATCATCAGTTTTGTAATTCATAATACTCTATCTATTATTGTTATGTTTTAACCTGCAGGCCAACTAAATGCACGACCTGCAAGAATGTGTATGTGTAAATGAAACACAGTTTGTCCCGCACCTTCACCATTGTTTATCACGAGGCGGAATGCATCTGCATAACCCTGCTCTTTTGCAATTTCTCCTGCTTTAAGAAGAAGGTGACCTAATACAGATTGGTTCGATTCTGTTGCATCCGCGATTTTAACAATTGGCTGTTTAGGAATAAGCAGAATATGTAGAGGTGCTTGTGGGTCTATATCTCTAAATGCGAGACACAAATCATCTTCATAAACGATATCTGCCGGTATTTCACGGCGTATGATTTTACTGAATAATGTGTCAGTCATTGTTCTAGCGTATTCCTACAATTAATATTGGATAATTCGCGAGCAGCGATTATAGCGTTAAATGACTGAGAATAAACAGTTTTGCCTGATATGCTAAATTATATGTGGCTGATTTTAATGAAGGAAGGATGCAAAGTCGTCTGCAAAATGCCCCAGTTTTGTGTGAAACATTATTTGTGGAAGTGGTTCGTTAAGATTTAAGAATGCTTCTTGTCTATTGTCATAGAATTTAAATTCAGTAGCAGACGTTGTAAATGAAGGCGTTGTTGAGTAGCTTGCCTGACGAATATCGAATTTTTTAAATAATTCTTTTTCAAGCATTTGAACACGTGATTTGTTTACTGCTAGTAAAATATTTTCTGATACAAGATTAGGTTGGTCTAGATGAACAACATGACCGCTATCGTAAGCAAAAAAATGGTCTGAATTGAGGCTAATACTCTCCATATCATTCTGTAGAGTTGTCCATTGTTGTTCGCGTCGATCACCGAGTTCATTATTGGCCCAAACACGTTTGCCTCGAGTAATAATAATTACCGGGAATTTATAAGGCTGTTGATCCTTGCGCCCGGCAAGTTGTTGAGCACTTACCTCCATAAAATCCATTTCATTCATTAATGTGCTAATTGATTTCATAGATGACATCAGGCGATAAGCGATTCTCTTTTTTTGATGTGGATAATTATCCGCAATAATGGGGCGTATTAAACGAATATTAATGCTGTTTTTATATTTTTTTGTTTTTTCTTTTGGTTCAATGCGTTTGAACTCTTCTGTATTAAATTGCTGCGGATGTGATGAATCGATTAATACGAGTCCGGCGGTAAGTTCCGGGTATTCACTGGCAAAATAACGAATATTATAACCACCGAAAGAATGGCCAACGAGTAAGTAAGGTCCTGGAATTTTTGCTTCGCTTAATAATGTTCTAAGTTCTTTTACAATACGTGTTGTTGTTCTAGGTCTAGGGCCAAGATCACTCCAACCATAACCGGCACGATCATAAGTGCAAACTCTAACGTCATTCGCTAAGTTATTTTGTATCTTGAACCATTCCAGAGAAAAACCTCCGATGCCAGAATCTATAATGACAGAAGGAGTTCCTGTTCCTACACAGTTAATGTGTAAACGATGAGTTCCGACATTAATCAACTTGCCGGGATATGATTTATCTTTTGCCTGGGAGTTGTTTGAGGTAGTAAGGCAGGATATACAGAGCAATAGAAGGAGTATGAGGTGCTTAGCACTCCGTATTGTTTCCTTACTCCAAATAGTCATCATACCTTTCTCCTTTTGCCCATAAATGAGGCTCATGAGCCTCTTTTTGAGAAGCATTACCAGTATAAGCGGCACATCGGCACTAGGACTTAATAAAAAAAATCAATTATTATCCAAATCAAATAATAATCGAGTATGCTAAATACTGATTATAGCTATTAAAATGCAATAGCTGTGCCATACGTGTAATAAAAATTGTTTATAAAAATCATAAGTTTATAGATTGGGATAAGTTTTTCGCCGGTAATTTTGTACATTAATTTTAGTGAGTGCAGCGCATTGCAATAGATTATTGCAATTAATAGGTGAAGCCATGGTCTCAATCTTCATACTATTGTTAGTTTTATGAGATATGGAAGAGCAATATATAACAAACCGTTTCTTTAAAGGCAATATAAAGCATGAATAGATATCATAATGTTTTTTTAATTACGCTCTTATTTTTATGTAGCACGTTATTTTCGTGTGAATCTACAAGAACACCATTACAGGTTAGCGAGCATTTCTGGTTAGGCATACAAACAAAAAATAGTGCTTTAGTAAAAAAATATAGCTTGGTTAATTCAATAGATAAGTCTGTCGATATTGAACATTTTGAAAAAATAACAACGATCGCTTTTGGCAGAATAATTATTGATGGTGATTTAGCTGAAGTAGAAACAACAGTCACAATCTCTTCAAATAATAAACTCCATGATTACACGGTAAATTCCTATCTGGAGAACAACAATGATGTTTGGAAAGTGGATTATCGAAAAACAATCCTTCAGTTAGTGGCGAAAAAAAGCGTGACAGAAATATTTGATGGCTTAGAGGCAATGTCTGAAGAAGTTGCAAAAGGTGTAGAGGAATCTGTTAAAGAGATTCAGAAAAAAATTGTTCCGGAAATTAAATCAAAAGCTGAAGAAATTCAGGAAAAGGTCGTTCCTAAAATTAAATCGAACATCGAGCAAGCTGAAAAAGAAATAATTAAAAAACTTCCTGAATGGAAAAATATATTCGATGAATTCTTGCATGAGTTGGAAAAATCTCTTGAGGAGTTAATGCCTTCAGAAAAAGAACTAAAGAAAGAATCCGAGGAACAGCCGAAAACACATGAAACCTGAGATTATAGACGGGCAATGGTGTTATTTAAGCTCTACGGTATTTACACTCCTGACTATTTTCATTAATCTAGACTTAGTTGTTAAGTCCAAATCAAAAGGGGAGTGGGCTATGTCTAGGTTGTTCGGGTTATTTCTATCATTGATTATCGTGTCAGTGAATTCACATGCGATTGAACCTGTCATGGATCAGCAGGGAATGTTTTATTTTAATATGACATTTGATGCTGGGCAGTCTACTAAGGTGGAGCATGATTTTGGTTTCAGACTGGATCGAACTCTGATGCAACCGGGTGAATCGATGACAATGAATCAGTTAGCAGCTAAGCCAGCTGTATTTAATCTGAAACTGAATAAATATGGTTTAAAATCTATCAGGCTTAATGGCGTCGATTATACCGAAACATATTATGCTTATCGTGCTGCAGAAGGTGAAGATGCGCCAGCAGAAGCAGTTGATGCAACTGTAGCTGAAGCTGAAGTTCAAGCAACTCCGGAAGTAACAGCCGAACCAGAAAAGAAAGTAGATACCACGACATCTCCCGAATTATTGAAAATACCATTAGGCGTCATTATTGGTTTATTAATTGGTTCAGTGGCACTGGCTGCTGGCGGTAGATAAGATAACTATAGAGTCTAGATAAAGATAGATAATAAAAAAGGCAGTGCATGTATATGCACTGCCTTTTTTATTTGTATAGATGGTGGGCCCGGAGTGACTCGAACACTCGACCTGCCGATTATGAGTCCAAGAGTTTAATGTTTTCATAGTGTTTCATGTTGTATCATTCCATTTCGTGTTATCCTCTACAAAGGTTGGTATGACTAACTATTAAGGTATTTCATCGTTTTAAATCATTTCATCCTGTTTCATTAAGTATCGGTGCTAACTGCCAACACAACTGCCAACAGATTGGAGGTTTATAACGTGTGGACTGATAGGTCGATTAAGGCCATAAAACCCCGTGATACACGGTTTAGAGTGTCTGAGCCCATAAATAAAAGGGGTTCGGGGCGATTAGTTCTAGATGTTCAGCCTAATGGTGTAAAAACATTCTTTTTCCAATACTTCAGGAAACAAGCCGGCAAATCAAAACGAATCCTAGTCAACATAGGTCCATATAAGAAGACGCTAGCAAGTTCAGGCAAGACGCTTGAGGAAGCAGGAAGAAAGGCAAGGGAATACGCCGATATGCTTCATGAAAACAGAGATCCAAAACTGGTTATTGAAGAGCAAGAATACGAGCAGCAGGAAAAACTCAGAAAAATCGAAGCAGCAAAAAAACAAGGCTCTGTTGAGCAGTTATGTGATTCCTATGTGATGGCAATGCAAGCAGATGGGAAAAGAAGTTTCAAGGCAGTAGAGCAGTCACTACAAAAATATGTAATTGAAGCATTCCCCAAAATAGCGAAGAGTAAGTCTAATGCTATCGAGTCGAATGATATTCGATTAATTCTTTCAAGGATGATCGACAACGGCATTACGACGCATTCCAACCGAGTCAGATCATACCTTCATGCTGCTTTTGCACATGGCTTAAAGCAAGACAACAACCCAAGACGTTATTCTAAGGAAGAAGTTAAATTCAATTTGAAATTTAACCCGGTGACATTCGTTCCTAAACAAGCGGATTTTGAACGAGTAGGGGAGCATGTCATTTCAGAAGAACAAATCAAAATTATTTGGGAAGAAGTACCTGAGTTATCTAAATTAACAGCCTGGTCAATAAAACTTAGCCTAACAACAGGACAACGATCTGGAGAAATACTTAGACTTAAATGGGCGGATATTAATATTAAAGAAAAATTAATGATTATCCCTACAAGTGTCTCAAAGAATAAACGTGAACATGTCGTGCCACTCAACAGGCTTGCAATGGAATCAGTAAAGGAAATGAAGGAAGAAACCGGAGATTTTGAATACTTATTTCCGGCAAGTCACAAGGGTACATACAGAGAGAATAAACATATCTACGTTACGACTATCAGTAAAGTGATTCGAGAATATTGCCAAGATCATAAGAAGGTAGATAAATTCATAGCCAGAGATATTAGACGAACCGTCAAAACCCTTATGGGTAAAGCGGGTATTGATAAAGCAATACGTGATCGTATTCAGAATCACGCCCTTCAGGATGTATCCAGCAAACATTACGATCGATACGATTATCTTCCTGAAAAAAAGTATGCAATGAAAGTATGGAATGATTATCTCGACTTAATCATTATTCCAAAAAAGAAAGTGATACATATTTCAAGTAAAAAGGCGTGAGCAAAAAAACAATTGGGACTCATGGGACGGATATTATTGAAGATAAGAAATTAAATATAGATCTAACAATTACAGATGAAGAGACCTCAAATAAAATTCGAGAATATTTAATTTCGTATCAATTAAATCGTTCTGAATATTTGTATCAAAAGTCAAAAAATCCAATGTATGCTTGGCAATTAATTGAATTTTGTGAGAAATCGAAGATAGATTACCCAATTTGGGTGAAAGAATATTTGAAATCATGTGCATCAAATTTACTAAATCTGCCCTATGGTATTGGAGAAGACATTACTAAATCAGTTTCAAACGCAATTGGCATGTTAAAGAAGGGTGGCGGGGCATCATGGATAATGTTGCAAAAAAAAGAAGAAGAACGAATGTCAGCAATAGAGGATCTTGAAAGACAACGTTATAATTTTTATGGGAAGAAGGTAAATATAAGAAGAGATGAGCAATTAGCCAAGATCGAATCTTTACCATATAGCATCGATGTGAAGAAAATACATAAACAGCAAATAAATAAATGTTTTCGAGCAAAAACAATGGATCAAATATTTAATGATGTAGCGAAGATTTACAATAAAAGCCCTCGTACCATTAGAGATTGGTGGTATGGGTACAATAAATACAAATAACAGTACCTCGGTTTATACGTTGCAACCTACCTAGTTAGCGCATCTTTATTTAATTTAATGAGGTGCAACATGTCACAAAATATCACTCTTCTTTCATATCGAGATCTTGAATCCCGTGGTTATGGTTCACGTGTCACAATATGGCGCAAGGTAAAGGATGGAGAATTTCCGGAGCCTGTTGATACAGGTTATGGCCGTAAGGCGTGGCTGGAGTCAGATATTATCGACTGGCTCATATCAAAAACAAAGCAAGTTGCATAAAGAAATGCAATAAATTGTGATGCGAAGTTATGAGTAAGCGGTCAAGACAAAAAACTACTGGGAGGCGTGAAGGAGGATCGTTCTTAATGTTACCTAAAGCGTGTTTGAATCATAAAAATTTTATTGTTTTGAGTCCTCACGCATTGAAGTTATTTATCGATCTTTACGCAAACTACAACGGTTATAATAATGGTGATTTTTGCTGTACATGGTCAATGATGAAAAAACGCGGGTGGAAATCTGAATCAACGTTAAGCAAAGCACGCAAAGAACTGTTGTATTACGGTTGGATTATCTATAGTCGACATGGAGGCAGGAATAGGGCTTCTCTTTATGCGGTTACATTTCAAGCAATAAATGATTGCAAAGGAAAACTAGACATAAAAGAAACAGTAACGTCCCCGGGTGACTGGAAAGAAACGAAGCAATTAACATGGAAAGAATATCAAAATAAATCCTTACTTTGTAATGTGGTGCAACTTACTACACCTCCTGTAGTAAAGGTATGGGAAAAGCCATGTTTCACTACGCAATTACTACGCCTCCCGTAGTAGTCAGAGTACTTTTAACACAATTGTTACTACGTCTCCCGTATACCTTTATATATATACCATAGGGATAAGTAAAATTTATAAATAAAGAATGGAACTAGATAACTCAATAAATAGACAAAAGAGTCCCGGGTGTGGGGGGTATCAAATCTCTGCAATCTAAACAGTGCCTAACGTGGCCCCATCCTTTGCACGTTTTTCCGCGTTATTTTCATTTGGGGAGCAATATATTGATCAATAACTTACAACCTAA
>LWDU01000691.1_pt1 | contig 16931 bp, 9 predicted proteins | sample 727161 | NCBI WGS metagenome assembly LWDU01 (sample SAMN04566230, study PRJNA314399) | hydrothermal vent metagenome | isolation source: deep sea hydrothermal plume seawater | place: Mexico: Gulf of California, Guaymas Basin | collected 2004-07-11
AACCACACAATCAAACTGAGATGGTTGAACAAGCCATGAATGCTGATGAAAAATTAATTCCTGCCATTCACTCTGACAAGCCAGAAGCGAATCTTTCTGGAGTTTCTGATGGTAAGGGATACGAATGGATTACGCAGGACGATGGGATAGCTTGGTTCCGAATAGAAAACTCGGATTCTGAGTGGGAACTATTTGAAGCATGATTCTATAGAACAATTGACTGAGAATGCTCGTACCGGAAAACTATCTGCATATACCATGGTGCGAGGCAAATTAATGAAAACGGAAGCAACTATAATACAATCAAGAGCTTGGAATTAATGTGGAAGAAACAATAGCGAATGAAGAGGGTGCCCAGCCACAAGAGGAATCCCGAGGCAGTTTCTTATCCGGTTCAGGTATTGCGTGGCTGGCTGGATTACTGCTAATGGGCATTGGTTTTACGGTTCCTCTTGACCAGGTTGGGTTTTGGAATGTCGTGTTGATTGCTCTCGGCTTGCCTGTTGCTGCTGGCTCTTTGGCGCTTAAATGGAAACGAAGTGGAAAGGTAGCGATGGCTAATGGTGCCATGACGATCTTAGTAATCGGATGCATTGTTGCTGTCGGAGTTACAATTTGGTTTGTGTCATTATTGAACAGTCTTGGTAATTAGAGAATTAGAATATTTACCGAAAAATGCTCGTACCGGAAAACTCAAACCTTCCTTACGGACGTAATCACTAGATAGAAGTCGAGTTACTCCTATTAGTCCTCAATATAATCATCTAGCAATGGATCAGCGGCAGTCGTCATTGCCTTTTGACGTTCTACTCCGGATTTGAAGTATTGATCAGAGACAGGTGATATCGTTCCACCTTTTTTGAGTTTTGTGGTCTTAACATTATCATCTAAATCTAAATCTAAATCTAAATCTAGGTCAATATCTTTAACAATTTCCTTAATTGTCTCTTTCTTTGAAGCATCAATCTTAGGCTTCTTGAATTTCCCTATCCCCGGTTTTCTCAATATAGAAGTAATTCCGATTCCTGCAAGGAGTGAAGCCCCACCTATTACTACCAAGTCTACAAAATCTCCGCCCCCGGTTATCTCAATTTCGTCATCAACAGTTGGGTTAGAAGAGTTATATTCGTCATTTTGGTTACATGTTTCACACTCAACCGTACAACCAGTAGAGTTTGTTGCTTCAATACTAATTACTGAAGATGGGCAAGTATCATCCATATTCCTGATTCCATCTAAATCTTCATCGGCAAGCTCCCAACAAATTGCTCCAGTAAGAACAGTAGGCACACTTTCTGCATCACTTGAGTTACTTCCACACAATATCTCTACAGAGTCGGTCCAACCGTCATTGTCTAAATCATTGTAATCAAGGGGTAAATCGTCTAAATTAGATTGGCACTGAGCCAAAGTTTGGTTTGTAATATTCCAACTGTTTTGACATCCCAATAGACTATTATTAGTTTCAGATAGTAAGGCATTAAGTGCAGTCAAAACAGTAAGAGGGGTCGAGTTGGAATCGCTCGTATTTGAGCCAAATAACTTTTCATCAATATCCGACCAAGAATCATCATCAGAATCAACATTTTGGGATTGATTATTTCTGCTTAATAATAAATTGTACAATACGATTTGTTCAGAGTAAATGGTGTAAGGCGTAGAACTATAGTCATCCGGGTCTGAATCAAATAAAATCTCCTGCGAATCACTCCAACCATCATTATCTGAATCATCACTAGGACAAGGCTCACCAAAAGAAATTCGTTTTGAAATACCAGATGGTAAAGAGTTAGGGCTAGATTTGAAATCTATTACACTAAACTCCAACCAATAACATCCATGAAGTCTAGATCTTGCCAGGTCTGGGTCAGTTGTGCCATCTATCATTTGTACCTCATGATTTGAAGAGTGAGATGCGTTATTACCCCATAAAGAAGTTGTGTTGAAATATATTGTTTGATAATCATTATGTTTAATCAATGAATGGTTTTGGTGAGTACTCCATAATTGCAACTCTAACAGATATTCTTGGTCAAGATCTAAACCAGTGGCATTGAATTCAATTTGAAATGACTGGTTGGAATTGAATGGTATAACTGTTGATAATTCATACCAATCTCCCGAATTATTGAGTCCCAAATTTAGAACATCAATGCTAAAACTTCCATTCATTGGCAAATCCCAATCCGCAGAAGTGAATTTTCTTGATTCATCATTAAGTTCCACATAATTAACAGAAAATGTTGAAACATTTCCTAGCATCAAGCAACATATAATTACACAAATCATAGTATCAATTTTTTTCATAATAAAACATCCTTTTCATGGGTCCTCAATTGGGTCAAGTTTCAGCCAGCCGTTCCAAGCTTTAATACGGCCCTGGGGAATAGTTGCTGATTGTGAGTCATTACTAATATTATCTTCACTCCATTGATTTATTTTCGGCATATTTATCCATGTCCAATTGACATCTTGTCTCAAGGATGGCAGGGGCATTGCAATATTTGTTGGATCTATAAGTAATGGCCCAAAGCGGTAAGTTGGGGCGATTCTAGAAAGTGGTTCCTTTCTATATTCTGGCTTTAGGCGTAGTATTCTTTCCGGAACAAGTCCAGACCTTGCGGTTAACTTAGCTAGGGGGTCGAATACCAATGTAACCTGTTTTGTTTCTCCAGACATCAAAGATAATTCATTAGAATGACAAATAAATGGATGATATAAATCGTCACTAGAATTGGCAACAGAGTAAAATTTAGTATAATCTTCACCAATGAAATATCCCAACAGTCCATCAAGTGTTCTCTCGATAGAGCCAAGAGATAACTCAACAAGGGTTGGCAAAGGATTTGAATCGTTAATTTCAACCTCTAATTCTGCACGCGCTATGCAAATCGGCCTGCCTGCGAATAAAGATGGTAAATTTTCTGATTCGGTAGGGCTGGTGTAAACCGTATCCATTGTTAAATCAAGTAGGCGCATGAAACATGCTAAAACTCCAGGATTTGAGTTGTTTTCATCTCGAGCCATGTCTTCTATACTTAGTTCAATCAGTTGATTAAATCATTTGGCCTGCCAAGTTGTGTTTCTTGGCCAGGAGCAGGGTCCCACTTTGTTCGTCCTTTTTGATTTGAACCATCAAATATATTGCGCTCCATGAGTGATAATTGCCCCAAAGAGTCTCCCTTACTATCGAATACTTCCATCGCCCATTCTAGATGGTCGCATAATATAAAACCGCATACTGGATTAATGTTTTCGAGATTATTTTCAGCATCAATAAATCTAAATTTAACTCTCGCAGGCGATGTAAATCTTGGTTTGTTCAAGATATATCGATTGTCTTGTTCAGTTTGTAAACTAAGTGAGATTTCTGGAACGTAATTGTCCAAATGCATCAATAATTGTTATTTCTTGAATTTCTGTAATACTTGAACGAATATTATTATTGGCTGTGGTTAAATGTTCAAAATCAAGTGTGATGCTGGAAATATCAAGATTAGAGAGTTCCTCGGCAAGTAGAGTTAACCCTGAAATTTTTCCCAGCGTTAATTTCGAATTTTCTGCTTTGAATAGTTTAATTTTATCGGCTAAATTTGAGGCGGAATTTGTAGTAATGGGGCTTCTAAAGACACGTTCAACCCAATCTACATTACTTGAAACTCCTGCGAGGGTTTCGGTTTCATTATTCAGTTTAAAATCAGATTTACCTAATTTCCAGTTGTTAAAATCTAAGTCATGTTTTTTGTATTTTACATCTACGAATAGTGGAATCCATGCTTGTGACCAGCCGTTAACTCCTTTGGTTGAGGGAAAGTTAACAAGTCCTTCAGAGCCTTGGACTAATTGTTCAATGTAGTCAAACATATCTGCAGAGGGAGAGTTCCAAGATGAAGTGGCAGCAAAATTATGTATTGCAGCCATCTCTTCAATCAACCCATGTACCTCATTAGGTATTCCTCCATTATTTGGAATCGGATTGCATTGGAGTGACTTAATATGTTGGAAGAAAGCGTTTGAGATTCTGCATTTCAAACCTTCTCCGTCGTGAAATTTATCTTCGTCATGGCGAGTCGAACGTCTTGTATTGGTTAGATTCATTACTGGTTTTCTAGAATAAAAATAACTTGGTGAAGAACCGAATGATTGTTCATTTAGGGAAATGGGGCCATCTACTGTAGGCTTTCCATCCGGCGCTAATTCAACTTCACCTAGTTCATCATCGTATTCGCCTTTGGCTGATAAGAAAGTATTACGGTGTAGAGTTTGTTCAAACGCGAAATCTCCATCTTGTTGATTCAGTTCATCTCTACATCCTAAATTAAACGAAGTCAAAGCGCGTTCTAATATCGCAAAGTCAATATTGCTTGCAGGGTTATTATCGTCATACTCCAAGGCTAACAAACTGGCTGTAGCTTCTGCGGAGTTTCGGCCAATTGCGATATCTACGTCTTCCTTTACAAATGAATTTTTGTTAGTTTTGAACCCACCTCCGCCACCATTCCATTCAACACCGAGGATGCTGCCATGTAGCAATGATTGTAATGGCCACTCTTGTGAAACATAACTAGGCAATGGGGACGTTTCTCCTTTGTTTGGGTGTTCTTTTTGTGAATCACCTTTACTTTCATCAGTAGATGGAATTGTGTTCTTCGCATCACTCTGTGGGGCTTTAGGACTCATTTATTCCCCCCTTTCATAGCCAAAGGTTGCGAGTTTTCATTGGATTGGGTTTTCGCAATTTGAGTCAGTATGGATTTGTGATCTATTGTCCAGCCTAATTTGTCTAAAGTTTCAAACCAAGCGGATTGGGTAGTAACTATATTTGCGTGCAATGGATCTGATGTGATCTCAGTGTACCAACCTGCCACTAAATAGTTAAGAGGTCCAATTACATTCTGTTCGGGAGTATCGTGAAATGTGAAAATTCCTTTAGCGCCGTCATACGATTCCAACCATGCTAAATCTTCTTCAGTTGCCGGGTCTCCATCATCCATAGCAGTGATTTTGGTTGTTGCAACCCCGGGGCTGTTCCACTCTTCAAGTGGTGTAACTTGGCGGGTAGATGATTCGATTATCCATGCTTTTGAATTCCAACCGGGTTGAGATGTTTTTGGCCACTGGCGAACTATGACCCATCTATCTGGCAAGGAGGAAAATTCGTGTTCTTCGCCGTTAGATTCTAAACTTATCTCGCCCAATAACAGTGCGTCTGGTAGCGACCAATGCAGATGAATTCCTTTTCCAAGTCCAGATGTGTTCTTGTCGAAATCGGTGTGTGAATTGGTTGATGCTTTCATGCCTAGGCCATCAGTTAAGTCCTTTCGATTAGCTGCAGATGTAGGGTCTGCCTCTACTACCAAGGCCTGTACATCAACCGGGACTAATATTCTTAATCCCGAATACAGATCATTGTCATTAGTTGATTGGTGGTATTGTGAAGATTGGTAGTCTTCGAATTTACCATCTGATGTTTTTGGTTGGTCTTTGTCAGCAATCATGATTTAGACACCTCCGCGCTTTCAACGAAATTGTATAATATTGGGATGAAATCTTGTTGGTATGGTAATTGGAGCAGCTGTGTTGCAATCAAAGCACTATCTTGTGTATCAAATCCAGTAATGTCATTTCCGTCAATTATCCTTGCTTGTAAGTCATTGAATAGGCCTGTGATGTCAAGTACAGAGTCGTCATTTGTATTACTTCTAGTTCGTATATTAGTCTCGCTATTAATCAAACTCCCATCGGAATTTTTCAGTTTTAGATTGAATGAGGTGGGATCTTCATTAGAATTAGATGCTGGCCTACCATCAACACCCATTCTCAATGATTCACTCGGCTCTTGGATTCGGACATGTGACGGAATATCGTTGAAAATACACAATATAATACTAGGAGATAATCTTTCCATTCGTAATGTTTGAACCCAGTTTTTCCTCTGCCAAGAAGATTCTGAATTGCTTGTATTTATTTCAATACTACCCGTACTAGATTCAGGGTCTTTGTATGCTGAAATCTCTAATCCAGGATAATCTCTAACAATTGTTGAACGAAGAAGTAACCCCGTCATTGAACCGCCGGATTTTATTGCTACGGGGTTGCCGGTTTTTGAGCGTGAATGCTTAAACATATTTCGATAAAATTTCCTTGAACCACTAGTAAACTGGTTTGTATTTCTCAATATAGATTCATATCTATTGATATCTGAACCAGGTTCACTTTCTGTTAACCATTCTATATCGGAATTAGAGCGCATGGTTACGCTTAAAGCTCCGTCAATTAAGGCATCAAGCCAGTTTTGGTCAATGTGGAAGAATCTGATAGATTCAACTGGTAAAGCAGCATCTGTCGGAACCAAGTATTGGAACGGGACTCCTCTTAACAATCGTATTTTTGCCAAACGGCGTACTACTTGCAATGATGATTCGGGCGCGTGCAGATTTGTATTGTTGTTACCACCCATCATTTTTCACCTCCCTTTATGTTTGCTTTTGTTGAATTGGAACTTATAGGTCGTGCAACTTTTGAAAAATCAATCTTTGAAATTATGTCTGCTAACGATCTTGAATCTAAATTATTTTCTTTAATCCGTCTTTCCCTTTCTATGTCCAAAGCATTACTCTTAGACTCGGTTATCCATTGGTGAACAGAACCGGTCAAAATCGTATCTTGTAATGCCATCAGCCTTCCTAACTCGAAAGCAGAAGCGTGAGATATATCCCATATACCCAGTTCCTCAACAATACCGAGAGCTTCGTCGGATACTCGATAGGGGTCTTGTTTGGGGTGATGGTTTTCAGGCACCGCTGTAAATGGGCCACGGTATAACACCTCATCTGAGATTCCATCAGCGCCAACCATCTCCGTTCTAAGATAACTATTGGATGTCATCCCAGGGACTGAGTTGGTACCCAACAGAAGTGGTTCAATGTTGTCCTTGGTATGTTGCCCGTATTTTTCCTGATTTACATCTGCTAACGAGATGAGGTCGCCTCTCGAGACACCTTCTAATTGATCACTATTTACTCTTACTCGTAGTCCTTCCATCCGTGATTGGAAATCTCCATCTATGTCTGAAGTAGAAAAACTCCAATGGTGTAATAATACTAGTTTTGTTTCAACTCCTGTTTGACTTGTCTCATCTTTCACTGGTTCTATTTGACTAGTTGGAGATCCCGAGTTATTGTTTTCATTTATCTTAGTTCCAAAAAACGGCATATTAGGCACTGCAAGTAATGTCGATAGCAGGGCGCTCAGACCACTTGAGACAGCTGATGTGCCCCCTCCTGCACTGGTATAATTTAGAGGTACATTGTCAGGTAATATCTGTTCATCAAATCTACCTTCAAGCGATACTAAACAAGCATGATATTTCTTTGATTTGGATAGCACGCGATTCGACATGACTACTGAGAACCACCCATCATCGTCATTACCACAATTTTCTTTGTCGCTAGGATTAACTCTACGTACATGAGAAAGAAGTCGTAACTCATCAACTGTAGGTGCTATTGATTTCAATGTTTCAGAATCAATTCTCAGTGCGTCAACTTCTAAATCATCATGACCCCCATCATCTATCCCGAGTTCAGCCATCGTACTGGGTCTATTTGCAAAAACTCCACTGTAAGTGATATCTCCAATCACTTTGTTAGAAAGGAGTTTCAGTTTATCTTCGCCCTTATGAATTCCAAGAACGCCATTTGAATCTGTCAATTCCTCATCTGTAAATACCAACAAAGCGACCCATGGATAAGAGTGAATATCATTGCTAGTTTGGGTTTGTGAACTGAAAATACTTCTTTCCCAAGGCAGTGTTTTCCGGCCTAGAGTTATGAAAGGAACATAACTTTCTGTTGGTGAATTATCATCATTCCGTGGAGGATATACAGAATGAATATCGGGGGCATCAATTGACCAACGAGGGCCAGATATTGTAAACACTCTTTCTGATTCAGCAGAATGTGATTCTGCTCCACTGTTCGTACTTATGTCGATATTTTGCTCAATTTTAAGTTTGTATTTACCTGGAGGGAGGGGGCCTACTACTCGGTCATAGAGTATGTATGTCCCCAAATCAGGCACATTATTTTCCGGCATTATTTTTCTCCTCCTTACCTTTCCCATTGTTCATGCTTGATATTTTGATCAAGCATGACCCTTTATTTGTTAATGCGCCTTCTTCAACAATGGTGTCCCAGTATTGATTCTGCATTGTGTTAGTCCAATTTTCAGGCTTACCTTTCATAGCCATCAATGAATGTACAGAACCTTCCAATTTAGTACTAACTGTAAATTTGTTAATTCCATAATCTGAAATTGGGATTTTCCATACCATGGCAGTTAGGGCCCCGTTTGTCACAGATTGTTGTGGACTACCCATTTCTACTCCTGAATTAGAAAATCGTGCTGATTCAACTGCATTACTATTCACAATTGCTATGAATGTTTCAGCGCCAATCCCCGTATCAAATGAAATCACCTTGGCTTTTTTCAGTAATTCTCGTGCTCGTATTGTTTTTTTATAATCGGTTGCTAGATAGTCAAATCTGACGACTCCCCCTCGACAAACTAATAGTGTATTTGGGACGCCTAATATTCTGGAATGTGCTTGGAAACCAACTGCTGTCGTGTTATCGGTTGAACAATTTAGAGAAATCGTATTTAATCCATTTTGAAGATGAGTGGAAGAGTTTGCAATATCTCCAAAACCAAAGAAGTGAATTATTCGTGAATTTACTGGAATAGACACCTCCTGTGGTAAAAGATGTTGGGGGATTTCTAAAGATGAAATTAAGTGGCCCGAGTTAGTAGTAAATGCTATCCTAACTGCTTGGTCACCCTCGATTGAGATTGTTTTTGAATTGTCAATTGAACTCTCTTCTAAATCGATAAATAAATGCTGGCCGGAGTTCAGAATAATGCCTTCATTGAGCAAATTTTTGCTCAGTGCTTCTAGCATTTCAAAATCTTCATCAATATCTGGGGCATCATCTCTTGTTGAATGAGTAATATTGCCATCACTGTTAGTACGTTTAATCTCTATTGGTCCAACGCGTAAGCCACTATCGTTGCGCGGAACTTTAATTCTTGGAATCGTTGATGTCTCATCTGATTTTGATACAGATGTGAATACAGTAACAGATAATTCAGATTTTATTTCAGGACGGCAGTTTGCTGAAAATATAACCTTTGGAGATGGATTTCTTTTTTCGGGAGCAGGTTTAGTAATCCGAACTGAATCATAATCTTCTTCCAATGGAGTTGAAAATCCGATATCCCCTGATAATGATACAACCCTTGGCACTGCCCTTAATCGCCCGATAACCTTCTCTGTTATTTTTCTAGACATTATGATTCACCTTTTCCTGCAGTACCTGACTTCTCTATTTCTGAGCGGAAATTTTTGAATACTTTTTCTATATTTTTGTCGGAAACAATTTCCATTATTTTGCTTAAATCTTCATGTGTTTGTTTGACAGGTTTGGTGTTTGGACCAAAATTACTTGACGGTAATTGGAACGGAATGCTAAACGGATTCTTACAGCCTTCAACTAAACTTTCAAATGAGATTTGAGGTCCTGGATCTTCACTGTCAACTTTTGCTTCGATCCTCACCCCAGAAAGGTAGGTTTGCATGGCCTTAGGGTATGTCTTTGGGTCTTCGTCAGACCATAGCGATGTTGGGTATGATTTCACTGTTCTGATGAAATTAAGTTCTCCCGGAAGATTAGAATCCAATTGAAGTTCATTTCCATCTTTTATTTCACATATCTCAATTGATACTACAGAATCAATACGTGAACCTGATACAGAGTTTAGAGAAATATCATTTCCATCTATTCCTATTTTACCGCCTTCAGGGTTGGACGGGTGAATGCCTTTGTTTTTCACATCATTGACATCATCAATCCACGTGAAACCTTCCGCCACTATCTGCGAACTTGGGAACATCGTTTCCATTTTTAATTCAAATTCGGGTGTTAAAAGCCAAGGTTCTCCTTCATCTCCATATGGGCTTTCATCTGCCTCCAATAATTTCACTTCTCCGCAGGAAATTTTCGCATCAAACCAACCATCATTTCCAAACCAACTACCTATGTCTTGCGAATATTGGTCCTGGGATAATTGTCGAACATATCTATTGATGAAAGTTTTGAAATCTATTTGGGATGCTTTTGGTGTGGAATCTCCAAATGGAATTACCCATGTTTTACCCAATGCCTTAGCAGTTACTTCTCCATGTATTTTGGGACCCCTTACTCCAATTCCCGCGAATAGTTCAAAATCATATTTTTGTTTCCAGCAAAGATAGATTGAAGCCCCAAGGTCAAACTCAAACCAGAATGGGTCAAAATATATTAGACCATCAAAATGCAATCCGAAATCAACGAACAGATTATCGCCAGAATATACAACTGATGTTGATGCACCAAACATAAGAGCAGAAGAGCAGATGGTGAAATAGCAGTTGCCTTCAAGGTGAACTTTATCTCCGAATTTCCAATATACCGCTAACCGAGGAACCTGTGGATAACTAGTCGGGACTGGGAAATTTGGATGATAACCGCCAACACTTATTACGAATTCACCTGTGTCAAACCATTGTTTGTAGGCAATTCCACCTTGTACCTTGAATATTGGTAATCCAATCCAAGAATAGTCTTGAAGCATAACTTGAATCAGCAATGAATTTTCTTCACTATCGTATACAGCTTGGAATCCAGCGCCAAGTAATAATGGAGGAGTTGGCCCATACACAATATCCACAATACCAATCATCCCAATATTGTATGAACCTCCTCCAAAGGTCGAATAAATTACAACATCTCCATCAATAATAAATGCAGAAGGCAAGTCGAATTTTCCACCTATCGCTAACCAATGTCTACCATACTTGACTGGGAATCTTGGTTTCAAGTCATTTAACATGGCTTGCGGGTCGCCAATCTCTGAAGGTAATTCTCCCTCGCTAATATTGGCCAGAAGATGTCCTGCNNNTCATAGATTTGACCGGTTTAAACAGATATGGTCTTTTTCCAACAGCGGCAATCAAGAACATTGATACAAAACCAGAGCCATCCGACAGTGAAGGAACTCTTGCAATTCCACCTACAGCAGTTATTGTAAGGTCGTCGGCTTTGACAGTACATGTCCCCATGTATTCCAGATATTTGAGGGCCCAAGTCATATCATCTGGCCAAATTGGAGGAGTTAAAATATCGGCATTTGAAAGGTCTTCACCATTACCATTAATATCTCCTTTAACAATCAATTTGTCAACAAAGCGACTTGGTAATGAACCGCTACTAGGTGGTTGACCATCAAAATATGAGTAATCAATTGATTTTAGTAAGCCACCTGTAATCTTTACCTTCCCAGAAATTTATGATAGGAATATCTATTTCAAAATCATCGAATGTAAGTTTGAATTCATCATCTTTCTCTACATGACCATCAACTAAAATCTTCAATCTGTGGTTGATTAATGGATAGTCACACAATCGACAGATAAAATTTCGCTGATCTTTTGGTGTCTCACCACAGTTACAAGTTATTGGGGCAGGGTCTTCCCAATAATACAATCCAAATTGTTGAATGTAAAGAGGCCCCATTTTCTTCTGAACCTGTATCCAAAACACACCATCTTGTTCCAATGAAAAGTCGACTGGATTTGAACCATATTTCCAAATTGCTAGGTCTAAGAATAATTTTGCGCAATCTTCTTCCTTTTCGCCTTTGAGTAAACTTTGTGCAAGGCTATTACCTCCATCAGAATCATCTCCTCCTTTCAATAATAGGCCAAAGTTATCCAATTCTAACTTAGCTCCAAAATTACAGAATGGCAAATTTGACAAATGCCGGTCAACGATTTGATAATCTAGAGCGAAAACTGTTGAAACTGTATTTAATTGGATTTTCCCATCAATTAATGGTTTATCTTCTGAATGCTCTAATTTGATACCGAGTCCACCTACTTCTATACTTAGGTGTTCAGATATGATAGATGATGGTAATGCAATTGGGTTGGAGTTTGGATCCCAGTTAGCGGAATCCCAAGTTGCAAAGTATAGATTAATTCCACCTTGCATATTAGTTTCTTCAGTCCACTCTTTAGGTTCATATTCGGTATAGAAATTGAGCATTAATTTACCGAGTTTAACTTTGATATCGTTAAAGACAAACTGTAATCCAAGTTTTAACTCACCCTGAGCTTCATTTCCATCTACCAACCGGATTTCAAACAATTTGTTACAATCATTATCTTCAGTTGTGTCGCCCATATCAGGCCTGTATATCGGTACAGATTGGTGAATTGTACCTTGGATACCACTTTCAATAACTGAAATTAAGCATCCAATAATCGTCTTAAGCGGAGAAACCCCCTCCCATATATCTTTGATATCTTCGACTGAACGGAAATTGAATGTACTAAAATCAAACGATTCACTAATGGCATCGTATTGTACTTCTCCAACACGCAGTGTGTTCAAAATAATTGCTGGATTTGATACTGTTTTTATGAAGTGTTCCCAACTAATATCTAACTCATCTTCTGGTTTCGGATTAACAATAGGACTGGTCAAAAATTCACGAGTGCTACGTATTTCTAACAACAACGCCAATAGTGTATTTGCGACACTTTCCCCTGGTTTTGATTCGGCCCCATATTGAATTTCTGTTGGAACCCTAGCATTATTGCTTTCATCAAAGTATTGGGGTTTGACCTCAGCCCAGAAACCATATCCTCTAGTATCATTTTCTGCAGAATCAAAGAATGTAATTTCATCAATATGTTGTTTTATTCCAAATACAGGGTCATCATACGAATACTCACCCTCAATGTAATTATTATACGATGTTCCTCGTTGGGTTTGAACCAAATTAAGTTCGGTTGAAACCCCTGGATTAAATGGGGTGAAGGCTAGATTTATTTTTTCTTCAGTTATTGCTAATTGTAAGGACTTGTGAAGTGCTTGTAACCTCTTTTCAGGCGTGTCTGCATCACTTAATCCAATTGTAGTAGATGTGGAATTTGCAATTGTTAAATTTGTATTTGTTGTCAATACATGGGATTCGCCTTCGGCGTTTGTAATAACAATATTTCTTCCATCATAAGAATCCATTCCGCCAGTAAATGTATATCGTATGCTGTGGTTTGTAGCAAGTTCAATTTTTGAATTGGTTTCGTTCCAATTAACTCTTACAGCGGGATTGATTTTTACATCGTTACGATTTACTATTGGCGAACTAGTTCGAATTTCCAATAACATCATTGGGTCAATATTCACAGTATCCAATGATTCCATTTTCAAACTAAAAGAACCATCTACAAGTAAATCAATATTGTCACTCAAATTAATCTTAGGCATAGACAATTTTAGCCACATACCAATATCACTCGAACCAGTTTCCCATTCATTTTCTCCAATATCGAATATGGCATAAGGAGCAACCTCTGGGTCGGAATCGGGATGCCAAAGAATACGGGTAAGGGGCTTGCCTTGCATTCCAGATGTGGTAATTAAAGTGAAATCATCGGTAGAATTTGGCAGCAAGAATCGTGACATTGTTTTGAAACCAGAACTGAACAGTTCTGGTAACTTCCCTTGGACAGGAGGATTTACTACATCTCCTTCAGAACCGAGTAACCATGTACCTGAATTATCAACTAATCTATTGAATTCTACTAAGTCTATTGCTCCAGGTGGTGGTGAATTAGTGCTCTGCTGTGAAGGATTACTTTCCAGATTTACAGTTTGGTCCCACAACCCTACATCTGTTAGGAGCGATATTAGTTCGTCACCTAGAGTCGTTGAATATGATGGTATTGTAATTAATTTCAATCTATGAACAATAATCGTCAACAAATGTGGTAACATAATTATTATTGATGAATTAATCACTTGTGAGAAGAAGTTTTTCACAGCATTTCGGTCTAGACCCGGTAGTAATTTTAGTGAATGTGAATTGGTTCCATCTAAATTAAGGTCTAGAGATAAGTTAGCCGTACTATCATCAAAAATAGCGTTTATTAAATCATCTACGGATTCAACTGGAAGGTTAGTATGGTCAAGAGGTAGAATCGTTTGCGCTCCACCGATTGAAGCCGTGAGTTTGATGTTAGAACCTTGAATGAAAGGATTATGGTAAGCACTTGCAGCATTAAAATTGTTAAATTTCTTTACTAGTAAGAAAGTTTCAGCTGTCTCAAATAGGTCGACATCAAGTGAAATAGATGCTCCACTCATACTAAACCCATAACCTGCTGCAGTTGGAAGGAAACTTGCTTGGACATTGAATTCTAATTCACTGCCATCCCTACCCAATCCTAGTGCTGAGGAAGTGACTCCATTGATGGTTTTCACAGGATTTGTTAAAGCGATCGTGGCCCCTCCAGGAGCCACCGTTTCTGTAATCTCAATATTTGCAAATGCAGCACCATGCCATCCTAACGGAATCGTTAGTTTGCCAAGCGGGTCTTGCGGTAATGGAATATTTGTGTGTGACAACATTTGGTCTCTAACTACTGAACCTAATCTTAGCAAAGTACCAACATTAGCCACCTTTCTATCATGTAATGAATCATAATCATACATCATTTCTTCAATATGCTTTCTTGGGTCGATAATCAATTCAATGAACGATTGGCAACGATAACTTCCATCTGTTTGTTGTTCAACTAAATCAAGGGCTTCTAAGGTCTCACCAATGATGTTTTTAGCTGAAAAACTGCGTAGTAATAACCGTTCAATGGCTATTTGTGCAAAAATATCTATGCTTAGTAATGGAAGTACATTAATTATGAATTCTTTACAATTCATCTCACCAAATACTCCAGCAGGCATGTCTATTTCAGTCAAAAACCCTGCGTCCGCAGATGTGCCTTCTATAGTCGATGGTGTGGTGCTATTCACGTAGGCATTTTGCGAATCATCTGCTTTCGGTTTGGACATTCTTTTGCCTGATAATGAATTGTTCTCTGTTCCCGATCTTGTCATAGATTTAAGAATAGGTTCTTCGGGGTCATTATTCGAATTATTCGGGTCAATTGTTCCCGATTTTTGACTTGCTTCTGGATCATCTGGTGCTGGAGTGAGCAATAGTTTTGTAGGAATCGGGGCACTGATCGTGTGGTATGCGCTTTGAGATGAAGTATTCTTGAATTTACCAATCAAGTCTTTGAAGAAGGGGAATACCCATTCTACATCGAATCTCTGTCCAGCATCATTAGTGTCATCGTAAGTTAATTCAATGTAAGAATCCTTAAGCAACCCTCTATTTTTCCTTGACACATCAATGTGGGCATCGATTGTAAGAATCATTCCATCATTCGATTGCTCGGGTTCTTCACCTACAAAATCAAGAGATGCGTGAATGCTAACGTTACGAGCTAGACAAATTGGCCAATCAATGGCCAAGAAGTCGATTCTGCCTTCAGGCAATAAGAATAAATCCACATTATACTGTCGTGCGGGAATGAGTAATTCGAGATGTAATGAATGGTCATACTCTCCCATTACAATCTCTGAAATGTCGCCGGTTGCTCCGTTACCCCCAATCATAGACTCATTTGAATCGAAATCTCCAGAGTAATTTGTTAGTTTTAATCTATTATCTTCAGGAATCCATTCAACTACTTCAGCAGTAGTATTGCTAGTCTGTCCAGTGATAATTTCTCCTTTAGTAAAGCCATCCCCTGTCCATGATGTTAGAATAATTCCATCTGTTTGCTTGAACATTTTGGCATTTGGATATAGTTCAGAATAATGCTCTAGAATACTATTTCCTGAAAACAATGGTTGGGTAAGGTCCCATTCTCCATCAGCCATCAAAAATTCACTAAGGTAGGGGTCTGGATTATTTACAAAGGTATCAAGTGCAGTGGTTTGGAATGCCCATTCATAATCATACTCATCAAAAACCCAACTTCCATTTGAACCAGTTATTGTATCTCCGTTAGTAAATTCCCCACTAATATTTGCAATTTGTAGTGGGATGTCGGAGTCCCAGTAAGTTACTTCTGCTGTAGCACCATTTCCATTTGAGACTATTTCACCGATTGTGAATTCCCCATTTCCACCAGGCTGTAATCTCAATGCACTTGGGAGATTTTGAGCCAAACCTAGCCCTTCTAATGTACGCATGTAATGATTAGCAGGAGAGGTTTCATCGGCTAATTGTAATTGCCTTTTATGGAACATCTTGGAAACACATTCTCCGAATCCAACATCTTGACCTCCATCATTGAAAAGTGATCTTTGGCCGGGAATTTCGTCGCTAGGATTGTCGAATCCATTGTAGCACGCATCTTCCAAGATGATGTCTGCATCCCATCCATCGTGGTTCCAATGAATCTTGGTTTCCATTGAGCGCAGTCTATCTTCCTGTAACGCATAACCTAGCAACCACGATTGTTCCCCATCGCTATCATATGCTTTGAGTTTGTTTGAAACATGGACGGCAGGGGTGCGCTGTTCTCCTGTTGGAGGATCGATGGAATTCTTATCGATATTGAAAGTAAGAAAGTCAAAACGAACATTTGTGTCGGATGTGAGGCATGCTTCTTCTTCGGGTCGTTCGGATTCTAATGCGAAATCAAAACCGATTCCAACGTGGGTTGGTTCGGAACGGCCAGAGGAATTCTCATCACCCAATGAGAGTATTTTGAGGCGTTCGATTTCATTCGTAGCGAATTCAATCAAAGGATTGACAAGGCTTGATTCTGACGCCTTGGTGGCGATTGCTGTTATTGGAATTGGCATCAATTTCCACCTCCATTTGGCGAATTTTCAACATACTGGATCAATTCTTCAGAATCAATCAAAGCATAAATAATGTCAGCAGGTACGTCTACAGATTGGACATTATCATCAATGAAACCCTTCTTTTCCTCTTCAGAAAATATCGATAGCTTGAGGTCATCTGCAAGA
>LWDU01042552.1_pt1 | contig 16925 bp, 17 predicted proteins | sample 727161 | NCBI WGS metagenome assembly LWDU01 (sample SAMN04566230, study PRJNA314399) | hydrothermal vent metagenome | isolation source: deep sea hydrothermal plume seawater | place: Mexico: Gulf of California, Guaymas Basin | collected 2004-07-11
TCAGCTGGGAGAGCGCCTGACTGGCAGTCAGGAGGTCAGGGGTTCGAGCCCCCTCAGCTCCACCAATTTGAACCGATGCGCCCCTTCGTCTAGCGACGAAGGGGCGTTTTTTGATGGGCACCATTTGAGGCCGAAATATCAGGTTCTGAGGATCTGGATGCCAAAACGCGTAGGTAACTAACGGTTTTTTTGGGGTCCAAACGTAGGCTCTATCATCGATTAACGCCTCCAGCCCCTAGTACGAGCATCATCCCACCTGTCGTTGGGATCGTAAGCGCGGTCAAGATCGAGGAAGCCAAAAGCAATAATACCGGCAATCAATCCGGAGAGAATCAAAACGCCAAGCACTAAGCCTATTCACCCTGTCCAAGTGCACTTCCTGGATTCCTTGTCCTTAAGGTTACTGAGTAATAGCCAAACAAACACACCACCAAACAAACTCCAGAATACGATATATTGCCAAGGCTCAATCCCTGCACCCCATTCTTCCTCAGCAAACCACCATGACAAAAGACCAGCAATGATTGTGTTTAAAACTAAGCGCCACAGCAGGTAAGCAAACCAACCAGACCAGTCCAAAAAGTCAGATCCCTTACCCCACGGTTTTTCGCCTTTTGAAAAAGAGAACGCAACACTCAGCAGACTGAGAACAACCCACGAGCTCAGGAACCACAGGATATGATTATCGGTCAATGTGCAATCTCCTAATTGGTTGAACTACACATAAATTTACCGAACGTAATAGCCTTCGATCCTCACATTTGAAAGCAACGTTACTGTAAACGTATCACCGGGATCCATAGAAATAGAAAGAAATAGAGCACCCCCGTTATTATTAATCAAATTAGGCAACTGTTCTCCATTTAGATACATATACGCCGCTGATCCAAAGTCACCGCCTTCAACAGCAGTTACTACAAATCCCCTATCAGAAGGAGCGGTAAATCCGGAACCGTTAATCACTGCCCAATCAGAATGACGGACAAACTGCTTATCAAAGTCTGATATAAGGGGAAGGCTTGGATCAGGATCATAATCCCCAAAATGACCAACCAATTTAATCTCATAGCTATTTCCCTGCTGAGCGGATATTGAAATCACGTCCCCAGGAAAAACTGTTCGATTGCCCCAAAAGGAATCTAGTAAAGTGCCGTTAATCCTAAGATTATTAGACGACAAATTATTTCCATACAGAACCAAAACTTGGCCAGCAGGAATGGTATAGATTTCGACAATGCCGGAGGCGTTAACAATATTAGTTCTGAAATTGAAATAAGAATCATGCTTAGGAAAATAATACGAATTTGCAAGAGCAAGATCTTCTGGAGTAATACCTACCGGACTTTGCGCACCGGCTTGCTGGCGTGGATTACAGCCAATGAGGCCCCCCCCCATCAGAGCCAGCACCACAGTGCTTATCATCCACGGGTTCACTTTGTTCTTATCCATCGGTCCTCCATAACTCCTCAGTGATTCAATCAGACACCTTGTAGCCAAAAGCGTCACCAAACTGATCAACAGCATTTAAGCATCTATGCGGGACGATCAGTCAATGTAGTATCCGCTGAACACCATGGAGCATTGCCTACAGCCTTTGTAATCACATCTCCCGGTTGAAGCAAAAATCCGTCGAAGGAAATCCATGGGCTAGTGGTAACGGTCCCTTCAGGACATACATTCCATGCATATTGGCCATTTAGATTCACCTCTACACAAGTACTGGCGCTACTGCCGCTAGTCATATGGAATCTTGTTATCCAAAATCGGCGATTTAATGTGCTAAATATTTCGGACCCGTTAGGAGAATTACCGGGATGGATTACAAAAACTGCATCTTCCGGACTCCTAAAGTACTTCCTTAACACTTGATCCAACTCTGAAGCAGTCACTCCAGATGAAGTCTGCGCACCGAGTTGCTGGCGTGGTGAATCACAGCCGATGAGGAATCCCCCCACCAGAGCCAGCACCACAGTGCTTATCATCCAAGGGTTCACTTTGTTCTGATTCATCGATCCTCCTTCGATGGCATATCGCCATAGGAATGTCCAGGAGGCACTTGTTGGATGGGGCGGGGTTGAAGGATTAATGTACAAGACTAAACGACGGGTGCCCAAGGAGGAATGAGTGATTGAGCCATCAGAAAACATTGGTCAACAGACCCTGAGAGACTGGTTAACAGCAGGGTTAAGACTCCCTGAGGTTCGCAATTTGAACGTCGACTCGGACGCCAGTTACCTCGTCAATAACATGATTGCCAAATACACATTAGCGGCACCTTTCTATGAAATCTCTAACAGTGCACTACAAGAACTTCAAAAACTTCAGGTTGACCTTTCGGAGCGGCACACACGGGGAAAGTTTTACGGGTCAGACAAGCCATTCATTTATGAACACCCTGTACCGGCTGGGATCACTCGGAAGGAAATCTTCCACACCGACTTATCCGCTGAATCTATAAAACAAGTTTTGCAATCATCCGGAAGAGTGACACTACTCCTCCGCACTGAAAATACGCAACTAAGAGAAGCGAAACTGACTACAAAGATGCCAGACGGGTGGGAATTCGGAGACAACCCCTTTGCTCGCTACCATGAAGTTGGCATCGAACTCAGCGGGGAACTGCTCAAAGTCAAGGGCGCCATCAAACGGTAATTCCTGAGTGGCTATTTAACGACGAAATGCGCAAGACCGAGGACCCAGTCCGCAATTGTGTGATGTCGACCCATGACCCTCAATGCCCACTATGTGACGTGGCGCCTGGCAGTCAGGAGGTCAGCGGGTCGAGCCCCCTCAGTTCCGCCAATAGACACCTACGACGCTAACAACATGAAGATAATTCGATATTATTGTATTCGACAACTTCACAATTCCAAATTATCATGATTGGGTCTAAATAGTAAACTCAGAAGTGTTTCATGAAACTTTCAAGGAGTGTGAATATGAAGAGCGCTGTTTTGTGCACACTAGTAGGAACGTTACTCATTGCTGGATGTGCTTCAAATCCAGCCACCATCAGGGCCACATATGTGTCACCCCTCGAGTACTCTAATCTTGACTGCGATCAACTTCGGTTAGAAATGATCAGAGTTAGCAGGAGAGTTGCTACAGCAAGTGGGCAACAACAAGAAGAGCGGGATGATGACAAGGCAGCACTGGCCGTTGGGATCATACTCTTCTGGCCAGCCCTCTTTTTCATGGGGGGAGACGATATGAAACAGGAAATCGCTCTCCTCAAAGGGCAGTACGAGGCTTTAGAGACTGTGGCTATTCAAAAGAAGTGTAATTGGATGCTTGAGGTCCAGGATCAAAGAATAGATCAGACAACTCAAGAGCAACCTTGAGGAGGTCAGGGGTTCGAGCCCCCTCAGCTCCACCAATTTGAACCGATACGCTCCTTCGTCTGACGACGAGGGGGCGTTTTTTTTGAACCATGAATAGATCGGCAAATATGGCGGTCCGATCGGTGGCGAGGAGAGTGCTGGAATCAAGGATCGACAGATGGCGACGGATCCCCCTTCGATGATCGATTTCGATTGCCGTGAAAACGCGCCAGCAGACCAGCGACCAGCGCCGAGACGACGGCACAGAAGAGCGACATCGGCAGCAGAATCAATCCGGTCATGTCACCACTGCCCGCCTCGACCGCCAGCGGATCGGTGCAGCGAGGGTAGACGCCACCCAGACCCTCTTGTGGCGAAGTTGCAGGATCACCGCGATGACCACGATGAACGCCACCACGCAGTGTGGAATCGACGCATCGTAATTAAAAGAAGCCAGCACTGGCGCAAGGCCATGGAAGTTCATCATTCCTCCGTGAGCGATCCGTCGAAGCCAGATCTCCTTCGAAGTGAAGTGACCCCCATGCTGACGCAGATGCGGCCAAACGCTACCCCCTCATGATGTCTTCTGACACGGTTCGATTGGTCACAATTGCCGTGATCTCGACCGGAGGAGTGCGCTGTTTGCTATTTATCGGAGATTCAACCCCGCTGGTCCCCCAGCAGTGGTCATGAGATCAGTACTGTCCAGCGGGACCACTCCGATGTACATCCTTTTCAGTTCCATTTGTCTGTACTCGATGTTTTGTCTGTACTCGATGTGATGTGCCATCGATCGGAGCGGTTCATGCAAGAAGTCGTAGTCGCTCAGCCCTACCAGTTCGTGCCGCCCCACCGAGGTGGCCTGTTGCCCAGATTGTTCGGAAAACTGTTGATTCCTCGACTGATGCGCCAGCGCTACGGGATCGTCGATTCCGAGGTATATGGTGCCGATAAAATACGAGCCGCCATCGATGCCGGTCACGGAATTCTGATCACACCCAATCATCCACGTCCGGCGGATCCGATGGCCCTCTATCCCCTGTGCCAGGCGACCCGATCTCTCTTCTACGCCATGGCCAGCTGGCACATCTTCATGGAAGGGAAGTTACAGAGGTTCGTCATCCGCATGATGGGAGCCTTCAGCATCTATCGCGAGGGAATGGATCGGGCGTCACTGCAGTGTGCGATGGAGATCCTCGAGAAAGCGGAGCGCCCACTGGTGATCTTTCCTGAAGGAGCAGTTTCCCGCACCAATGATCTACTCAACCCGTTGATGGAGGGAATCTCGACCATCGCCCGCGGTGCCGCGCGCAAGCGAGCGGCCGGCGACGGCGGCAAGGTGGTCATCTTTCCCCTGGCGTTTCGATATCATTTCGAGGGAAACATCGAAGAGACTCTGGAGCCGGTCCTCTCGCAGATCGAACAGCGGCTCTCCTGGGCGCCACAGCAGCAGTTGGACCTGCTGCAGCGGATCCGCCGTGTCGGAGTGGCACTGCTCGGACTGAAGGAGATCGAGCACCTCGGAGCCACCCAGAGCGGCGACCTTTTTGCCCGGGTCGATCGTCTGATCGATCACTTGCTGCACCCGCTGGAGGAGGAGTGGCTCGACGGGCCGCAGAGCGGTGGCGTGGTCAAGAGAAGTAAAAACTTGCGCCAGGTGATCCTCAAGGGGATGGTCTCGGGTGACATCGAGGACAGCGAGAGGGAACGACGCTGGCAACAGTTTTCAGCCCTCTCCCTGGCGCAGCAATTGTCGCTCTATCCGCGCGGATATCTTTCCGAGGATTCCCCGGTGGAACGCTTGCTCGAGACGGTCGAGCGCTTCGAGGAGGATCTGACCGATGTCGCCCGCGCTTACCCACCACAGCGAGTGACCCTGCACGTCTGCGACCCCATCGAGGTGCCGGCAGAAAAAGTTCGAGGAGAAGATCTGTTGATGCAACAGGTCGAAAGTAGCCTGAAGGCCGCTCTGGGACTGTCGAAGGATGGGACGGCAGGATGAAGTGGAGTGCCGATCGCTGGAAACGGGTAGTGCTGGTCGTCTGCGCCCTGGGACTGTGGTTCTTCACCCAGTCCCTACTCGGCTCCAGGCCGATGGCGGAGGGCTCCCCACTGGCGGGACAGATCCTCTCCGAAGGGGATGGTCTGTTCCTGGCGACCGAGGCTGGCCATCAGGCGCTGCGCGACCAACCTGCACTGGCGGATGGATTGCTGATCACCAGTTCCATCTTCATCGATCTGCTGGCGATCTACCTGATCGCTTCCTCCATCTTCGGCAGCACCATGCGACCTTTCCTGGCCCTTCTGATGCTGTTTTCCCTGCGTCAGATCTGTCAGATGCTGAGCCCACTTCCCGCCCCTGCCGGGATGATCTGGCACGATCCCGGCTTTCCATCGCTGCTGGTCACCTACCAGGTGGCCAATGACTTCTTCTTCTCGGGCCATACCGCCATCGCCTGCCTCGGTGCCATCGAACTGGCGAGGCGAGGCTCCCTCTGGTGGATCCCCGCCCTGCTGGTCGCGTTGTTCGAGATGTCTGCGGTGATCCTGTTGCGAGCGCATTACACCATGGATGTTTATACGGGAGCGGTGACCGCAGGACTGGTCGCCATCATCGCGGCCTGGATCGCCCCGAAGATTGATTCGTACCTCTCCACCGACCCACATCCGCTCGGCTGAGCGATCATCCCTGGGCCGCCACCCGCGATGAAATTGAGCCGATGTAGAACTCTACCCTTGCCTCGAGCAAGCCCACTCCCGACAATGACGTGCCAGTTTGGCCCACCCCGCAGGCCGCAGCAACGGAAGCGAGTCCGACTTGATCTTCTACAGATCCCGTAAGTTCGGGTCACGAGAGCGTTCCATCCCGATCTCGGAGCGGATCCGCACTCTCTCCCATGGACTTTTTCTGCTGCTGATCGGAATGCTGATCAGTGCGGATCTGCTGGCATTGCAGTTTCCCGATGCATCCGAGCCGGCAGAGCCATCTCTCCGTGATGTTGCGGTGGTGATCGACATCGATCAGCAGATCGACGATGACGTGGTCAAACGCTTCGATCGCACCATCCAGTTGCTGGTCGAACGAGAAGTTCGAATCGTGATCATCCAGCTCTCCACTCCCGGTGGAACCATCGAGGCCAGTCGACGGCTGGCAGAATCGATCGACAATCTGTCCGATCAGGACATCACCACCTTTGGCTGGGTACCCAACGGTCAGCAAGCTTATAGCGGCGGCACCATGGTCGCTCTGGCGTGCACCCACCTGGTGATGGGAGACAACAGCCGCATCGGCGATGTTCAGCCGATCGATATCTTTGGTAACGAACTGCCGGAGAAGATCCAGACCACCGTCAGGGCCGACATGCGTCGCTGGGCGCGAGATCGCGGATATCCGATCGCCCTGGCCGAGGCGATGGTCACCAAGGAGATCTCGGTGCTGCAAGTGCGAACCGCCAACGGACGCACCCGATACCTGACTGAACAGGAGTACCAGGACTTGCCGGAAGAGGAGCGCAACTCCGCCCAGAAACAGCGCATCGTGGAGCGTGGTGAGATCCTCACCATCGACGAGAAGGAAGCGTTCGAGTACGGATTCATCTCCCACATCTGCCTGACCCAGGAACAACTCCTGACCGATTTCGGCCTGACTCAGATGCGTGCACTCAAGGCCGGTGAGGCCCTCGGAGAACAAAGGATCGGTGATCCGGGTGGATTCGCTCTCGACTCCTTCCGCGACTGGGGCAGATTCATCAAATTCCTGCTGATCTTCGGAGCCGCTCTGGCTCTGGTGATCGAATTCAAGCTACCGGGAGTGGGCCTCGGAGCCGCACTTTCGCTCGGTTTCCTGACCCTGTTCCTGTTCATCAGTTATGCCGATGGCAATGTCGGCTGGATCGAGTTGTCGCTGTTTGGCCTCGGACTGGTCCTGCTGGCGCTGGAACTGTTTGTGATCCCTGGTTTCGGCATCTCGGGAATCCTCGGCGTGGTGGTCGTCTGTGTCTCGCTGGGACTGTGCTATCAACCTGTCGAGGATGTGCTGAGTCTCAAACAGTTGAGCAAGGACACGTTGCAGGTGGGTGGCGGCCTGGCCACTGGATTATTCACGCTTCTGATCCTCGCTTACATCTTGCCGAGTCGCTCCAAGAGCAGCGGTTCCATCATCGATCACTCGACTTTGGAAACCGACGATAGCGCCATCGCCTCCCCGGGATTCGAGGGCGCCACACTTCAAGTCGGCCAGCAAGGATCTCCCATACAGGACCTACACCCCTCTGGCAAGGTCGACTTCGAGGGTAAATCGATCGATGTGGTCTCCGAAGGAGGCTTCATCGAAAAGGATATTCGAGTAGAAGTGGTCGAAGTTGAGGGCAACCGGGTGGTCGTTCGTCCCGTGGTCGAGGAGGCCTGAAGATGGAGTGGTGGCTACTTTCGGTCCTGTGCCTCACTGGCCTGATCCTGCTCTTCCTCGAGGTCTTCATTCCCAGCGGCGGAGTGCTCGCCATCGCAGCGGTGCTTTGTATCGGATACTCCATCTGGGAGTTGTGGATTCAGGATTTCCAATTCCTGGCGGTCATCTGTGTCGCATTCACCGTCCTCTACACCGTCATTCTGTTCAAACTTTGGGTCAAAAAATTCGGTCTCCGGACCAGTCTCGATGGCGCAGATTCTCTCGGAGATGACGTTCGTGCGTCGAGAGCACTGGTAGGCCAACGGGGACTGGTGATGTCGGATCTCAGGCCCGCCGGAATCGCTCTGGTCGGTGGCCGTCGACTCGATGTGGTGGCCAATATCGGCTACATCGAAAAGGGCGACTCCGTCGTCATCGTTCAATCGGATGGCAATCGAATCGTCGTCCGGAAGTCGACGGAAGAATCCCAAGATGAATAATAACAATTGTGTATACACATCTGACAGGAGACAGAAATGACCCAACTCTTTGATTTCTCATCTGCGTGGCTGATCCTCATGCAGATTGGTGACAGCGACATGCTCAACGTCGTGTTCATGTTCCTGATCCTTGTCCTCCTCGTGGTGCTGTTCATCTTCTTCATCACCTTCGGACGCCTCTACATCCAGGCCCTCTCATCGGGCATCCGGATCAGTGTCTTTGCCTTCATCGGAATGTGGCTGAGAAAAGTTAGCCCCAGAATCATCATCGATTGCCTGATCATGGCGGTCAAAGCCGGGGTCAAGGATGTGGAGTCCAACAAGCTCGAAGCGCACTACATGGCCAAGGGAAACGTACGGCGCGTCGTGCAATCGCTGGTCGCCGCTCATAAGGCCAACATCGATCTCAACTTCGACCAGGCGGCAGCAATTGATCTGGCGGGACGCGATGTTCTCGACGCCGTCCGAACCAGCGTTCTCCCCAAGGTGATCGACTGCCCCTCCCCAGGCCAGGCTCGCACCACCATCGATGCGGTCGCAGGTGACGGGATTCAGTTGCGTGCTCGTGCGCGAGTGACGGTACGAACCAACCTGGCCCGATTGGTGGGAGGTGCCACCGAGGAGACCATCATCGCCAGGGTCGGTGAAGGAATCGTCACCACCATCGGCTCCGCCACCACTCACAAGGACGTGCTCGCCAATCCCGACATGATGTCGAGGATGGTACTGGAAAAAGGTCTCGATTCTGGAACCTCCTTCGAGATCCTGTCGATCGACATCGCGGATGTCGATGTCGGAGAGAACATCGGCGCAAAATTGCAGGCAGAGCAGGCGGAAGCGGACAAGAGAGTCGCCCAGGCCATGGCAGAAAAGAAGCGTGCCCTGGCGGTAGCCCAGGAACAGGAAAATATCGCAGGAATCGCCCTGAACCGCGCCAAACTGGTCCTCGCCGAAGCAGAAGTTCCGAAGGCCATCTCGGAAGCCTTGCGCCAGGGCAATCTTGGAGTGATGGACTATTATCGACTGAAAAATCTTCAGGCCGATACGTCGATGCGGCAGTCGATCGGGGATGAAGATGTTGGTTCTAACGATGATCCGATCGAGTAACGGAGTCGAGCAGCCATGAAAGACTTCAATTGGATCTACCTGCTGGTGTTTGTGTTTCTTCCGATGCTCAAGAACATCCTGGAATCCAGGAGCAAGAAGAAGAAGGCGGCGGCGAAGCTGCTGGCCACTCGATCCGCTGAAGATCTCAAGCAATCGGCTCGTATTAGCGCCAGGCAACGGGGCTTTCCCGAACCTCTGTCCGAACCACTGTCCGACCCTCGGTCCGAACCTCTCTCCGATGCCGAGTTGACCCGAGCTGAACTGGAGGAGGATGTTCAAGCGTGGATCGAGGTGCAACCTGGAAGCACCAGTCCCTCTGCGCCGGCCCCCACCCCGATGGGGGGAGGGTGGGTCGAGGTCCGCGATCCGATCACCGGAGCACCGACGTCGGTGGCCACTCACTCGCCCCCACACTCGGCGATGCGCCTTGAACCACGATCTCACCTCGACCCACCGCAGGATCCCATCGATCTGCTCGCTCAACTGCGCCAGGAACTGATGGATACGAGTCGATCCTCCCGCGAGACGGAGGTTCCATACGCCCGGGTCAAAGAGCGCTCCAGTGCAAACAGCTGGTCAGGCCCAGGGCTCTCCTCTGTCACCGCGGCGGCACAGGGCCGTGGCAGAAAGCAACGGTTGACGCTGACCAGGAATCAGTTGCGAGATCGATTGCTCTGGCGTGAGATTCTCGGACCTCCGGTATCTCTACGACCCCCCGATGAATTGCACCTGTGATGACACCTGCTCGATTCGACGAGATCAGGTGACGGAGATCGATCTGTCCCCTACCATGTCGGTGTGCGAGAAATTCGCGCATCAGGAACCGGGCCGGAGTGGCGGAATTGGCATACGCGGCGGATTCAAAATCCGCTGACTTTCGGGTCTTGTGGGTTCGAGTCCCACCTCCGGTACCAACCATCAGAGCAGTGAGCACTGCCGGCATCGCTGGAGCTTGCGCAAGTTCATCTTGCCGAGTCACTCTCCTCGATTCACTCTCCTCGATTCACTCTCCTCGATTCACTCTCCCCGATGGATCTACTCAGCGGTATCCCAGTTCTCCCCGGCCACTGAAGATGCCCACCACCGACCGATCGATCCAGCTCGTGCAGCGATTACGTTGCCATCGTGAGTACCCAACGGTGCAAAACGAAAAAAGGCACATCGGTTGTCCGATGTGCCTTTATTGAATCTGATTTTTTGCGGTCCGAGACGCTACTTTGTCGCAGCGCGATCAGTGGTTTAACGCTTGGAGAACTGGAACGACTTCCGTGCCTTCTTGCGACCCGGCTTTTTCCGTTCCACCATCCGAGAGTCGCGCGTCAGGAAGGTATCCTTACGCAGCGCAGCCTCGTTCTCCTCGCTGACTCGTGCCAGTGCCCTGGCCAGTCCCATCACCACCGCTCCCACCTGGCCGGTGGTCCCACCGCCCTTGATGTTTGCCCAGACATCAAACGATCCCTCCGCCTGGACCGCACGCAGCGGATCGGAGAGTCGAACCTGGTCGGGGGTGAGTCGGAAATAATCCGTGTGAGCCTTGCCATTGATGGTGATCTTGCCGCTTCCTTCACGGATGCGGACCCGTGCCACGGAAGTCTTGCGTCGTCCTACGCCCCAGACATAATCGTTCGGCTTCGCCAAAGCGTTCCTCCTGCTAACCCCTGACCCTCTGGCCAGGAGCGGTTATTTCATGATTTCTTTTTGATCCTTGAGGATGTGAACTCGACCTTCTCGAAGTGTGACTCCTGAGCCTGAAGCGAATGTTCGGCTCCGGCGAACACTTTGAGTTTCGACAGCATCTTGCGACCCAGACGAGTCTTCGGAAGCATCCTTCGAACCGCCAGACGAATCACCTCTTCCGGCTTCTTGTCGAGCATCCAGCCGAGAGTGTTACTCTTCAAACCACCCATGTAACCGGTGTGATGGTAGTAAACTTTCTTGTCACGCTTCTCACCGGAGACCTGGATCTCGCGAGCATTGGTGACGACGACGAAATCGCCCCCGTCGACATGCGGGGTGTATGTCGGCTTGTTCTTGCCCATCAGGATGCGGGCGACCTCCACCGCCATGTGCCCGAGGATCTCCTCGGAAGCATCGACGTGGTACCACTGACGAACCACATCTTCTTTGCGCTGATTGAATGTGCGCTGAGGACTGTATTTTTGCATCTTCTCCACCTAGAGAGTCGCCACGGTACCGACCGGCACCGGACCGACCCGTTCTGATCCGAGGTCATGTCGATCTGAAATTGCACAATACGCTCGACCTGTAGTCACCGACCGGGAAAGGATCCGCCTGGATCAGTACCCTGAAAAGGTCGAACGGAAGCCCGGATCCTATTTCCAGCAGGATTTCCTGTCAACGGCCATCCACTGTTCTGGGGCGGATTTCCGTCAATTCTTGGGTCTTTCGAGGATCGCCTGACGCGCCTCCTCGAGCATCTGCAGCAACCTTCTGGAATGGTCGACCCCGGATTCCCCCAGAAGTGGCAGCCTGTGCTCTAGACGCTCCCTGAGGTGTGGCAGGTCTCCTCCCCCCGCTTGCGTGAGCCAGTACCCCACCGCTCTATCGTCGAGCCACGGCTGCTGAGGGAAGGCCACAGAGGAGCCGACCCGCTGCCACACCTCGTCGATCGCCTCCGAACCATCCCGGGTAGCCGTCGAGGTTGGATTGCCAGCCACCAGGATCACCTCTCCAGTACCCGGTGGACGCCAGATCTGTACCGGCCCGAGCGCTTTGCGGAAGGAAGATAGGATCCCAGCAAACTCCTGAATTCCGATGCGATACAGCTGGAGCCACTGGATCACCACCCCATCTGCAGTGATCCGACGACTCAGCAACTTGTGGAAATCGGCAACAAAAAGTGGCGCAGACCAGGGCAACCACGGTTCCGATGGCTGGATCACGATGGCATTCCACAGACGTGGATCTCGAGCCAGCAGCGCCCGGGCATCCTGGATCCGGATGCTGGGGGAGTTCTTACCCCGTAATGCCCAGTGTTCGGTGGGAAAGGCGACCTCACCGGCACTCGAGAGCAGCACATCCTTGACCGCCGGTTCAATCTCGGAAACGACGATCTTTCCGGTCCAGGTGGAGACAGCGGCGGCGACGGTAGTGCCCCCACCGAGCCCGACGATGAAGAGATCTCCCCGCCCGGGACCGACCCAACTCGGCAACAGTCCCAACAGGACCTCGGTCGGCAGGTCGGCCATCGAAGGCATCGAAGAATCGATGGCCACGCTGCCCTCGATCCGTCCACCGACTCGCAGGTAACTGGTGTTCTGGAGAAAGTCCCTTTCGATCTGTACGGTTCCGAGACGACCCTGAACGCTGGTCAAAATTTCCCGTTTCTTCCACGCAGAAAGCGCCGTGCCCTCGATGATCTCCGAGCGAGACCACTGGAAGACCCCCGCTCCGAGCAACGACGCATCCCAGAACTGAGATGCGGACGCCAGCAGAAGCGCTCCACAGAGGTAGGAAGAAGCGGCTCCGCCGTGGCCGGACCGTAGCAGCGGCAGCCCGCCCACCAGTGTAGCGAATCCGCAGGCACCGAAGAGCCAAAGGGGGCCATATTGAGGAATGATCCAGAACGCAGCGATGCTGGCCCCGATCATCGATCCCAACAGGTTGAATCCTTGCAGGTACCCGGCACCGCGATCGAGTCGTCCCACTTGCCCATGGGAAACCATCAACGAGGGGAGAATCAGTCCGCAACAGAAACTCGGCAATCCGAGGATTCCCATCAACAGCAAGGACTTGATCACCACCAGGGTGACCCCCTGGTTCTCCCCGACCCATCGAATGGCAGCAAGATAGAAGTATGGGCTCCAGGAAATCAGCAGCAAAGAGAGACCTTGAGAGATCAGCCAGGAAGACCAGGCGACTCTGAGGAAGCGAGCCTCACCAAATTTCTTGCGCATTTCCGGCATCAAGAGTGCTCCCGCTGCGGCGCCCAGCAACGAAACTCCAGTCGAGATCCCGAACACCAGCAAACTCGAACCCAGTACTTCACCGAGCACTCGAACCCAACCCAGTTGTAGCGCCAGTGAGATGAATCCGACCCAGGTCGCCATCAGAGTGGCTCGCTTGCTCACTCGACGATCTTGCCGGATCAACTCCGACTCGGTCGGCGTCGCTTGTGCAGAAGGCAACGAAGCCAGTCCCAGGAGCAGCAGGCTCATCACCAGAGTTCCGTGGACTCCCAGTAACGGCAGCAGAAGCACTGGAGTCACGATGGCTCCCAGTGCACTTCCCAGATCGATGGCTGCGACTCCGGAGGAAGATCGCTGGATCACTTCCGATGAATGGGTTCGAAATGCGCTCGTCACCGCAGCTCCAAGGGGGATCGAAGCACAGAGAAGTGGCAAGGAAACCAAGATTTTACCCAGAGTTGTCGAGACCAGTTCAAAACCTTCGATGAAGATGGGCAACAGGTAACCGACCCACACCACCGAAACGACACAACCGAGCAGCGCGATGCGACACCAGGTCGCCGGGACCGACCTGCGCTCCTTTACCGAAGCGGAGAAGATCTGACCGATGGCAAATCCGGCCAACGCCACCGTCACTGCCAGTGCCACCCCATCGAGAGCACTGCCGAGAATCGTACCCAGCTTTCTGGCCAGTAAGACCTCCAGCATCATGGTCGAGGTTCCCACCAGTGCGAGTAGCCGATTGGCGGTCAAGGCGATCCCTCCTCGGATTGCTGATCCTGACGCTCGCCCTTCTCCACCGCTTTCAGCGCGTCTTCGATTCTCGAGCGGAGTTGAGGATCCTCGTCTTCATTTTCGAGCAGATGCTTACGGTACCACCTTGCCGCTTCGGACAGGTTCCCGGCCTGATGAGCCATCGCACCGATCTGGCGGAACAGTCGCGGTTCCTCCACTCCCACTTGTTGCTGATCCAACAGCATCTTCAGTGCGGCTTCAGCGCCCTCCACCTGTCGGAAAACCTCTGCTGCTTCCAGGATGAAGGCTCCTCGCCCCACCACCTCGACTCGCTCGAGCAGGTCACGGTAACCCACGAGAGCCAGCGGCCAATCCTTTTGTCCGGCATCCAGTCGAGCCACTCTCAGGATCAGATCGATGCGGCGTTGCTTCTCGGCCGGGCCTTCTGCATGTTTCTGCGCCTCCACCAAGGCTTCGCGAGCCTTACCCGGCTGCCCCTTCCCGAGCATCCGATCTGCCAGCATCGAAAGCGCAGTGATGCGAGTCGTATCGATCTGAGCCGGTGCCGTGCCATCCTTCAACTTCTTGCGAATCGCCGCCTGCTGGATGCCCTGAAGCGCCTGTGGATTATCCGGCACCACCTTCAACACGGTACGGAAGTGTTCCAGAGCGGCATCGATCTGATCGGTGGAGAGTAGAAGTTCGCCGAGTGACAGATGCGAGGGAAGATGTGTCGGATCACTTTCGAGCACTCGAGTCAGCAGTTGACGCGCCTCGGTCGATTTTCCGAGCCCCAGCCAAGCCTCCGCTTTCCTGTACAGAGCACTACTTCGACGCCCCTCCTCATCGAGATGAAGAAGCGCCTCATCGAATCGTGCCAGTGCTTCTTCGAAGTTCTTCTCCTCCAGCGCCATCATTCCCGCCTGATACTCGACACGAGAGATGGCTCTTCCACTGATCTGGTCCGCCAGTGCTCTCGCTTCTTCGAAGTAACGGGTTCGATTTTCCGACTCCGAGGTCGCGGCCAGATACAGGGTGGCATCGAGACGTACAGGGTCCTGCACCCGGTCGAGGAGCACCAGTTGTAGTGCTGCATCTCGGGCCCCGGGGTAGTCTCCCAGCCGCTCCTTGACCTTGAGAGACTCGTACAGCGGTGCTTGCTGCAGAGCAACTGCGGTCCCATCGGTATCCTCTTCAGCCAGTAAGATGTTGAGGTGCTGATCCGCCAGGGTCAAATTTCCAGCTCCGCCGATCTCTGCGAGTAATCCGGCTCGAATCTGCAACGCCTGGAGATACATCCCTTGCTGCAATCGATCGCGCGATTGCTCGGTCAGGATCTCGATGGTGTGGCCAAGATCGGCGACCGCCATCGACTTCCAGCCGCGATTTCTGGATGCTTCAGCCCGCCCAAACCAGGCACGTGCACAGTCGGGCTGCTCCGCCACGGCACTGCTCCAGAGGGGATAGGGGCCCTCCCAATCGACCAGCCGATCCCGAGTCATCAAGGTCATCAAGATCCCCAGCACCACCACAATGGTGATCCTCGAACCCGGGGTTCGTCCCTCGAAGAAGCAGAGCATGGCAGCCCACGGGATCAGTAATGCGACCATCGGCAAGTAGATAAACCTCTCCGCAAAGCGTTCAGGGTGAGGAAAAATCTGCAGGACAGGGGAAAGCAAGACGATGAAGAGGGGCACCACCATTGCGGCCAGATAGGCTCGCTGACGAAAGCGTCGCCATGAGTACAGCAGTCCTCCCACCACCAGTAACCCGCTCGCCAGAGTAGTCCAGGGCTGGAGCCAGCCAGTCGAGGCGGGAAACGCTGCGTGTGAATAATCGACCGACAATCCGACCGGCCAGAGAAACAGGCCGACGTAGCAGATCAGAGCCCGCCCGGCGGTCATCAGTGTCGCCAACGGAGACCCTCCCCAGTAGCTGGCCCCGGCACCGGGATCCTGAATCGACAGGATACGGATCGACATCGCCAGGATGACCAGCGTCACAGGAATCCACATACGGCTCCAGTAGCGCCACTGTCCCCGATCGGCTGGTCCCTCAGGATCGATCCAGGTCAGCGCCAGGAGCACCAGTGGCAAAGTGGCGGCCATCTCCTTGGCGGCCATCGAAAGCCCCCCCAGTAGTGCCACCAGCAGCACCCGGCCCCAACCGGGCTTGGTTCCCCCGCCCAGAGCCAGCAGCAAGGCTCCCAGGTAGGCCGCTGTGAACAGTACATCTCTTCGACCGGAGATCCATGCCACGGCTTCGGTTTGAACTGGATGCACGAGGAACGCCATCGCCACGGCAAAGGAAGTGAAGTGTCCCCCTGGAGGATGGAGTCGAAACGCCAGCAAGTAGAGCAGGGCCGCACACAAACCATGGAGGAGCAGATTATGCAGGTGGAAAATCACCGAAGCTTGATCCCGCTCGAGACCCAGTTTCATCGAAACCAAGGCATCCAACCGATAGGAGAAAAAGCGTAACGGTCGAAAGCCGACGCGCACCTGATCGGTCGAGGGATCGGGTTCAGAGACCACAGTCCACCACTGACTCAGCTCTTCTGAAACTCCATCGAAGGATCTCCACAGCCATTCATTCTTCTCGACCAATCGGACATCATCGAAGACCCACTCCCCGTCAAGGACAGGGAAGTAGACCAGTACCGATGCGATGCATGCGAGAACGATAATCCCACATCGAAGTCGCTGGCTCATCGCAACACCTCCGAAAGAACCGCCTTGATCGAATCTCCACAGCGGCGCCGGGAGAACCGATCCTTGTCCTGCTTCTCGAGCTGCTGCCTGGCGCTCACCAGAGATTGAGGATCAGCAGCGAGTTGAACCAGTAAACCGGCGAGAGACTCACGGATTTCCTCATCTCGATCTCCCTGCAGGGCAAACCAACCATCACTGCCAGAGTACAGCGCAGGGATCCCTCCCACAGGAGTCGC